>ERZ887942.215-NODE-215-length-48925-cov-19.327686_pt1 | contig 48925 bp, 39 predicted proteins | sample MGYA00521099_ERZ887942 | MGnify/ENA primary metagenome ERZ887942 (study PRJEB32303, sample SAMEA104408605) | aquatic metagenome | biome: Brackish water; feature: Pelagic; material: water | place: Baltic Sea | collected 2014-06-07T06:48:00 | depth 16,251 m ... | reverse complement strand
CTCTGAATTCTAAAATATTCGAAGTGGTTGATAAGAGCGCTTCAATCCAAGAAAGGGCATAACGTTCCCTCTCGCTGTTGATACGATTCCTTTACGCAACTTAATGAACAGGGTTCATTTTTTTTATGAAATGGATTCATAAAAAAGCCCGTCCTCTCCGGACGGGCTTGTGATTACAGAGACTGACTTCAGATCGCTCCAATCAGGAATCAAAGTTGTAAGCCGTTTCACCGTGCTCTGCGGAGTCCAACCCCTCAAGCTCCACCTCTTCGTCCACCCGAAGGCCCACGGTCTTCCGGATGATCACCACGATGATCATGGTGGCGACGGCAGACCATACGATGGTGATTCCGAGAGACTTCAACTGAACCGCAAGCTGCCCGATGCTGGAAAACGTTTCACCGGTCTCCGGGTTTGTGTTCAGCCCGGTTCCTCCAAGCACGCCCTCCGCTCCAAGAAAAGCCACCATGATGGTTCCCAGAATGCCCCCCGCCCCGTGAACCGCGAAGACGTCGAGAGAATCGTCAATTTTCAAGCGATGACGGACAAATCCGCACATAAAGTAACAAATCACACCGGCAGAAGCACCGATCACCATGGCACCCATTGGCCCCACGTTACCCGAGGCGGGGGTAATGGTCGCGAGTCCTGCCACCATTCCGGTGGCGATTCCAACCACTCCGGTTTTTCCGGTTTTCAGCCTTTCGACAAGACACCAAACCAGCGCCGCCGTCGCCGCAGAAATGTGGGTGACCAGCATGGTCAGACCAGCGGCACTATTTGCGCCCCCTTGCGACCCGGCATTGAACCCGAACCAACCGACCCAGAGAAGAGACGCTCCAATCATGACCAGACCGGGGCTGTGAGGAGGATGAAGCTGTTTCGGGAATCCTTTGCGAGGCCCGATCATCTTGGCAAGGACAAGAGCCGAAACTCCGGCAGTGGCATGGACAACAATACCACCAGCCAGATCAATCGCCCCCCATTTCATCATGATTCCGCCGCCCCATACCCAGTAAACGGCAGGAGCGTAAACCAGGACAAGCCACAGGGCCGTGAAGACCATCACCGCGACAAACTTCATCCGCTCCACAAATGCTCCTACAATCAAACCGGGAGTGATGATCGCAAACGTCATCTGGAACATGACAAAGACGGTGGCCGGGTAGTTTTTTTCCCAGCCCGTGTTGAGATCACTTAAAAAGGTCTTTCCAAATCCTCCCAACCAATCACCTCCCTGGTCATCAAATGCCATTGTGTAGAGAAACGCCACCCACATCACCGAGGCCAGAGCCGCGATGGCATAGCAATGCATCAGCACTGAAAGCAAATTTTTGGCCCGAACCAGGCCACCATAAAACAGCGCGAGACCCGGCAAGGTCATCATCAGGACCAAAACGGTCGCGGTAATCATCCAGGCCGTATTTCCGGTATCAATCGGAGGAGGCCCCTCGGCCGCAAAAAGAGTCCCGCTGGAAAGGAGCAACATCGACAGGAAAGCTCCGAACGACTTCATCGAATAACAATATTTCTTCATAGATTGGTGGCATGCATACGACTCAATTCGGCCGCTTGAATAAAGAACAAGCAAGTTTCATGCCAAACATGAATGCCATTCATCCCCCATGGCACACCCGTTGCTCAGGAGACCGGAGTTCAACGAGAACCCAAGAAAATGATGCGAAAGCTAACACATAAAATGACAACAGTATGGCTGCTCTCCCTGGCTGCCACCCTATTCACCGGCTTCAGTGCGGCAAACGCACAGGAACCAGCTGAAGTTACTCCTCCTGTAGCCGAAGTTGCAGCTCCTCGGGCAGCTGAAGTCTCAACATCAATGGACTTCGATGCCATTCTTGCGAAGACGGCAGAGTTTGTCGCCGCCGCTGAAGAAGCCGGCGACGATGAAGACAAAGCTCCCGCATGGGAAGACTATGTCACCGATGATGCCAACACTGTCTGGACTACAATCTCAGACGCTGTCGGTGATGAAGAAAGTGGTGAAGACGCTAAAGAAAAACTTATGGGTGCGGGCGAAGCAGGCAATGCAGCCCTTTACGACAACGTCTGGAAATCGACCAACCTATACACCCAGTTCTTGATCGATAACCTTTGGGTTCTTATCGCAGCTTTTCTCGTCTTCCTCATGCACCTCGGATTCTGCACCCTGGAATCCGGCCTCTGCCAAAAGAAGAACGTGGTCAACATCCTCTTCAAAAACTGCTGGATCATTTCCATCGGTCTCCTCACCTATTATTTCTGGGGATTTAACGCTCACTATCCCGGTGACTTCAACGGCTTCTTTGCCATGGGTTCTGCTGTCGGACATGGCGCTGACCAGAAGCTTCTTATGGAAACAAACCTTTATTACGAGGCCTACACGGTTTGGACTGATTTCCTCTTCCAGGGAATGTTTGCTGCTACCGCAGCCACCATCGTTTCTGGTGCTGTTGCCGAGCGCGTCAAGCTCACCAGCTTCATGATCTTCTCCGTCCTCCTCGTGGGTATCGCTTATCCTTGGGCCGGTTCATGGCACTGGGGTGGTGGTTTCCTCAGTGAAATGGGATTTGCTGACTTCGCCGGTTCCACCGTCGTTCACGCCTTCGGTGGTTTTGCCGCTCTTGCTTGTGTCATCGTCCTCGGACCACGCGCTGGAAAATACACCGCTAACGGTGTGAGACCCATCCTTGGCCACAGCATGCCTATGGCTGCAATCGGCGTCTTCCTTCTCTTCTTCGGATGGTTTGGTTTCAACGGTGGGTCTGTCCTGTCTGCTGAATCAGCTTCGGTGTCCTACGTAGTGACAACAACCGCGCTTGCCGCAGTTGGAGGAGCCATTGGTTCAATCGCCACTGGTTGGATTCTCCTCAAAAAACCTGACCTCTCCATGGCTCTCAACGGCTTCCTCGCTGGTCTGGTTGGCATCACCGCAGGCCCGGACGTCATCGGAACAACGGCATCAATTTTTGTTGGACTGATTGCGGGAGCTCTCGTAGTGACTTCAATCCTGTTCTTCGACAAGATCAAGATCGACGACCCCGTCGGAGCCATCTCGGTTCACGGTGTCTGCGGAATCTGGGGAACGCTCGCTGTTGCCATCTTCGGCGGCGGTGATTTCATCGTCCAGCTCACCGGTATTGCCGCTGTCTGCACATTCGCGTTCGTCTTCTCCTTCGCAGTCTTCTTTATCCTTAAGATCGTCATGGGCGTTCGCGTCGATGCCGAGGAAGAATCAGAAGGCCTCGATGTCGCCGAGCACGGTGCACCCGCATACTCAGAGTAAATTTTTATCCAGGTTGTCCCCCCGCATCCTAAAGACCGCAGGTTCGCCTGCGGTCTTTTTTCATCCCTCGATCACTTCGTAAACCACCGGCTGACCGCTTGATTGTGAAGCGCTCAAAGTGATCGCGTTGAGCACTCGTTCTTGAGCCCGGAGACCCTCATCCTCGGATTTGGCATGGATACGACAAAGCGGATCTCCTGCATCCAATCTGGTCCCCAGCTCAACAATGTCCGAGAGGCCAACTGTGTCATCGATTCCATCCTCTGCCCTCATCCGACCGCCACCCAACCCGACCACGGCCATTCCAAGTTCACGGGTATCGATTTGATCGACCCAACCACCTTCCCGGGACGGCACATCACTGACAAAATCAGCTGGGGGTAAATAACGATCCGGATTCTCAACAAGATCACCGGGCCCGCCGAGGCCCTCGACCATTTGACCAAAGATTTGGGCCGCCTTCCCGGAGTCCAGCGCTCTTTTTAAATCACGACGTGCCTGCTCCCGATCCTTGGCGAGGCCCCCGAGAACAAGAAGCTCCGCCGAAAGGCTCATCACGACTGTTTCCAATCTTGGCCGGTCCCCTTCTCCCCGGAGGAAACGAATGGCATTCAGGACCTCCAGAGAATTTCCCGCCGAGCTCGCAAGGGACTCGTTCATATCTGTCACCAACGCGCTCGTCTTCACCCCCGCCCCATTTGCCACTCCACCGATACTCTCTGCAAGTGCCTTGGCCTCTGCGTATTCTTTCATGAACGCTCCACTCCCGGTTTTCACATCCATGACCAAAGCGTCCAGCCCCTCCGCCAACTTTTTCGACAAAATCGAAGCAGTGATCAGATCAAGCGACTCCACGGTCGCCGTGACATCACGGGTTGCATAAAATCGCTTGTCCGCAGGTGCCAGTGTCTCCGTCTGACCAATAATGGCCACCCCACAGTCCTTCACCACCTTCCGAAAAAGAGCATTCGAAGGCATCGTCTGATATCCCGGAATGCTATCGAGCTTGTCGAGAGTTCCTCCGGTATGTCCGAGTCCCCGCCCCGAGATCATCGGGACAAATCCTCCACAGGCAGCCACCAACGGCCCCAACATTAAGGACACATTGTCCCCCACCCCGCCGGTCGAATGCTTGTCAATCACCGGCCCGTCCAGTCCGGGCCAGGACAAGGTCTCGCCGGAATCCCGCATCCCTTCGGTCAAAGCCACCCGCTCATCCAGGGTCATTCCTTGAAAAAAGACTGCCATCGCGAAGGCTGCGATCTGGCCTTCCGAGATCGACTCATCACCAATGCCTTTTGAAAAAAAAGAAATCTCCTCACGGGTCAATGCTTGCCCGTCACGTTTCTTCCGAATGATTTCTTGGGGAATCATAGCCCTTATTTGGTGAAGATCCCCGCAAGGAACGGCCAAAGCTCACTGCCCGCCCAAATGCCAAAAATCCCCATAATTCCCGCAAAAACCGGTGGAGCCGGCAACGGTAACTTGAAAGCAGTGAAAATCAGGCCGACAATAAGTCCGGTCCCGAGTGATGCGAAAGCGACAGCCATGGCTTAGACTCCCTCACAGATCACAAATTCTCAATCTCAAATCATCGCCCGTTCTTTCCCCTTCCCCTCTCTCGTCCAACTCCTATTCTCCTCCCAGTCCCATCATGAAACGTCCTTCCTTCATTCTTGCAGCCCTCGCCCTCCCACTCAGCGCCCAGTTGAGGATCACCGAGGTGATGTCCGATTCCAATCACTCCGACCCCGATGCCGGCGGCGATTGGTTCGAGATCACGAATGTCGGAGCCGACACCGTCAATGTCGCCGGATATCGCTTTGACGACGCTAGCGACGATTTCAGAAACGCCATCAGGCTCCCCTCTTACGACCTCCCCGCCGGAGCCTCCATGATCATCCTTGCTGATGCCTCCTCGACCCGTTTCCGGGCCCTTTGGAAACTCGACGCCAGCGTCCGCGTCGTCACCGGCTCTGAGCTCAGCGACTTTCCCGGCCTCGGAAAAGGTGGCGATAAGGTCTTCCTCTACAACGCCGGCGGCACCCGCATCGACTCCTTCGACTTCGGCACTGCCAGCGAGGGCTTCAGCTTTGCCGTGTTCACCGACAGTGCGAGGACTCCGGTGCCCGGCGGACTGAGCTCCAACGGACTTTTCGGGGCGTATGAAAGTGATGATGCCTCGGAAGATGTTGGTTCTCCCGGAGTCGCGCAAGGTCTCCCCGAACCTCTCCCTCCTATCTTCAACGAACCCTTCCGCGCAGCCGTCATCGCTGGCTCCTCGCTCGCGGTATCGGAATACCGCATTCGGACCTTCGATCCCAACCCCGGAGATTCCATCACAATTAGCTCAAGTAACACACCGGACTGGCTTACGGTGATTGACTCCGGCCTCGGCAACGGGGTGGCCAGTCTCTCCGGCACTCCATCCGTGTCAGAGATCGGAAGTTACGAATTCACCGTCATCGCAACCGACAATACCGGTCGCGCGGACAACCAAATTTACCGGATCGATGTTCTCCCCGCTTCGAGTCCTATCATTCTCAATGAATACAACGCCGTCGAACCCGGGGAATATCTCGATGGCGGAGACGAGATTGATCCAGACAAGCCTTCCGATCCCCGCCTCGGTCGCATCGAAGGCAATGGCGGGGCCTGGGTTGAATTCGTCGTCACCGGTTCCCTCTCCGCACCTTCCGATCCTGTCGATCTCCGTGGCTGGACTCTGAAAATAGAAGACGATGACCATTCCCGCACGCTCAAACTCTCGAACCATGTTGCTCTAGGCGCCATTGCCCCGGGAACGATTCTGACTTTCACCGAAAGCCAACTCACATCTCCCACAGGCATCAACATCACTTCAAATCTTAACACAACGGGCGTCGCGTGGACCAATATCTGGATGCTCGACAGGAACCTGATCGACCAGGAAAACAGCTCCCATCCCGAAAAATCAGCCACCAACAGCAACAACACCCACATCACTTGGCTCAATGGCAGCGATGATCTGATTTACGGACCCTCGGGAGAATCGATCGCCTTGAAAGACAACAATGCAAACGGAATTGGCGACACCCTGGTCTCAGTCGGCGGAACCGAAGTTTTCAAACTCGAAACCACCCCGACCTCCACGGTCAACCCGTTGAATATCAATCATGACGATGGCACATCTTCCACATTTGGCGCTCCAAACGTTTGGACCAACAACACCGTGATTCAAAGCTTCACCAACTTCAGGACTCTCAATACGCCTCCCGGTTTTGGCCCCATTCCCCTGACGAAAGCAGCGCGGGGATCCTACAGCACCACCATCGATATCTCACCGGGTGCCACCATCAATGAGATCCTGGTTCCCGACTTCCTCGACGTCTCCCTGGCCGGCGGTGCCGTGACCATCTCAAGCAACCGACTCCTCACCGCTGAAGATATCGGAAGTTACGAAATCACCATCGAAGCGGATAGCGGAGCTGCTTCCCACAATCTCGGCTACCTCGTCTATGAACTCGAGGTCCTCAATCCGGCTCCGATCGTGATTCTCAACGAATACAATGCGGTCGCTCCCGACCGCTTTCTCAATGGCGGCACCGTCAATGCCGACGAAGATGGGGCTCCCGCTTCGGCCGACACCCACTTTGGACGCACCCAGGGGAATGGGGGAAACTGGTTTGAACTTGCAGTCGTTGGTGATGGGGGGGCCGGCTATGCCAACCTCACTGATTGGATCATCGAAGTTGGTAAGATCACCCCTTCCGGAAAATTTAACTCCAAAACAAGCATCACTCTTTCCGATCAGGAAACCTGGTCGGCCATCGCCCACGGCACCTTGCTGACTTTTATCGACAAAAACACCGCCGCAGGTGGTCTTGATACCGAATTTAATCGTGTCGAAAACCTCACCACCGAGGGCTGGGCGTGGAGTAATATTTACCTTGGAAATCCGGGGATTATTACGGTGGGCAACCCAACAGATCTTGATATCGACTCCAACAACACCGCCTTCGTGATCAAGGATGCCGCAGGCATTGTGATCTTCGGCCCGGCCGGCGAAGGAGTCGCACCACTCAGCGGAGTGGGAAGCAAAGAAATTCTAGAATTGGAAACCGACGCTTCCCCCATGATTTCGCCCATCGATGATGCCTCGGACACGGTTCTGGGTTATGACGATGGTTCATCCGGCTCAACCTTCGGCTCTCCAAACCTCTTCTCCCCTCTTGGAACCGTGATTGATCAGGCTCAGGACTTCTCACCCTTCATCCAATCCCAACTGGAAGCCTACCTGGCAGCGAACAACCTTCCGGGTGCCGACCCCGCTGGCGATGCCGACAAGGATGGCTCTTCGAACCTCGACGAATATCTCCTCGGAGGAGATCCTTCCAACGCTGCCGTTTTTCCTCTGACGAACTACGAGCCTTCGACCGGAACAGCATCTGCCAATGTCCGGATCAACGATCCCAATTACGTCCTGATCACCCAGCGAAGTGCCAACCTGCGGGACTGGGTTTCAAACTCCCTGGACACTGTCGATGAAACCTCGCCTCTGGGGCCCGAATTCTCCTTGCGAAAGTTCACTTATACCGGGGACGAACCCGGAATGTTCTTCCGCGTGGCAACCCAACCCCAGGACTAGTGTCCGCGCCTTTCCTTCTCGTCGAGAATCCACCCCCGGTCGTCTTTTGAAAGGACCTTGGCGGAAGTCTTAATCAGATTTCCGTCAGGCTCAATCAGCCAAACACTTCCACTCTTTTCGTCGAAACGGCGGAGCTTGGCGAAAACAACCTGATCGTTGGAACCAGTCCACTGCCGATAGCCCTTTTTGGCCATCTTCCTTTCCCAGACCCCTCGGTCGTGTTGAATCGTCAGCGCGGCATTCTTTAACTTCCACCAAAGCTCTTTATTCTGCCCCCGCTTGTAACCACGCTCGCGGGAGTAAACCCCTCCATCAGGCTCCAGGACCACCACCGTCGGGCACCCAAGCACCTGATATTGCTTCCTGAGTTTGTCGGCATACTGGCGACGTTGCATCACCGACCCCTTAATTTGCCCTTTGTCATCCAAGCCACTATCCCCTTTCAAAGCCCCGTTGAGGTCAATCTTCAGGCGGATGACATTTTCCTTCGCCCAGATCGAAAAATCACTGGTGGCAAAGAGCTCCCGGTTGAGGGTCTTGCAGATCGGGCTCCCGACCGAGCCACTTGAGGGGGATTTGGTGAACCACATCAAAATCGGCTTTCCCGTCCTCATCGATTCCCGGCGAGCCTGTTTATAACTCGAAAGCCACGACTCTTTCTTTTTGGGGAGCGCCTTGAAGGCCTCGCTAAAGGGAATGTCGGCGTTTGGATCGGAATCGGACCATACGATGGAACTATCGGAAGGAAGAGCCATTCCCCCCGCCACAATTCCTTCTCCCACCTGGGCCGGAAGATACCCCGCTGCCACCGGAGCCTGACCCGCGGCGACATCCTCGTTCGTCACTCCAAACTTCGCGTTGGGATTTCCGCCAATCCCGGTCGATCCCTCCTGGGAAAACTTGCTCTTCTTCTCAACCTTTGGGCGAATCGTTGGGATCTTCATCAAGTCGGCGCACGATGACACCAACAGAGCACCGGCGAAAAAAACAAAGCACGAACTCCTCATGGCTGGAAAGCTAGCACTTCAGCTGCCCCTCGAAAAGAGAGCATTCCCCCTCAATTTGCTATAAAGAGATCACAAAAAAAGCAACCGGAGATGACTCCGGTCGCTTTGGAAAATTCAGTCTCAAACTACTTCTTGGCAAGTCCCTTGGCTGCTTTCAAGGCATCCTCGGTCTTTTCCAGAGAGGCTTTGCTTTGCTCGGCTGCCCAGCTACTGAAAGCTTTTTGGCTGATCACTTCCATAACCCCCTTCATGTTGGCATGACCATCGCCGCAAAGCTGACCACAGACCACATTGGTTTCAAGAGTCTTGATGGGCTTGAACCACATCGGAATGTCCCGACCGGGAATCGCATCCTGCTGGATCCGCATCGGAATGATGGAGTAATTGTGAATCACATCCGTCGAAGTGACTTGGAGGATCGCATTGCGATCAACCGGCAACTTGAGAATACCGGTCGTAAAGTCATCATAGCCATTGGGATCGTCAGGATCGATACAAGGATCACCTCCGGTTTTGACAAGTGAGCGGTCGATCCGCCCAAACTTCCCGTCAGCTCCCGGGTAGTGGTAATTGAAAGCAAACTGATACCCGATGACTCTCACGCGAACGGGATCGGTCTGCTGAACCTCTTCAAACTGATCGGTCCGCTCCCACCAAAGCGGGAAAGCAAAACCAAGAAGGAGCACTGCCTCAATAATGACCACCCCAATCTCAAGGTGACTCGAAACGTGGTTTGTGACACCATGGTAGCTCGCCTTGGGATTCTTGGAGGCCCGGAACTTCCATAAGCAAAAGAGGAAGAAAAGAGTCCAACCCAAAAAAAGGGCGAACATGAACCAGTGGACGATGTCGATCAGGTGATCGACGTTTCCCCCGTGGTCGGAGTAGTTCTCGGGAATCCCGAGCCATTTTGACCAATTGAGTGCGGTAAACATGGTGAAGAAATTAGCTGTTGGTGGTGGGGGCGACATAGTCGTCGCAGTATCTGCTGTCCAAGCCGGCCTTCTCGCGTCTTGCGATTCGGATCATAAAGCAAAGAACCATGATCGCGAGCGGCACGATCACCATCAGCATCACGGCGATGGACCAGCCGGCTGCGTTTTGACCTCCGTGCTTAAAGGAATTGGCACAGGTGGCGCAGGCGAGGATAGATAAGGCAGAAAACATAATGAAAACTCTATTTAAATTTAGACGATGATGTCCTTGGACTTCCGGCGAAAGTAAAAGCCGTAGACCACAAGAACGACCGAAGCGATCAAGGTGAAGATTCCAAAGAGCGGAGCTGATTCCTTTTCATCGAGGAACAAAGCCCACACCCCGAAGCCCGCGCAAAACAGCGCGGCGATGGCAATGAAGATGAGATGGAATCCTTTGATTGACATGGTGAACCGAAGTTAGTCGTGGCCGTGGACGTTGGTAGCGGGCTTATCCGGATTATAGAAACCGTCGGCTCGGTTGGAATTACCATACTGAATGGGATCGCTCTTGGACCAACCAATCAACCAGATGCAGAAAAATGCCATCACAAGTCCGAGCCCGTAGAGGAAATAAATCAACGGGCGCTCGTGATTAAGGTGCATAAAGATGAACATCACGAGAGAGGCCTTGAAAGCGGCAATGATGAGACCAATCGTGGCATCCACTCCGTCAAATCCATGACCACCAAAATCGAGCCATTCGACAGACGCCACCATCACTGTGATCACCGTGAAAAAGAACAAGAGGAGCCCAATGAACATGTAGAGCTTCTTTGCCTTCTTTACTTCTTCAATAGAATCAGCCATGAGTTTTGTTGTTTGAAAATCAGATAAAAATGAGGGATTACATCAAGTAGAGGATCGGGAAGAGGAAGATCCAGACAAGGTCAACGAAGTGCCAAAACAGACCGCCAATCTCAACCCGGTTGGCGAGCCATTCGGGGTTGGAATCATACATCTTACGTCCAAAGAAAAGGTAGTAGCCGAGGACGAGCGCTCCTCCGATCACGTGCAGTCCGTGGAGACCGGTGATGGTGAAGTAGATCGCGTAGTAGGTATTCCACTTCGGAGTAAAAGTTGACTCGAATCCAACATTCTTCCGCGGAATTTCAACGTGAGGAAAATCAAACTCCTTGTGATTCGCTCCGGCAAACCCCTTCAACTCGAAGAGCCCCGCATGGTAAAGAGTGTCTTCACTGGCCGCCTTGTATACATCGTCGGGGATAAAGTCCAACTTCTGATACGCGATCATTTCGTCCCAATTGACTCGATATTTATCGTTGTCAGTTGGAACACGCCCCTTCTTCTCAAGACGCTCGGTCTGGAACCTCAGCCATGCCATGTGACAATCCCAAGCCTTCTTGAGGTCGTTGCCGCCGTGACTGTCGGTGTGAGTCAAAATCCAGCTCTGTTCAATGGCCTTCGAAGGATCAATCCCCTCGGCTTCGGCGCGCATAGCGGTATGCCGGAAGTCGATGGCATCGACGCCCATGATCATGGGACTTGGGAGAACTTCGCCCTTCACTACGGTGTCATCGCGAAGCTTGATCTGCTCCTTGGAAGATTTGGGAATATCCCCCGGCTTCATCACCAGAATCAAGGGTGGATCAACCTTGAAAGTCACCTCACCTGGAGCACTTAGCATCAGTGGGCCGAACTTCTCGGCATCTTCCTTGCGACGCTCCTTCCAGATGTCTTTTTCAACAACGTAAGTGGCGAGGTCATCATCTCCCTTTTCGTCGCGAATCCAGTCCCAGGAAGCCGCCAGGAAATCAGTGCGGATGTCCTTGTCATGAGCGCGGGCATCGAGGAAGGCATCCTCCATGTCTTCGAGAACATCGATTGAAAGCTCACTGCCGGACTTGGCGACAAGCGCCTTTTCACTCTCAAGGAGCTGTGTCCGGTTCTTACCACCCGCGTGAAGTTCATCCTCGTTCGGGACGCGGTAGTCTTCAACCAAAGTGATTTCATGATCATCGCCTGCCTGCTTAAGGATCTCCCTCACGTAGGCCTCATGAGCCGGTCGCTTGAGAACAAAGGTAAGCTCGGAAGCTTTGATGAGGATGCGATTGGCTGGAAAGACCCCTTCGTCGTGATAACGGTCCTTATCCTTCACTTCAGTCAATTTTCCATCAACGATTTCAGCATAGTGGACGTGTCCTTCCAGGATCCCCTTCCCTTGCACGGGTCCGGGGCCTTCAATCTGAACCGCTTGGTGATGAAACTTGGCATTATACTCAATCCCCTTTAGGACCATGAAGATGGCGGCGCAAGCCAAGGTGATGCCCATATAAATCTGGAACTTTCTCCACTCCCTCATCTTGAGGGCTGCCCAGGCAAACACCACCGTAACGGAGGAGCCAATCAGAACAAACGTGTTAATCAAACCGGGCAGGACGGGAAGAGCACGCTCCGGCCAAGGGTAGTCGGCGTAGAGACGCAGGAAAAGATAGCCCGAAAAGAGACCTCCGAAGAGAGTCACCTCCGATGCGAGAAAGAGCCAGATACCAACCTTCGAGTTGAAGAGTCCGGTATCTTTACGGGCGTTGACGACGAATGGGATTTCCATGGATCAAGAAAAGTGAGGCAGTGAATAAACGGTGCCTTTAGGCTTCGGTAGTTTCCTTATCGGGTTTCTCCGAGGGTTCCTCGGTCGGTGCAGAACGCTTGGGCTCCTCCCACTGGGGGAAGAAGTCCTCGTCATGATCCGGGCGGCTGTATTCGTAAGGTCCGCGATAGACCGCAATATCAAAGGTGAAGTTTCCGTGTCCCGGAGGAGTTGGAGTGGCCCACTCGAGAGTGGTGGCATCCCAAGGGTTGTCGCTGGTGACTTTCTTGCCCCAGAAATAACTCACAAACATGTTGATGAGGAATGGCAGCTGGAAGATGGCCAACGCAATGGCGGCTCCAGTCATCACTTCGTTCAGGGAAATCTGTTCCGCGACGGTGATACCAAAGACATTCACTCCTTCGGCCCCCTTCTCAATGTAGCCCTCTCCCCCGTTATACCAACGACGATGGAATCCAGCCATGCCCTGCGTGAGCATTGGGAAGAAGAGGAGGTTCATGCAGATCAGTGATGGCCAGAAATGCAAGTGCCCCAGGAAGTTATCCATGAAACGGCCCGTCATCTTGGGATACCAATGGTAAACTCCGGCGAAGAGACCAAAGAGAATTCCGGGAGCAACCACATAATGGAAGTGTCCGATCACATAATAGGTGTCGTGAAGGTGAAGGTCGGCAAGGTTGAAAGCCAAAGGCAGACCGGTGAGACCTCCGATGCCAAACATCGGAAGGAAGGCAGCCGCCCAGATCATCGGCATCGTGAAGCGGATCGACCCACCCCAGAGAGAAATAATCATTGAAGTCAGCAAGATCACCGATGGCACCGAGATGAGAACCGTGGTTGTCTGGAAGAAGGTCGAGATGACCGGTCCCATTCCGGTAAGATACATGTGGTGAGCCCAAACGATGAAGGACAGGAAACCGAGAACGATGACCGCCCATACCATGGGCTTGTATCCCCAAAGTGGCTTGCGGGTGTTGCAAGGAATGATCTCAGCGACACAAGCAATTGCCGGAAGGAGGAGGACATAAACCTCGGGGTGTCCCAGGAACCAGAAAAGGTGCTGAAAGAGAAGTGGGCTACCGGAACCGGAGATATCCAAGACGCCGTCTTCCTTGGAGAACAAACCGCTGGGCATGAAAAAGCTGGATCCGGTCACCCGGTCCATAAGCTGCATGATGCCGGCAGCTTCGAGTGGCGGGAAGGCCAGCAAAAGAAGGAATCCAGTCACAAGCATGGCCCAAACGAAGAATGGAAGGCGCATCCAGGTGAGCCCCTTGGCACGAAGCTGAATGATGGTGGTGATGAAGTTGACCGCGCCAAGAAGTGACGAGGTGATCAGCAGAACCAAGCCAATGAGCCATTGGGTCTGCCCGGCCAGAAACTGATTCACAATTTGCCGGTCGGCGTATCCCGCGAGGGGCGAGTAGTTGGTCCACCCGGACTTGGCAGCACCAGACTCCATGAAGAAACTCATGCACATCACGATACCACCGGCAAGGTAGACCCAGAAACTCGCCATATTAAGCCTTGGGAAAGCCATGTCGGGAGCTCCGATCTGGAGAGGAGTGACGTAGTTTCCAAAAGCAGCAAAACCCAGGGGCACAACTCCGAGGAAAACCATGATCGTTCCGTGCATCGCACCGAACATGTTATAGGTCTCACCGGTCACCATGCCGTCATCCAACCAACGGGCCTTCCAGCCATCGGTGAAAATCCAGCTGAGATACCCGGGAAGAGGCTCGTGGGGATAGGCGATGCTCCAACGCATCACGATCATCAGGAAGAAGCCGAAAAGCAGGAAGGCACCCGCAGCGAGGCCATACTGAATTCCAATCGTCTTGTGATCGGTCGAAAAAAGGTACTTCTTCCAGAATGGAAGAACGTGATGGTGATCGTCGTGATGATCGTGGGAGTCCGCACTCATAGTCGTAATCGAATGGTTGCTTTAAAATTTATTCCTCGGCAGCCACTGGCGCCCAGGTTTCCGGATCGATAAGAAGGTCCGGAGCCCACTTAGCACCGGGCAGCATCTTGTCATGTGATTTTTTAAGTTCTTCAGCAGTGGTCTTACCACCTCCGCGCTGTTTGGAAATATCAAGACCGACAGCGGCCATTTCAGGTGTGACGATGTCTCCGGTGTTCCCCCAGGAAGTCCGGATGTAGGTCATGACCGCAGCCATTTCCTTGGGCCCAAAATTCGCTCCAATCGCTTCCATTTGGGTGCTGTAAGTGGCTCCAGCCACTTCAATCGGTCCCTGCACGCCATTGTGCATAATAAGGAGAAGCTTCTCGGTATTTCCGTTCACCCACTCCGAACCGGCCAAAGGCGGAATGGATCCTGGCTGACCTGCTCCGCTGGGTTGGTGACAACCACTACAAGCAGAGTAGTTCTTCTGACCCTCTTTTTGAAGAAAGGCGAGAGCTGCCAAGGGAATCACTGGATCTTCCTCCGCGATTGGAGATTTCCCCCGCATATACCCATCCTTTACAAGTTCGTTATATCCAAAGAACGCTCCTCCCTGCCCCATGACGGCACCGCCGGCAAGAACAATGATAGCTGAGATCACAATGAGGTAGAGCGTGACCGGCTCCATTCCGTTTTCACGGAGGCTTTTTTCACGTCCAGCCGCCCCAGCACTGCTGCTTAAGGCCGCGTGGGCTTCGGGGACGTTAATGGTCTCGTCGAGGTCAGGACGCAGATCGCGTGATGATGAATCAGCCATGACTATTTTTCTTCGGCCGGAGCCTGGGGATTGTAGTTAAGAGCAGCGGGAAGAGGCTGCCCAAGAGTGTCTTTTTTGAGTGAAGCAAGATAACTTACAAGGATTCGGGCTTTGTCACCGGGGACGATGGCCCTGCCATCTCTAATCTCGACAGGAAGAGCGTTGCCCTTTGCGCCCGCCGAACTCGTTTCGTTGAACAGCCCCGCTTTGGACGGGCAACTTGAGCGCTTGGGAATCGCGGTGGTTCCCTTGCGGTAGTTTTTGATTCCGCGGGGGTTGTAGAGGTGGCGAAGAAGCCAATCTTCGGGAGAAAGCCCGGTCCCAGCGAGATGTTGATCAAGACGGCGACCCAGGTTGGACAAATCCGGACCGACACGGCTCATACCGATGTGCGCAATGTCTTCACCCTCGAAGTCCATGGCAAGTGTTTCGCGGCGGGTATCGGGATTGTCCGCACTTTTGCGAAGCCCGGCCCACTCGTCACGGTGAACATCGTTTCCGGCGTAGGTAGGGCGGATTAGCTGGGTGTGGCAGGTGGCACATCCCTGCTGGCCATAGATCTTGGATCCCTCGGTGACCCGGCCATCCCTCTTGGGGATGTAAACGCCTTCCACTCCCGATCCTTCTTCGAATTTCACCGGCTCAAGAGAGCGCATGGCCGAATACGGAATGACGATCGCGACCAGCCAGGGAAGACCGAAGGTTGCGAGCAGACCGAAGATAAATGCTTTAAAAGTCATGACTTGGTAAACTTGGAGAGTTTAGGCAGAAACGGATCCGATGTTATCAACTTCTCCTTCAGGGCCGTGCGGGCTCTCGGCATGATGTGCCTTCAGGAGGGTTGGGTGCGAGGAACGACGTCCCAGACGGGCCCACATCAGGAGAAGATGGAGGCAAAAGAATAGATTGGCAACCAGCAGAAATCCCCAGGCGAGGGTGACTCCCCAACCATACTGGCTGGCACGCTCGGCCATCGTTCCGAAAGGTTGGCTGATATCTTCGATCCCCTGTCCCTGGGTCATGCCACCAATGACCGCGCAAATCACGATCGAAGCGACCCCATAGAGAGAAAGAAAGAAGTGCCACTTGATAAAACGGTGTGAAAGCCATTCACGACGGGTGATACGGGGGACGATAAAGTAAATGGCTCCGAAGGCGCAGAGGGAAAAGACCCCGTAGAAGCCGAGGATATCAAGGCCGTATCCACTGTAACTGAATTGGGTCATCTTCATCGATGGCACGAGGTGAAGCGTAAGCGAGAGGAAACCATAGACCACGAAGAGAACAACTCCACTGGCGGTAAATCGGAGCGACGGACTTTCGGCGACAACCTCCCCATATCCCGCGACTGTTTTAAGAATGTTAACTCCAACCGACATTGCGGGGATTAAAATGAGAACCATCGCTGCGGCTCCGGCGTATGGCAGGAACTGTGGAATGGGAGCACCCACGAGCTTCTGCATGCCCGACCATGGACCGAGGAAAGCGAGAGCCCAGAATCCAAAAAGAGCCAGGTTGTAGCTGTAAACCGGACGTCCGGTCACCTTTGGGGCGAGGTAATAAGCGCTGGCCAGCGCCGTCGGGAGGAAGAAGAGAAGGAAAGTGGTTCCTTTGAACCAAGCGGCAATCCCGGTTGCCATGACCGCGTTTCCATCGAAGACGAACACAAAAAGCAATGCCGTGATGCAGACCCATGGAAACCAGAGCAGAGCACCCAGAAGATACCATTGGCTCACGTATACGTGACCGGCATCACGAACCTGAAATTGAACCAGGGACCAGATTGTGATGGCAAAGTAGCAAAGCAGGAGAATGATCCAGATACCTCCGGGAAACTCCATCCAGGGAACTCCGGAGCCATTGCCCGACATAATGCAAATCAATCCACCAAGAACAGCAAGATTCCAAATGTGCCCGGCCCAGAGAATCGTGCCCACATTGGTGCATTCTTTCCGGGAAAGACGGGCCATGAGCCAGATGATCATTCCAAAGGCGGCTTGGGCTCCCCATCCGTAAACAAGGGCACTCATATGGGCGGCATCAACAATCCCCGCGTCCAACCACGAGCACCAGTTCATGAATTCTGGCGCGTGCTTTTTCGCAGAAGCCACAAGTCCGAGGACAATGGCGACAGCAAGCCAGGCGGCGCCGCTCGTGAAAAAGAACATCACGGGGTGACGAAGGGAGCGATCAATTGAAGAGCGCAAGGCGACTCCATTGGAATCAGCGGTGGAAGTGGTCTCGGCCATGAGAATAAACAGTTAGGAAGCCTCGGGATGAGTTATTCGGCGGGAGTTTCAGCTGGTTTGGCAGCGGGTGCCGGGGCGGCACCCGGAACGGGCATTTTTCCAGCAGAAGGTTCTTTGATGAGATCGGCGGTCTTTGCCTCGAGCGCCTTTTCCAAGGCATCCTCGTTCAAAGTATCGGCCTGCGCCTTATCGATATCAGCCCGGATAGCAAGACGCTCCTTACCAGCCACATCGGATACGGTGTCGACTTGCCCATGGGTCATGGGACGGAGAATGATGCAGGCGATGCCGAAGGCAGTCACAAGGAGCAGAGCAATCCAGAAGGCGGTGAACCGCTTGAGCGGGTTATCGCGGGTGTGATCCATGACTTTTAGTTGTGAAGGTTTGCGGACTCGAGGATACGAGGATCGCGGTGAGGATAAAGGGCAACCGAAGTGAGGTTGCGGAGATAGAGGAAGAGGAATCCGGAGATTGCCGTCACGAGAGCGATAACGTCTCCCAAAAAGGATCCATCAATCCAGAGTTTGGGATGATGGCCGACGACCAAGCCAACGGAGGGCCCTCGCTCGGGAATAACCATGTGGTAGACGTCCACGGCGTGCATGAAAAGAATGAAGCAGCACAAGCCAATCATGAAATTAGGTTTCTTTTTCACGTCCGACCGGAGAAGGACAAGGAAAGGAAGCGCGAAGTGCATAAAGACCAGGGAAAGACTGACGAGATTCCAGTTTTCGGTGTTGCGAAGCAGGAAATAACGGGTCTCCTCGGTGATGTTGGCATACCAGATCAGGAAATATTGCGAGAAGGAAACGTAGGCCCAGAAGACGGTGAAGGCAAAACAGAGCTTACCCATGATGTGATAGTGCTCCTGGGTGACAACCTTGTTCAAGTAGCCGGCTTTTTGAAGGAGAATTCCGGTCAAGATGAGCACTGCCATCGAGTTGAGAGCCGAACCGGCGAAGACGTAGACTCCGAACATTGTGGAGAACCATGAGTAGTCGAGAGCCATCACCAAATCGAGAGCGAGAAAAGTCAGGGTCACCGCAAAGATGATCATGCTCCAGGACGAATGCTTGCGGGCCGCAAAAAGGTTTTTTGTTCCAGGCTTCTTATCGGTGTCCTGCGCGATGGAGAACTTCCGCACAAGGAAGATGAAGAAACCAAGGCCAATGAAGTAGAAGAAGAAACGGAGAATCCAAAATCCGGGGTTCAAGTAGAAAGTCTTGGCCGCGAGGAGATGGTCATGCGCATTGGCGCTATGCATGAGAGCCTTGCTGGCATCCATATCAGGATGAGCTGCGGTTGCCGCGTTGTATGATGTCATCCATTCCCAAAGGTACTGCTGCACCTGGGGGAAAAGGAAAGGAATGCAGAAAACGATGAGGAACGGAAAAACAAACCCCAGGTTTTCCATCATTCGGCGAACTGATGTCCCCCACCCCGAGTTGGAGAGGTTGTGAAGGAAAGTCCAAAAACAACCGCCAAGGGCAAGAGTCAGGACAAAGAACACGGCGAAGAGCCAGGAAAAGGCGTAGGATCCATGAGCAACAGATGACTCATGAGCTTCCGTTTTAGGATCTTCAACACCTCCACCTACGAAGAGGTAGATGATACTGGCGATCAGACCAATCCCACCGATGACGCCGGTGATCAGCTGGAGTTTTGCAATTTTGCTTTTCTCCAGATGCTCCCCATTGTTCGGGATGTCTTTTGATGTCACTTGATGTGCCATGTCGTGATGAATCAGATAAAATTGTTATTTGGCGGAAGCCTGAAGAGCGCGGACGTAGGCCACGATGGCCCAACGATCCCGCACGGGAAGGTTGTGCTTGTAGCCACCCATGAGGCCCTTGCCGTCTGAGATGACCTGATAAATATATCCGTCGGGATGGGTTTCCTGAGGAAAGCTGTGAATATTTGAAACAGCAACGCCGACTTTGCCCAGGTGATGTCCGACGACTCCTTTTCCATCGCCAGCCTTACCGTGGCAGATGGCGCAATGGACGCCGAACATGTCTTTTCCTCGAGCCAAAAGTCCGACCGCATCGGCATTCTTTTCAAGTTTGAGCTCGGTCGGCATGCCATTACCAAAGGTGCCTTCGAACTTGCCATCGAAGTAGTAACCGGAGCGACCAGCGCCAAACTCAAGAGGCATGACCCCGCTATCGGCACTCTTGGGAACGGTACCAAGAACAGGACGTCGGGATCCCATGCCATCTTCGAAGAAGCCACTGGCCGACTGGGCCAGGACCTTATCCTGATGGTCCATATCAGGGAAAACCTCGATAGGAGCCTGGGAGAACTTGTCGCCACGAAAGCCGAACACTCCAACTACGAGAAGCGCAAGGGCAAGAAGGGAAAGGAAGAAATATTTCATGGCTACTCGGAGTCGTCTTCTACGAGTTCGATGTTGTCACCGCCAATTTCGTCAAGCAGAGCCTTGGTTCCCTCGGCGGAGAATTTGGCGTCGCGGGCTTCGATTGCGATGAAGAATTTGTCGTCGGTCACGCGGGCAAACTGCTTGCTCGCAAAGATGGGATGGTTCCAGCGAGGCAGTCCTATCAGAGCCAGAAGGCCGAAGAGAACGGTGAAACCGGAAAAAAGAATGGTCAGCTCAAACATCACCGGGAAGAACGCGGCAGTGGTGAAGATGTTTGCCGGCTTTCCTTGTACCACCGTTGGGTAGAGCCCCACCTGCGTGGTATAGGCCAAAGTGATCGCGGTGATGAAACCGGTCAGTCCTCCGATGAAAACAAAGTAGGGAAGGATGGAACGTTTCACGCCCATCGCATCGTCCAACCCGTGAACCGGATATGGCGAGTAACAATCCCATTTCTTGAATCCGGCGTCGCGGACCTTCTCGGCAGCTTTGTAGAGCTGCGAGGCATTTTTAAATTCGGCGAGGTAGCCGTAAACTCTGCGGACTTTCGTGCTCATGCCTTCTCAGTCGTTGGGGTTGTTCCTTCAAGACCAGCCTCTTTGGCAGCCCCATCGGGATTTTCGTGAATTTCGTATTGATAAGCCTCGATCAGTTCGACGCCGTCATCAGGGTGAGATTTCTTGTCCTCATCGTGAGCGTCGCTCTCTTTGAGGGTCCACTTCACCTCGGCAATATTGATACAAGGAAGGAAGCGGAGGAAAAGGAGGAAAAGGGCGAGGAACATTCCAATCGTCCCGACGAAGGTCAGGACATCAACGCCACTGGGGCTGTAGGTCTTCCAGTCACCGGGAAGCCACATCCGGGCCAAGGTGGTGACAATGATCACGAAGCGCTCGAACCACATACCGATGTTCACACACATCGCGACGGCCATCACGACCCAGAGATTTTCGCGCATCTTCTTGAACCAGAAGATCTGCGGCGAGAGAACGTTGCAACTCATCATCGCAAGGTAGGCCCACCAGTAGGGGCCATCGATTCGGAAGAGAAAGGCCGCACCTTCGTATTTCGCGCCGGAGTAGAAGGCGATGAAGAGCTCCATCAAATAGGCATATCCCACGATCGTTCCGGTTAAGAGGATGATCTTGGCCATGTTATCGATGTGCTTCATCGTAATCATGTCGTGGAGACCGTAGAGGGCCCGCGCCGGTATCATGATGGTGAGCACCATTGCGAAACCACCGAAGATGGCACCAGCCACGAAGTATGGCGGGAAGATGGTCGTGTGCCAACCGGGCACAACAGAGGTGGCGAAGTCGAACGAAACGACCGAGTGCACCGATAGCACCAGTGGCGTCGAAAGGGCCGCGAGAAGGAGATACGCCATCTCGTAGTGGCTCCACTGTCGGTTACCGCCGCGCCAGCCGAGGGAGAAAATTCCATACATGAACTTCCGGATGCCGGGCTTGCATCGATCGCGAATGGTCGCGAGATCAGGAACCATGCCAAGGAACCAAAAGATGAGAGAGACCGTGAAGTAGGTCGAAACCGCGAAGACATCCCAGAGAAGAGGCGATTTGAAGTTCTGCCAGATCGCGTTGGAGTTTGGAATAGGAGCAAGGAACCAGGCCATCCAAACCCGACCAACGTGGAAGGCGGGGAAAATACCCGCGCACATCACCGCGAAGATTGTCATCGCTTCAGCCGCCCGGTTAATCGAAGTTCGCCAGTTCTGACGGGTCAGGAAAAGAATCGCGGAAATCAGGGTTCCGGCGTGACCAATACCAATCCAGAAAACGAAGTTCACGATGGGCCATCCCCACATGACGCGGTTGGTGTTTCCCCAGACTCCGACACCTGTTGAAACAAGGTAGGTCAGCCCTCCAACGACACCGACCAGGGCGATGAGCGCGGAAGGAATGAAAAGAATCCACCAGAGGAGAGGCTGACGGCCTTCAACCACCCCGCAAATGCGCTCGGTGATCCAGTGGTAGGAACGATTGTTGAGAATCAAGTTCTCGCGCTCAAGCACGGGAATTTTCACCTTGGAGGTGTTGGTCTCAGACTGTGTGGTCGCTTCGGACATGGGTTTCAGTCGCAGGAAAGGATTCTCGGATTAGTGAATGTTGATCGTTGCCTGACCGAGGAATTTCGCATCGGGCATCTTATCGTTCGGATTCTTCACACGAGCGAGGTAACTCGTGCGCGGGCGGGTATTGACGTATTGCAGCAAGTCATAATTTCGGGGACTGCCTTGGATCTCTTCATACTTGTCGCCCTTGATGATTTTGACGGAGTCGAGCACGTTGCCTTTGGCCCGGACGACCTGGGAGTTGTTATCAAGCAGGTTTCCGAAGGAAATAGCGCTCGTTGGACAGGCATCCTGACACGCCGTCTTGACGCTGTCGGTCTTAACACGTAGATCCTTGATGCGATCAACTTTGACCTCGTAAGACTTTTTACCAGAGGCGTAATTATTGACCTTGGGCTGCTGCTTCTGCCTGATCTTGGCGGACTGCAGACGCTGCACACAATAGGTGCATTTTTCCATAATTCCACGCATCCGGACGGTAACATTCGGGTTGCGCTGAAGGTGCGGGGCTTCTCCAACCTGCTTCTCTCCAAAGGGTCCCTTGTAGAGATTCCCTTTGACAAGAGGATTACGCTTGTTGTAGTCAAAATAATTGAAACGACGGGCCTTGTAGGGGCAGTTATTGGCGCAGTAACGGGTTCCGATACAGCGATTGTAAGCCATTGAATTGAGACCTTCCTCGGTGTGAACCGTCGCGTTGACAGGACAAACGGTCTCGCAGGGAGCCATCTCACATTGAACGCAAGCGACAGGTTGGGGAATGGATTCGGGATTCTGGGTGACCCAGGCCGGGTTTTCCTTCTCCTTGTTAACGTGGCCATGTTCGACCACGTTCTCCTGGGAGGCAAAGTAGCGATCCATGCGGATCCAGTGCATCTCGCGCCCCATCGCGACTTGATCCTTCCCTACAATCGGGATGTTGTTCTCGGACTGACAGGCAACCAGACAGGCATTGCACCCGGTGCAGGTATTAAGATCGATGGCCATTCCCCACTGATGAATTTCATCAGCAAGGTGGGTCTTGGCTGCAAGCTCGGTCTTGGACCAGGTCTCGCTTCCTTCGGGTTTGTAGAGAGAAATATTATCCGGAGCGTGGGAATCCATTCCCTGCTTCTTGACTTTCTCCTTTTGCTTCGTGAAGTCACCCTTTCCCTCAATAGAATTGGTGGAAATCTCGCGGGCCAGGGCGCGGCCATACATCGAGTTGTGCTCCTGGGTGAGGGCAACGGGATATTTCTCTTCTGTCGTTTTTACCACTCCGCCGGTGGCGAAGTAGGGAGTTTTGGAAGTGCGTAAGTGATAAGCGTTAAACCCGGTGTTGACGCCGACCAGTCCTACCGTGGGTTTGTTCTTTTCATACGAAGGAGCACCTTCGCGGCCATCGTCGGCGGCCTGACCATATCCCACCGGAAGAGTGATGGCGTTATCGGCATGACCGTAGGCAATGAGGACGGGAACCTTCAGTTCACGACCACTTACGGTGAGCTCGATCATCGGAGAATGGTTACCCTCTCCTTCGCCGGTCTCGTAACGTTTGGAAACTTTCACCTTTCCCCCAACTCCCATGAGGCTGGTCTTTGGTTCCAATGCGATGACCTTATCGTATATCCCGAGATCCTTGGCCGTTTGCGGCGAAACCTGTGCCGCATTGTCCCAAGTCAACTTGGTGACAGGGTCGGGAGACTCCTGAAGCCAGGCGTTGTCGATGAAGCGACCATCCAGTACGGAGGCGTCGGTCGAAAAGATAATCTCCAGACCTTTGGCTGTTGGAGAAGAACCGAAGTCCAGCGAGGGCGTTCCGGCAGTCAGTTCGCCCGCTGGGTAGGATGTTCCGGCAGCAAAGCCCTCGGTGAGAGCATCACGCCATGCCACGTCATCGGACTTTCCGGTGACTTCGGCGAAAGTGGTTTTCACTTCTCCCATGGCCGGGAAGAATTCGCCAGTAGCGAAATCCCCGCCTCCCAGAACGTGGAGAAGGTCCAGCTCCATAATTCCACCGTAAAGAGGAAGAATCATTGGCTGAATAAGAGAAAGGACACCGGACTCGGTGCGGGTATCCCCCCAGCTTTCGAGATAATGAGTCGCGGGAATGTGCCAATCGCAGGCCCAGGCTGTCGCATCTTTCCGAAGGCCCCAGTGGATGGAGACTTCGGCTTTATCAAGAGCACCTGCAAACCCATCGGCGTCAAACACCGGATTGGAAGGAGTCAGGAAAATGACATTCTTGACGTCGCCGGATTCAAGCTTGGCGGTGAGATCAGAGAGGGTTCCGTATTGATCGAGATCGGTTTTAACAGATTGAACGGCACTTGAAGCAAGAGCCTTGTTCATTGCGGTGGCAAGTTGCTTAACCGTTTTGGTCTGACGGGAACCGGCTAAAACCAACGCTTTGGCTCCAGCTGCTCTTAAATCATCGGCACAAGCCTTCACCCATTCCTTGAAAAGTTCGGCGGCATTATCAGCTTCCGGGAAAAAAGCTTTTTTGTCTTCGTCCGATGCATCCTGTCCACCGGCACCCAGTTCGGCAGCGAGGGCTGCCGCAACCACCCCAACCCGGCTTGGTGCAACGCGGAGACGGTGATCGGCCATGCCTCCGGTGAGGCTGAACTGTGTCTCGACTTGGTAGAGACGGTTCATCTTGGCGGCATCGACATCCCCTTCCTGATTGTAATCGGCGTTTCCGCCCTGACGTCTCTTCGAAAATTCGCGGCTGTTTCCTATCGGATCGTTGCCGAGGAAGTCGCTATCGAGTGAAAGAATGCGATCCGCCTTGGCGAAATCAACAACCAGGGAAACACCCTTTTGAAGAGGTTCACCGGAGACGGCCTCGTAAGAAACCAAGGTCGCACCGTTCCCCGCCAAGTCCTTGGCAAGGCGGTTACGAGTGGGAGAATCATCTTCTCCAAAAACGAGAGCGGTCTTCGAAAGATCCAAAGCCGCAAGCGCTTCCTTCAACTCGCTTTGAGTTGCTTCCTGACCGCTTTTAAAAATCTTCTGTGAGCGGGATGGAGAATAGAGATCGAGAACCGAAGCCTGGGTCTGCGCACAGGTTCCGGCCGAATCAGGGTGATCAGCATTGGGCTCGAGTTTGGTGGGACGTCCCTCATGGGTGGTCACCACCAAAGGCACCGCACCTCCGGCTTTCGGACGGGCGCTGGCATAAAACAAGGGCTTGCCTGGAACAATCCACTCGGGCGCCTTCTTGTAAGGCACAATATAGCTTTCAGGGCGTCGGCAGGACGCCAGACCAAGGCCGGCAAGAGCAGTCGAAGCTCCCATGAGTTTGGTGAAATTACGACGTGAGACTTTCTGCTCCTCCTCCGAAAGGGAATCCCCTTGCGGGAATTCGCGTTCGAGAATTTCGCGAAAACTCTGCGAGCCTTCTCTTTCACCAACACTACGCCAAGCAGTGGTGGTATCTCCTCCTTGGGGAGTGACGGGTGGGTTCCAGACGCGTTTGCTCATCTTGGGCAGGTAAAATTAACGGTGACAAGTCGCACAGGACTCCTTGGGCTGAACTCCCCAGTGTGCTCGGAGGAATTTGCCAAAACTCTCGGGATCTTTAATCCGCTCGCCCTTATCAACGATCAGGCCCTCGGTATCAATGACCTCGTTTTCTTCGAGATAGACCTGGGGGTCGTAGTCGAGATTGAAGACCTCCTCGAGGGGGCGAAGGTGTTTCTCGGGACTGCGGTGACAATCGAGGCACCAACCCATTGAATGGCTCTCAGCGTGATAGACCTTCTCCATTTTGTGCACGTCACCGTGGCAACTCACACAGGAAATCCCCCGGTTCAGGTGGGCCGAATGGTCGAAGTAAACATAGTCGGGAGCCTTGTGAATCCGGACCCACTCAATGGGCGTCCCCTCAACGAGGTTCCCTTCGGAATCCGTAAGAGGGCTGTGGAACTCATCAACTGCCATCGCAGCGCGGAGACCGGCAAGTTTGGACGAGCCTTTTTTCACGTGCTGGTGACAGTTCCAACATGTATTGGCGGAAGGAACATTCGCGTGCCCGGAGTGCTCCACAAAACTATGGCAATAGCGGCAGTCCATGCCCAATTGATCCACGTGAAGCTGGTGATCGTAATGAATGGGCTGAGTGGGTTGGTAGCCGACTCGCTGGGCCTTGGGCGTCGCATAATACGTGATTCCGGCAACAACGCCGACACCAAGTGCACCAAGACAAACCGCAATTTTCAGCGGCAATAAGTTTGTCCAACGGGGAAAAAAGTTTGCCATCGCTGGGCAAGTTTTAGGAGCTTGTGAAATTTTTCACAAGGGGAATTTGTGAAAAATTTCACAAGCTCTCCAAACCCCCTGATCATAAGCGTTCCAGACCTCTCCCTCCTCAGCTCCTAGGCCACTTCCACCAACCCAAAGCACCTCCAAAGGTCACTTTTTGGGAGCATCAATCGCCAATGGGACAGCCTTGCGCGCCTCAGTCCCCGCACTCGCGATTTCTTCCTCAGGCTCCACACCCCCTTCAGGGATCTCCACGGCAAGGCAAAGTAAATTGTATTGGTGCTGGAGAACCGCAGGAAACGACACTCTGCCGGGCTCCTTGATATTCTCTCGTAAAATCTTAGCGGAAAGACTGCCAATCATTTCCGTCCCCACTTTTGCAGCCAAATCCATCCCCACCAGCTTGGCCCCCATTTTACCGGTCCCCTCGATCAAATCACTGGTCACCTTCTTTCCCTGCAAGGCAATCGAGCTCCTCGCAGAAACCACATTGCCGTCCTTGTCGAAAGTCACTTCCAAACTGGCATGATCATCGGACGCCAAGAGCCCCCTCAAATGATCAATCCGGACAGAGACGAAAACCCCTCCTGTCGGAGTCGGACTGAGCTCGGGTTTCCAACAGCGGTATTTGGAACCCGAAACCTCAAACTTGGCGGCCTTTCCTCCCTTGTCTTTCCAACCGCCCATCGCCTTCCCCAGATCATTGATTTTTAATTCGGGCGCAGCGTGCAAAAAGGATGCAGCCAGAAAGAGAAAAGGGACGATCAATATGCGCATGGTTACGGGAGCTCACCTCTTGATACGAAGCGCATTGAAAAAATATTCATGCCGAATGCAACTTTCCTCTTGCCTCAGCTCCCCCAACTACTATTTTGCTAGTGATCAAAGCAGGTTTTACTTGTAGCGATCACGCAGATAATCCAGATGAGGGTAAAGGTCCAATTCCTTTACCCTCGTTTATTTTGTAGGGATTCACGCCACATCCATCACCGCAACCTTCGCCCACCAGTCCTTGAAGCTGGCGATGAATTCATCGTGCACCGGGTCACCTTCCTGGTAACGATCGTGACTTTCCATCGAGTCAAATTTAAGCGAAATGGCATAACTGAAAGAGTGATCGGTCACCGGTCGCTCGGCAGTTGCCGCAGCCACCCCCCAATGCGACGAAGCGATATTGGGAGACAAGCAAAGCGCCTCCACCCCCTTTTCAAACACACTCCGATCAACCGCGTTGTCCCGCTCGTCCTTCAGCCAAAAATAAACATGATGTTCCATGCCCGTTCGATAACGGCCGATGATCGTCCTAGCAAGCAAACACACACAATCCCAAGGTTGATCTTTGGCCGGAGCCGTGGCACTTTCCTGCCGCTGAGTCACCCAAGCAGCCACCTCCCCCTCCCCATGTCCTCATCTCCATCCCTGCGACGTCTCGCAATCGTCCTTATTTTTGGCTGGCTTTCCTCTTTTTTGCTGATGGCGCAGGACACCGCCGAAGCAAGAGCCTTTAATGACGCAGAGCGTTACTACGCGACAGGAAATGCCCAGTCCGATCGTTACGAGAAAGGTCGATACATGAACTACGTCATTGGTCTCTACCTTAATTATCTCAACACCTACCCGGGATCAAAAAATGCTCCCGCCGCCCGTTTCCACCTCGGCTATGCCCGGCAAATTTTAGGGCGTATCGACGAGGCTAAGAACACCTATCAGGTCCTCCTTGATCGTCACGTCAGAGGCTCCTATGTGGGAAGCGCAGCGAGACAACTGGCCTATCTCGCTTTCGTCGAACAAAATTGGGAGGAAGCGGCGAAGAACTTCTCAATTGTCGCAGCCAACCACACCAATGAAGGCCTCCGGTATAGCGCTCAAACCAAGCAGGTCGAATGCCTCCTCAAGTTGAAGCACACAGCCGAAGCGACCGTAGCGCTGCGCCAGATTGTCGACACCCAAAAACATCCGCATCAGGAATGGGCCCGGTTTATGCTGGGTTACCAGTATTACGAGGCCGAAAAATTCGAAACCGCCATCAAAATTCTCTCCCCCTTGCTTGATGAGATCACTTCCAGTGACTATCGCTCACAAGCGCTATTCTATACCGGCCTCGCGGCCACTGAACTGGGAAGAGATGATGTTGCGGTCTCTCATCTCCGCACAATTCTTGAGATGCCCATGAACCACCCCTCGCTCACACCAGAGCAAAGGAAGCACCTCTCCTCCAACAAGGCCAAAGCCCAAACTTCTCTCATGGGACTCGACACCAAAAAGAAAAATTGGCAGGGGGTGATCGACCTTTACGAAATGGGAAATTTTGGGGCGACCGGCAGAGTCGAGGGGCGACGGAGTATGAGGGCTGGAAGCGCCTATATGATTCTGCGGGAATACCAAAAAGCCAGATCGTGCTTCCGGCGGGTCGACCGCGCCCAACCCGACACCGACATGGCGTTTAAGGCATCCTTCAAATGCCTCGAATGTGACTACCACCTCAACCACCCCGGACTTCCGGAACGGGTTGAGATCTTCTTTGAAATCTACCAGCAAAAATTTCCCAATCACGACTACATTCACCTCGCTCGCTTTTTCCAGGCCGAAAGTCTCTACAATAACAAGGCGCCCGAAAAGGCGGCGCTCGTTTTCAACAAAATCGTCCCGGACACGCTTTCCCCAAAATTCCGCCCGGAACTCTATTTCAAGCAAGGATGGTGTCTGAGCGAGTCCGGCCAATTCGATGGCGCCACAAGGAGCTTTGGTCACTTTCTCGCCGAATTTCCAGATGACTCCCGCATAGCCGAGGCCCACAACAAACGCGCCGAAGCTCATTTCGCTCTCGGCGACTATACCTCGGCTCTCCGGGACTTCGAAGCAGTTCTAAAGCTTGAAACAGCTCCCGAGCAAACCGCATTCGCCTTGCAAGGGGGTGCGCGGGTCTTAAGAGAGGAGAAAAAATATCAAAGCATGATCGCACGTTACCGGCGCATTCTGTCAGACTTCTCCGACCTTCCCAGAGACACCATCGCGAACGCGAACTACTGGATCGGATGGGGATTCTACAAACAAGCGAAGTATGACGATGCTCCAGCCTACCTCAGAAAAGCACGGGATCTCGTTCCTGAATTTTACAGCCAACCCTCCGGTGACCTCCTGATTCTCACCGCCTTCAATCAGCGGGACAAATCAGCTCTCCATACCGCTCTCCAAGAGGTCTTTGCAGTAGCGGCAGCCAAATCCGTCCCTTCTCAGATTCTCTCATGGCTGGGAGTCCAAATGTTTCATGACGGCCAGATCAAGGAAGCGGCCGACTATCTCGAACGCGCTACCGATCTCAAATCCCCAAAACGAACCGAGCCCGGAGTATGGAGGATCCTTGCCAAGGCCCAGAATCGTATCGGGCGATTCGACAAAGCCCAACAAACCGTCCAACTCCTCCTCAAAAAAGAGCAAGAACCAAGATGGGTGGCTGATGCCTATCTCGACCTCGCCGAAGCGCAACTTGGTCTGCGAAAGTTGACCGATGCCCTGGAGTCTACTGAGAAGGGCCTCGCCCTAAATGCCGCGGGAGCCCATGTCGCAGGTCTCTACCTCATCCGTGGTGAAACTGCTCTCCACCAGCAACGATGGGCTGAAGCACTGGACGAATTTAAAAAGACCATCGCCATGGTCCCTGATGATCCGGTTGTTCAACCCCGGGCTCTCCACGGGGCCTCGATCGCATCAGAAAGATTAAATAACACGGAATTGGCAGACGCTTACCAAGGAAAACTGAAAGCGGGGTTTCCGGATTGGATCCCAATGATCGAATTGACCGAACCAGCCAAACAGTAAAAATTTCTTGCGATAACCCCCACCCCTTCTCGCACTAAGATCCGATCAACTCTTCGGTCTCTCCAATCTGCGGGACATCCAATCATGGCTTCTCCTCCTCGTAAAAAACTGCCCTTTCAAAAAAACTCCCGCTCGGTCCCCTTTCCCCGCCCCTACATCAGGGCGGCCACCATCAGCGCCCTCTTCTTCTTGTCAGTGATCAGCCTGATCACGGTCAGTGTCGCCTTCGTAATTCTCCAGACTCCAGAATCAGCATACCTCGTTGTCGCCACCCTCGTCGTCACGATAATCATGTGGGCCATCAGCATCTTCGCCCGTCGCGCCGCCCGTTGCCCACTCTGTCAGGGCACCCCTTACTTCGACAGCGGTGCCCACAAGCACGTAAAAGCAACCAAGATCCCTTTGTTTACCTACGCTACCTCCAACATCGTCAAAACAATCTTCTGTCAGACTTTACGATGCATGTATTGCGGTCAAACTTATGACTTTCTCAAGCCCGTCGCGAATTCAATTGGCTCCGGCGCGAAAAAATGAAGTCTCATTCCACTTAGTTCGATTTAATCGAGGCCACCAAGACCGGGACCAGGCTCTTTTGGTGACGCTCGCAGCGTATGATTGCAGGTGACGATAACCGTCTACTCACCCGGAACACTCCCGCAACCGGGCAAGAGCACTTCGCGAGGCTTGGCCCCATCGCCGGGGCCAACCATTCCTCTTGCTTCGAGAATGTCGATCATCCTGGCAGCACGGGTATAGCCGAGGCGGAGACGACGTTGCAGAAGAGAAGTGCTCGCTTTGCCTTCGGCACGGAGTACTTCGATACAGCGCTCGAGGGTTTCCTCGTCGGCATCGGAGACTTCGTCCTCACCATCACCACCACCGGAGCCACCACTTTCAATCACTTTCTGAATGCTCTCCTCAAATTTCTGATCGCTCTGATTGGCACAGAAATTGACGATCTGTTCAACCTCTTCGTCCGAGACAAAGGCACCCTGGGCACGCTCCAACTTGGCAGAGCCCGGAGGCAGGAAGAGCATATCGCCCTTGCCCACCAATTTCTCGGCACCTTTGTTATCAAGGATCACGCGGCTATCGAGCGATGACGAAACCTGAAAGGCAATCCGACTGGGAATGTTCGCCTTAATGATCCCCGTCACCACGTCGGCACGAGGCGTCTGGGTAGCCACGATGAGATGAATTCCAGCGGCACGAGCCTTCTGCGCGATCCGGGCAATGGCTCCTTCCACATCTGCCGGAGCAGTCTGCATGAGGTCCGCAAGCTCATCAATAATGACAACAATATAAGGAAAACGATCCGGCACTTCCAGGTCGTCTTCATGGACTTCGTCGTCCTCCGAAGCCACAGGACCAATGTCACCATCTTCGAAGGCCTTGGCCATGGACTCAATCGCTTCTTCATCGACGATGGATTCCAAATCGTCCTGCTCTTCCACGGTGATGACTTCCTCCTCGGGACGCACCCGACTGTTAAAGCTGTCGAAATTCCTCACGCCAAGCTTCGCGAAAATCTTATAACGTCGCTCCATTTCGTTGACGCACCAATTCAAGGCACCCACAACGCGCTTGGGATCAGTGACCACAGGAACCACCAGGTGAGGAAGCTTTGCATAAACCTGCATCTCCACCACCTTCGGATCGATCATGATGAAGCGAAGCTCATCGGGTCCGAACTTGTAGAGGATACTGGTGATGATGGAGTTGATACAAACCGATTTACCCGCTCCGGTGGCACCTGCCACGAGACAGTGAGGCATCGCAGCCAAATCTCCCACCACGGTATTTCCATAAACGTCCTTTCCAAGTGCGAGCGGAATCTTGCGCTTGGAGCTGCGGAACGCTTCGTCCTGCAACAACTCACGCAGAGCCACCGCGACGCGCTCATCGTTGGCGATTTCAATCCCCACCGTGTCCTTGCCCGGAATAGGCGCCAAAATATTAATGCGCTCGGCCTTCGTTGCCCGGGCGAGGTCCGCCTCAAGCTGGGTGATACGGCTCACACGCAATCCAATCGCAGGATAGACTTCATAACGGGTGATCGTCGGACCACGGGTGATGTCCCCTGCTGTCACTTCGACCCCAAAAGCGCGACACGTCTCGATGATGATCGTCTGTGTCGCCAAAAGTTCTTCGCTGAAGTCTTCCGGCTCGACCTCTTCCTCGTCGTATTCCAACAAGTCAAACCCGGGCAATTCATAATCCTCAAATCCCTCGGTGCTCAAACCGGTATGGGTGGGTTTCTTCCTTTCAAAGGGCCGGGCTCCCACAGCCGGACCGGCTTTCTTCTGGGATGAATCAATAATCTGTGGAGGGGGTGTTTCACGGAGAGGAAGGACGGCCTGACCGTCTTCTTCAAGTCCTCCCACCTCCCTGGAAATCACTTCATCCTCCTTCTTCTTTCTCCTCGCTGCCTTTTTACGCACCGTTGGCACCGCCAACGGGATCACTTCTCCGGACCGCCTGGTCATCCAGCCCGCATACCAATCACGAGTCGCTTGATAGGACGAACGCACGAACGCCACGGGATGCCACCCCGTCAAAAGAATCAGACTCGCCAGATAAACGCCGATCAAAATAATCGCCGATCCCACCTGCCCCAGAAGTCCGGTGAAGAGATAATTTCCCAATCCCTCACCGATCGCGCCACCCGGCCAACTCCCGAAATGCAAGCCCTTGAACAGTCCAAGAACATTAAAAAGTGACGCACTCGCCAACATGAGGACTCCAAAGCCCACCATCGTGCGAATACCCAGCCGACTCTTGAACCAGGCCACCGCCACTCCCAACCAAATCGTTCCCACCGCAACCAGGTAAGCTGCTGCTCCAAAAAGACCGATAAACACCAAGCCGATCAGCGCGCCGATCGGCCCGATGAGATTCCTCGTGTCACCATCCACCGCGCCCTCGGGCGCAAAGCTTCCAACCACAACCCAGTCCACAAAATCAACCGGAGTGAACCGCAGCAACGAGAAAAACAGTAAAATCCCCGCCAAAATTAGACCTATCCCGACCACCTCCTGGCCACCCTCCCTCTCCAACACCGCGTGCTGCTTCCTCGGCTTGTTCTGCTTGGCCATGATCGTTGATAGAGAGCGACACCTCTCCCTTAGGAGAGAAATGTCTCACAAAGCAAGGTATTGAGGCAAGAATGAACTTAAGAGGATCTTCATTGTCGCGAATGCCTAAGGAATTCGCAAGTCTTCCCAATGTTTGCTTGCTTGCGTTTGGACGCCCTGCTCAGCTTTTAAGAGATGAAGCCCATCACCTTTCACCCTCTGTATATGACCCGCGTTTGGGGGGGACGTTCGCTCGAATCAATTTATCAGCGTGACCTACCGGACTCGCAACCCTACGGGGAATCTTGGGAAATCACCGATCGCCAGGGCGAACAATCCCTCGTCTCATCGGGCGATTTTGCAGGGAAAACTCTCCACGAACTCTGGAAAAATCATCGTGAAGAAATCTTCGGTGAAGGCCTCACAGGCGACCGATTTCCTCTTCTTATCAAAATCCTCGATGCCCGGGACGACCTCTCGATCCAGGTCCACCCTCCCAAGGAAGTGGCAGCCGGCCTTGGCGGTGATCCTAAAACTGAAATGTGGTACATCGCCGGCCGGGATCCCGATGCCCAACTTTACATCGGACTTAAAAATGGCACCACGCGGGAGACCTTCGAAAATTCCCTGATCGATGGCACGGTCGAAGAACAAGTCCACGCCGTTCAGCCCGAGCCAGGCGAATCCATTTTCATTCCCTCGGGCCGACTTCATGCCATCGGAGCCGGATTCCTCATTTACGAAATCCAACAAAACTCCGACACGACCTACCGCGTCTTCGACTGGAATCGTATGGATCTGGATGGCACCCCGCGCGACCTCCACATCAAGGAATCGATGGCCTCCATCGACTTCGAAGATTTCGAACCCGGCATGGACACCCCGAATGGCCATACCCTCGCCTCCTGCGAATACTTCGTCGTCGACCAATACGATCTGAAAGCGGGTGACACCATTGCCAACCAAGGCGACCGCTTCTCAATCATCACCGTCGTGTCAGGTGAAATCACTTTTGGAAAAGACCAGAGTTTTCAAACCGGAGACTTCTTTATTCTCCCGAGAGGCACCGCCTCACTGAAGGCCTCGAACGAGACCAAGATCCTGCAAACCTCGATCCCTTCCTAATGTCCTCCATGCCCCTACTCCTCCTTTATATCCTCATCCAATCCTGCGCTTTCGCAAAGCTCACCCTCACCTGGAAGGACAACACCCTCACCCTGCACGCGCCCCACGTCCCCGGAGAAAAAATCGAGACCTGGTATCTCGAAGCCTATTGTAAGCCCGGCTCCACCGACCGCGATTGGAACCAAACTGTCATTCCCCATCAGACCAAGCTCCTCTCCGCCACTCCCACTCAAATCAAACTCCGCTGCACTCTCGCCGACGGAACTACCATCGATCACTTCATTACAACCGACGATGACTCTGTCACTTTCACCCTAACCGCCCAAAACCTCACCAAAGAAGCATCGGAGGCACACTGGGCCCAGCCCTGCATCCGGGTCGGGCCCTTCACCGGAACCCAACAAGACCAAGACAAATACACCTACCTTCCAAAAAGTTTCATCTTCCTCGAAGGTAAACAAACATTCCTCCCCACCAAAAACCGGGCCACCCAGGCACGCTACATCCCGGGACAAGTTTGGTGTCCCTGCCACGTCGATCGAAACGACGTCAATCCCCGCCCCCTCTCCCCCGACGTCCCCTCAAATGGACTCATTGGTTGTGTGAGCGCCGACAGCAAATGGCTCTTTGCCACCGCCTGGGAACCCTATCAGGAACTTTTTCAAGGAGTCATCCGCTGCATCCATTCCGACTTCCGTATCGGTGGTCTCGAACCCGGTGAAACCAAAACCATTCGAGGAAAGTTCTATCTTCTCAAGAACGATCCCGCCGAACTTCTTCGGCGTTACGAAAACGACTTCCCCCTCCAATCCCAGGATCAAAAAACTCTCACCCCACCCACTATCGAACCCGGTTCTCCTTCCGCTGGAAAACGCGTCAAGATTACCCCACCCGAATTCAAGGGCACCGAAGTCCACCACACTCTCTACCTCCCGCCCCACTGGAAAAAAGACGCTGGAACCTATCCTCTCATCGTCGAATACTCCGGCAACAAATTCCCGGCCTCCGGTTCGACGGGAAAAGTCGAAGACTCGGCCCTTGGCTACGGCCTCTCCGGCGGCAACGCCGTCTGGCTCAATCTCCCCTTCATCAGCCCCGATGGAAAGAGCAACCAACTCACCTGGTGGGGTGACAAACAAGCAAGCGCCGCCTACGCCAAGCTTGTCGTTCCCCGCATCATCAAACAATTTCGCATTGACCCCGAAAAGATCATCCTCTGCGGATTCTCACGAGGAGCGATTGGCGTCAGCCATATCGGGCTGCACGATGATGAGATCTCCGCTCTCTGGTCAGCCTTCATGACCCACGATCACTTCGACGGCATTCGAGCCTGGCAAAAACCCTGGGGTGCTCCACTCGAGCAATACCGACGCGAAACGGCAACCCGGCTTTCCCGCCTGAAAGGTCGACCTCTCCTTGTCTGCCAAAATGGCCACACCAAAGACATCCAGGGCTTCCTCCAGTCCCTTCCGGAAATCACCAACGTCACCTACATTGACCTCAACACCCGCGACATCCTCGGAACCTTCCCCAACTCAACTGCCCCCCACCCTCACACCGACCGCTGGCTTTTCAGGCCCAGCTCCGCCCGTCACCAGGCTTGGCGTTGGCTTCAAAACCAAGCCCTTGCCGACGAACCTAAGTGATGATGTTTTTGATCACCTTCACACCGCCTTCCACCCCGGTCAGCCTCATATCAAGCCCCTGGAACTTGTAGCTGAACTTCTCGTGATCAATTCCCATGAGATGCAACATCGTCGCGTGAAGATCATGAACCGTCACCACATCTTCGACGGCGTTGTAACCAAAATCATCGGTCGCTCCGTGAGTCACTCCGCCCTTGATTCCGCCTCCAGCCATCCAAAGTGAGAACCCTTTGATGTGATGGTCCCGTCCGGGATTATTTCCGCCACCCTGTGACATTGGTGTCCGACCAAATTCCCCCCCCCAAATGACCAGGGTGTCTTCCAAAAGGCCACGCTGTTTCAAATCTTGAACAAGGGCCCAACTCGCCCGGTCCACCAACTTGCCGGTCGTCGCCACGCCATTCTTCACGCCGCCGTGGTGATCCCATCCCCGATGGTAGAGCTGGATAAATCGCACACCACGCTCGGCAAGCCGACGGGCTAAAAGGCAGTTACTCGCAAACGAGCCATCGCCCGGAGTTGCTCCATACATCTCAAGAGTCTCCTTGGACTCCCCTTTCAAATCAACCAACTCGGGCACACTGGCTTGCATCCTGAAGGCCATCTCGTATTGCGAAATTTTGGTGGCAATCTCGGGATCATCCGCATGTCCGTTTCGGATTTGATTGAGACCATTCACCGCATCGATCACCTGCCGCTGATCAGCACGACCAACCCCTTTGGGATTGCCGACATAAAGGACGGGGTCTCCTTTCGAATGAAAATGCACTCCCTGATACTTGCTCGGTAAAAATCCGCTGTGCCACTGACGCGACGCAATCGGTTGGCTCTGCCCTCCCCCGACCGATGTTAAAACGACATACCCGGGGAGATTCTTCGTCTCACTCCCCAAGCCATACTGAATCCAAGACCCCATGCACGGACGGCCCGAAATCTGCGTTCCGCAGTTCATGAACGTATGCGCGGGGTCATGATTGATCTGCTTCGTCGTCATCGATCGCACAATCGCGATGTCATCCGCCATCTTCCCAATAAACGGAAGCTGCGAAGAGATCTCCTGTCCCGATTTACCCTGCCTGATGAAATCCCACTGTGGCCCGAGACACTTCAGGGCCTTGCCCTGTAGCTGCGCAATCGGCTGACCCTTGGTGATCGACTCCGGCATCGGCTGACCGTGCATCTTCGCAAGGGTCGGCTTGTGGTCGAGTGTCTCGAGATGGGACGGACCACCCGCCATGCAGAGAAAAATCACCCTCTTGGCCTTTGGCGAACCCGCCATCTTGATCCCTTCCGGAATATTCCCGGCAAGGAGTTGTCGTTGCAAAGCAAGCGCACCGATTCCCACGGTGGATCGGTTCAAAAAAGTTCGTCTGTTTGTCATCTCAATCATGGCATTTAGAATCGTGAGGTTGTTTCGTAAGCATTCAAAATCACACGCCCAACCTGTCCCCAGGCTGCTGCGTCCGCAGGGGCGATCGTCTCCGGCGCCGGCCACTCGCCTGTCGTCAGAAAGGCCTTGGCCGCTTCGGGGTCGGCCGAGAATTTCTCCTTCTGGCTGATGAACACCTTCTCGAGCAATTCGATCTCTTCCTTGGTGGCATCCCGGGAAAAAGCCTCCCTCATTCCCCACACGATCTTGGCCTTCACCTCTCCTTCATGTTTCGCCATTCGCGCGCCAAACACTCGTGAGGCTTCCACAAAAATCGGATCATTGAGCATCGCCAGAGCTTGCTGCGGAATGTTCGACCTCGCCCTCTCCGCTGTGCACTCTTCCCGACTCGGCGCATCAAAGGCCACCATGGAAGGATGCGGGAAAGTCCGGCACCAGTAGGTATAAACACTGCGGCGATAGAGATCCCCTCCCTCACTTGCTTTCCAGGTTTTTCTTGGGAAATTCAAATGCTGCCAAAATCCAGCCGGTTGATAAGGCTTCACGCTTTCTCCACCCACTTTTCCGTCGTTCAAAATCCCCGCAATTCCGAGCGCGGCATCGCGGACAAACTCAGCCTCCACCCGCCAACGCCCCTGACGGGCGAGCAGCTCGTTCGACGGATCCTTTTCTCTCAAAAAGGAACCCACGTCGGAGTTCTGCTTGTAGACCTCACTGGAGACAATCTTCTTCATCATCCGCTTCATATCCCAACCGCCCTCACGGAAATCCACCGCGAGCCAGTCGAGCAGTTCGGAGTGGGATGGCACTTCGCCCTGGCCACCGAGGTCGGTGACGTTCGAAGAAAGCCCCCGTCCAAAGAAAATTCTCCACACCCGGTTCATCGTCGACCGCGCGGTGAGTGGATTCTTCTCATGCAAAATCCACTTTGCCAGATCCAGCCGACTCGCACGCCCCTCGACCTTCCAGGTGTCTTTCTGCAAAAATCCCGGCACCGCAGGCTGCACGACCTCCCCGGATTCATCCATCCAGTTTCCACGACTCAAAATCCGCGTCATCCGTGGTGTCGGCAGGGCCTCGGACACCAACATCTGCCTCATACCCCCCTCCCTCTTCTTGAGTTCATCTTCCATCGCCCGGGTCCTGGCTTTTTGCGCGAGGATCTCCGGAGCAATGGTGAGATAATGCTTCTCCAACAGGGATTCTTGACCGGGAGTTCTCTTCGATGCCGTGAAAGCCTCCACGACTTCCGGTGACGGCCCCAGGGGATCCTCCAAACCGGCATGACTCGAACCGGTCACCGAGACGCCAAATTTCGCGATATTATGTCCGGAATATTCGGACTGATAATGAAGGGTCACGTCAAGCGCTTCGCCCGATTTCAGCTCGAGTGGCTTCTCCAGAATAAAGGCAATCCGTCTCGTCCCTTTTCGCCCTGCAGGCACATTGGCACCCACGGCCCAGCCTGTGTCCTGCTTTCCATCAAAAGTATTCTTCGCGGGGAACCCAGCCTGTTCCAAATCGGCCTTCGCCTTCGAAATCTTCAGCTTCTTCCCTCCAAGCTTCACCTCAACCTCGGTCAAAACAAAGTTGCCGTTTGAGCGCGAAAAGCCGCCTTTTTCAGGAAAGCTCTGATCAGTCAAAGCGTCGATTTTAATCCCCGACACTTTCCCGGGAGAAGCCACCTTGAATGAATAGCTCGCCCTGGAGGGAACCTTTCCTTCCTCCAAAACAGTTCCATCTGGCTGCAAGGTGAGCTTGGTCCCGGCCGGCGCTTGAAAGTCGCTCAATTCCACGGGACGCCAGGCTGAAGAGGTCAACTTGCTCTGAGCCAGCCACAGCTTCCGGCTTTCGTCTATTTTCGACCGGAACGCGGGATCGTTCTTCAACAAGCTTTCAACCCGTCCCGATTCGATGCCCTTCTTTAATTCTGCAATGCGTGCCTCTTCTTCCGGAGTCGGCACCACGAGATTCGGACGACGTTTCGCGACGCCCCCCTCTTTAATATCGTCGAAAAAGGCAGCCATTGAATAAAAGTCCCGCGCTGTAAACGGATCATATTTGTGGTCGTGACACTGGGCGCACCCCAGTGTCGACCCCAGCCAAACCTCCGAAACATTTCGCACCCGGTCAGCCGCGTAGATCGCGCGGTATTCCTTCTCCTGCGCGCCCCCTTCTTCAGTCGTTTGGAGAAGACGATTATACCCCGATGCCACCTTCTGCTCCAAAGTCGCCTTGGGAAGCAGGTCACCCGCCAGCTGTTCAATCGTAAAGTCACTAAACGATTTGTTCTCGTTGAAAGCCTTGATCACATAATCCCGGTAGGGTGAGACCTCCATGCCATTGTCACTATGATATCCAATCGTATCGGCGTAGCGGACCAAATCGAGCCACCAGACCGCCATGCGCTCCCCATATTTGGGGTCGGCTAAAAAACGATCCACCAAGCCACTCCAGGCCTCGGGCGACGTGTCATTCAAAAACGCGACGGATTCTTCGCTCGTCGGCGGCACTCCACGCAAATCCCATGAGAGGCGGCGAATCAAAACCTCCCTGGCAGCCAGGTCACTTCCCTTCACTCCGGCTTCGTCCCACTTCCGTTTGACAAAGTGATCGACCTCCCGCCCCTCGGGAGCATCCTCTTTTTCCTGAGCCTGATAAGCCCAATGTTGCTCATACTCAGCTCCCTGCTCGATCCACTTTTTCAGAATCTCGATTTCCTCCGGGCTCAAACTCTTGTGGGACTTGGGAGGAGGCATCATCTCCTTCTTTTTTGTGCTGATGATTCTTAAATAAAGTTCGGAGTCCTTCAGCTTCCCCGGCACCACCGCCGCATATCCACCGAGATCCCCGTAGGCACCCTCCGGCGTATCCAGCCGCAAATCAGCTTCCCGCGTCTCCGAATCAGTTCCGTGACAAAAGAAACACTTGTCCGAGAGAATCGGCCGCACCTCGCGCTGAAAATCCACTTCAGCCGAAAAAGCCGCGGCTGCCGTCAATAAGCTGATCCATAATTGTCGCACAAACATCCTACGAGACCTTATGACCGCAATTCTCATCCGCGGAGCAAAAAAGCGGAGCAATTTGCCGCTACCAGCGATTCTTCGGAGGCTTCTTTTCAATTCGCAGGGACATTCCAGACCTTGTTTCCAACTCAAAAACCGCAATGAGTCACTCATCTTTGTGATTGAGCGGTCAAGTAAAGCCGGCAATCAGGGTTTTCATTTCCAACCACTTCCGCTAACTCCTCCCTATCAAGATTTGCGAGACAACTTTCACCGCCATCGACTTCGAATCCGCCGGCACTGCCAGGGGCCGAACCGATGCCCCGGTTCAGATCGGCCTGGGAACCTGGACCGCAACCGATGAGATCCACGCTCCCTTCGTTTCTTTCCTCCAATGTGATCAGGACATCACTTGGTCTGCCCGTAAAGTCCACGGCATCACCACCGATGACCTCCGCGAAGCGCCCTCCCTTCTCTCACTCTGGCCGGTCTTAAAAGCCAACCTCGGGCGTGGTCCCATCGTCGCCCACGGTCATGGCACCGAAAAACGCTTCCTCCGCGCCTTTCCCGGTCACTCTTTTGGTCCTTGGATTGATACCCTCCAGCTTGCCCGGGCCGCCTGGCCAAACGAAAAATCCCATTCCCTCGGAAACCTCTGTCGCTCACTCGGACTCACCGACTTCGCCATTCATGCTCCGGACAAAGATTGGCACGATGCCCTCTACGATGCGCTTGCCTCCCTTGCGCTTCTCAAGCACCTTGTCTCTGAATTCAGTCTCGCCGATTCTCCGGTCGAGGTTCTCTTAAAACCAGACACCACCACCTGGCATCGATCCCGTCACCAATGAACACCGTTCACGTCAATCTCGGCTCCCGTTCCTACGATATTATCCTCGCCCCCGGACTTCTGGCGGAATCAGGAGAGCGTATTCAATCCGCGGGCCTCAAGGGCCGCGCGGCCATCATCACCGACAGCAACGTCGCCCCCCACTATCTCGAACAAGTTGAAGCCTCACTCTCGGATTCCGGTTACGATGCCACCTCACACATTTTTCCGGCCGGCGAGGCTTCAAAATCGATGACCGAGACCGGGAAACTCTCCCGTGAACTCATTCAAGCGGGCCACGATCGCTCCTCTTTCATTGTGGCCCTTGGAGGTGGCGTCACGGGAGACCTCGCCGGATTCGTTGCGGCCATCTTTTACCGGGGTATTCCTTTCGTTCAAATCCCCACCACCATTGTCTCCCAGGTTGATTCCGCGGTCGGAGGGAAGACCGGAGTCAATGCTCCCGAAGGGAAAAACCTCATTGGAGCCTTTCACCAGCCCCGCCTCGTTCTCGTCGATCCGGACACCCTCCTCACCCTTCCCGGTCGCGAGTTCCGTGAAGGATTTGCCGAGGTCATCAAGCACGCCGCCATTCGCGACGAGGCCATGCTCGCCGATCTCGAGCAATTCGACCCGCTCAATCAAAATGTCCCCGCCGAGCTCATCGCACGGAACGTTGCGATCAAGGCCCGGGTCGTCGAGGAAGACGAACAGGAAACCTCCGGCACCCGGGCTCTGCTCAACTTCGGACACACCATTGGTCATGGCATCGAAGCCTCCGTTCCCTACGGCACCCTCCTCCATGGCGAAGCCATCTCCCTCGGCATTCGCGCCGCCCTGAAGCTTTCAGAAGACCACGCCGGGCTTCCCAAAGAATCAAGCGAGCGGATTCTCAATCTCCTCGCCCACTACCAGCTTCCCCTCAATCTCGATAAGGATATTTCCACCGATCTCGTTCTTGAAAAACTCTCCCGCGATAAGAAATTCTCCGGAGGAAAGCGCACTTTCGTTCTCCTCGACCGACTTGGCAACGGCATCACTTGCTCCACCATCCCCGCAGAGGCGATTGCCCCGGCCATCAACTTCCTTCGCTCATGAATCTCTTCATTCACACCGGCGGCTTCGTCCAGACGAACGGCTACATCCTTGCAGATGAGAATGGCCGCTGCATTGTCATTGATGCGCCAGCAGGGATCGCCGACTTCCTCCGCGAAAAATCGCTCAAACCCAGCCACCTCCTCCTCACCCACCAACACTTCGATCATGTTGAAGATGTGGCCGCGCTGCGAGCCGACGGAGCCCGCGTTTATGCCTTTCAAGACTATGCCCCTGAAATCATCATGGAGAAACGTGTTCAGGAAATGGGCCTCCCCATCGAGATCCCTCCTTACGAAATCGACGAAATCCTCGGCGGGCAAAGCTCCCTGATCATCGGAGACGACCACTTCGATCTCGCTCACGTCCCGGGCCATTCGCCCGACTCCATTTCCTTCCACCTGGCCGCCGAGTCCTTCCTCTTCGCCGGAGACGCCTTATTTAGCGGCAGCATCGGCCGCACCGACCTCCCCGGAGGGAATCACGATCAACTCCTCGACTCCATCCGCCAAAAACTCTACATCTTGCCGGAAGAAACGGCGGTCTTTCCCGGCCACGGTCCTCAAACGAGCATCGGCACTGAGAAGAAATCCAACCCGTTTTGCCCAAACACCTAACTTAAAGACCCCATGACCCGACGCCTGATCCTTGCACTCCTTGCCATCTCCATGGCTCTTCCCTCCGCATTTGCGATGGGAAAACGCCCTGAAAAAAACCGGCTCACCTTCCATTTGGAGGGCGCGGTCAGCGATGGCCCCAAGATGGTTTTCCCACTCCCGATGGGAAACAAAAAGCGCTTCTTTAGAAAAAGTCCTCTCACCTTCACCAAGGAAATCGTCTCATTGAAACATTTCGTCACGGCCGACGGATCCTACGGCGCAACTTTTTCGTTCGACAAGGCCGCCAACGGTCGCATCGCCGCCCTCACGACCCAAAATCAGGGCAAGTGGCTCGTCGCCATGCTCAATGGACGTCCCGTTGACGCGGTCTATATTGACAGACCGGTTCGCGACGGAAAGCTTGTCGTTTGGCAGGGCATCAAGCAGGTCGAGATTATCCGCTTCGAATACGCCTACCCCCTCACCGGAGAATCGCAAAAAGAGTGGAAAGCGCGTCTTAAAGGTCACGAAAAACAGCGCAAAGAGGCGCAAAAGGCTGCCAAAGAGGCCCAGAAAGAACGCAATCGACGTAAATCCTGACCATGAATTTTCTTAGGATCCTCTTCCTTCTTCCTCTCGCCCTAAACGCGGCGGAACCCCTCAAAATCAGTCTCCCAACGGACAACCAAGCTTTGTTCGATGGTAATCCGGAGGACTTTTACATGTTTGTCTACCGTTCCTCGGAAGGCAAAACCACCGAAGCATGGACCGGCGGACAATATGGCTTTGTTCGAAATCTGATCAACACAGAGAAGGAAGGAATCATCGCTACCAAATTCCACGAAGGCCTCGATATCAAGCCCACCAAACGCGACAAGCACGGAAATCCTCTCGATGAGATTCGCGCGATCGCCAGTGGTGAGGTCGTTTATGTCAACAAACTTTCGGGCGGCAGCGACTATGGAAAGTATCTCGTAATCAAGCACGACTGGGGCTACGGCCCCTTCTTCAGCCTCTACGCCCACCTGTCACAAGTGGACGTCGAGCTTGACCAGCGCGTTCTTGGCGGTTTCCCAATCGGAAAAATGGGCTTTACCGGAGCGGGCCTGAACCGAACCCGGGCACACCTCCACCTGGAGTTGTGCATGCTCTCAACTGAAAATTTTACAGACTGGCTTGGGGCAAAAACTCCACGCGGGAGTTACGATGGCCGCAATCTCATCGGACTTGATGTGGCCTCACTCTATCAAGCAGTGAAAGCCAGCGCGGACATGACCATTCCCACCTTTCTCGAGAGCGCCTCCCCCTATTTCAAGGTTGCCATTCCCCGTAAGGAGGAACTCGAAATTACCAGGCGTTATCCTTGGCTCAAGAAAGGGAACCACGATGCCGGGAGCCCTTCGTTCGAGATTTCCTTCACGGACTCCGGCATCCCTCTATCGGTGGTCCCGAGCCACCGCCAGGTTCGCAAAGCCACCCTGACCTACGTGAGAACCACCCGCTCGCGTCACGAACATTACACCCGCGGTCGCCTCACCGGCAGTGGTCGTAGAGCCAGCCTCACCAAGTCGGGTGCAAAATTCATCGCACTCTTCACCAACGAATACACCAAACCAAAAACTCCAACTGAAGATTCCGATGACTCCTGAACAAAAACTCGCCGCTCTGGGCCTCGAACTTCCTGAAGCGGCTTCCCCGGTTGGTTCCTACCTCAATGCGGTCCGATCGGGTAATCTCCTCCATATCTCCGGAGGTCTTCCCATCATTGGAGATCAAAAATACCTGGGCAAGGTTCCTTCCGAATGCGATCTCGAAACGGCTCAACTGGCAGCCCGAACCGCACTCCTGACCCGCCTGGCGGTCATCAAAGCGGAAGCGGGCTCGCTTGATCAGGTCGAACGCATCGTATCCCTCTCGGGATTTGTGAACGCCGAGCCAGATTTCACGGCCCATCCGCAAGTGATCAACGGCGCCTCGGACCTTTTGGTCGAAGTTTTCGGCGAGGCAGGAAAACACTCCCGTGCTGCCGTCGGCTGTTCTTCCCTTCCTCTTGGCGTCTCAGTGGAAGTCAGCCTTGTCGTAGAATTAAAATCCTAGGGTAGTGGATCTTCCCGAGCGTATATCCCCTCCATTTTCCCTCGCGGATTACCCGGACATCATTGATGTTCGCTCGCCCACGGAATATACCGAAGACCACATCCCCGGAGCGATTAACCTTCCTGTCCTCACCGACGAGGAAAGGCATGAAGTCGGTGCTCTCAATGCCGAAAATCCTTATCAAGCCCGACGGCTTGGTGCCACGCTGATCACCAAAAACATCCATCGACACCTCGCCACAACCCTGGCGAACCATCCCGGCTCTTTCGCCCCGCTCATCTATTGCTGGAGAGGAAATCTTCGTTCAAATTCCATGGCAATCATCTTCCGGGCCATCGGATGGAGAACCCGGGTGATCGATGGCGGGTACAAGGCCTGGCGAAAATATCTCATGGCGGACCTCGAGCCGACCATCTCGCCTCCGCGCCCCGAACTGATCGTCCTCGGAGGGCTCACCGGTTGCGGAAAAACGAGACTTCTTCATGAGTTGAAAAATCAGGGCGCCCAGATTCTTGACCTCGAAGGACTTGCCAATCATCGCGGATCTATTCTGGGAAATGCTCCCGGCAGCCCGCAGCCCAATCAAAAACGTTTTGAATCCCGCCTTTGGGAAGCCTTCCGTGGCTTTGATCCCGACCGGCCCGTCTTTACGGAAGCAGAATCCAATCGGATTGGCGGGCTGCAATGCCCTCCCCCCCTCTGGAAACGACTTGGAGAAGGTCAAATGGTTCTGGTGGAACTCCCTCTTCACGAAAGAGGAAAACTCCTCGCCGGAGACTACGAACACTTCATTGCTCATCCGGACTCTCTCAAAGACACTCTCGACGGCCTCCGGCGTCTTCGTGGAAACGACCAGGTTGACGAATGGCACCGTCAAATTGATGCCCGGAATTGGACTGGCTTTCTCGAGTCCATTTTGGTCGATCACTACGATCTTTGTTACCGCCGCCCCGGATCGGAGGACTCGGTCTATTCGGAACCACAAGACACCCTCTCTCTCCTGACCTGCCACGAAACCGATTTTCAAAAGGCTGCTGCGGATTTGATAGCCCGGTATTCATGATCGATGCTCACAACCACCTGCAGGATCCCCGTTTCCTCGGTCGGCAGGCAGAGTTGGTCGCCTCCATGAAAGAAGCCGGAATCACCGGCTGTGTCGTCAATGGAACCGGTGAAAGAGACTGGCCCGGGGTCGCCCGCTTGGCCGAAGAGTATCCGGGCTTTGTCATTCCAGCCTTTGGGCTTCACCCCTGGAAGATTCGGGACCGATCACCTCCCTGGCTCGAGATTCTTGCCGGTTATCTCGAAAAATACCCGCAAGCCAGCCTCGGGGAATGTGGTCTTGACCGCTGGATGAAGAAGCCCGATTTGGAAATTCAACACGAGGTCTTTCGGCAACAACTTGAACTCGGCCTGGAACTTCAGCGCCCCGTCACCATCCACTGCTTGAGAGCCTGGGGTCCGCTCCTCGAAGAACTTCGTGCTGCCCCCGCTCTTCCACAATTTCTTCTCCACTCTTTTGCCGGATCAAGAGAAACCGCCAACGATTGCCTGAAGCTCGGCGCCTACTTTTCCTTCTCCGGGTATTTTCTTCACCCTCGCAAAGCCAAAGTCAGGGAAGTTTTCAAAGCCCTCCCACCCGGGAGAATCCTGGTCGAAACCGACGCTCCCGACATGGCCCCACCCGACCCTGAATTCGATTGGCCCGATGCAAACCATCCTGCAAACCTTCCCTTGATCTCAGCGGAACTGGCCCGGATTTGTAATCTCCCGCAAACGACTTTCAGTACCAACGCCCAACGGTTCTTTGCCGTCGCGTAAAAATAAAAAGGCGCGGTTTCCCGCGCCTTTTTGAAAGTTGAATCGTTTTTCCGCTTTAGTGCGAGCGGCAAAACTCTTCGAAACGGCTGATGCCCTCGTTCAGAACATCAAGAGTCGTGCAGTAGCTGATTCGCACCCCCATATCGTGTCCGAAAGCCACGCCGGGGACAGCCGCAACCTTGTAACGATTGAGAAGCTTATCGCAGAGGTTGACCGACTTTAGGCCAAGATCCGTGCAATTCACAAAGAAGTAAAAGGCGCCTTTGGGCTCCACCACGCTGACATTTGGAATCGCCTTAAGGCGGCTCAACATAAACTGCCGACGAACGTCATATTCCCCGCGAAGGTTCTCGATAAAGGGAGCTGAAGCAGGATCCGTGAGAGCTGCCAGGGCACCATACTGGGCGAAGGTCGTGGCGTTCGAGCTGGTGTGGCCTTGGATGGTCGAAAGGGCTTGGGAGATTGCGGTAGGTGCGGCGGTGTAACCGATACGCCATCCGGTCATCGAGTGAGATTTGGAAAATCCATTCACCGTGATGGTCAGATTGTAGGCATCCTCATTAACCGAAGCGACGCTAACGTGCTTCTGGTCACCATAGACGAGATGCTCGTAGATTTCGTCGGCAAGAATGATGATGTCCTCGTATGACGCCACTTCCACGATACTCTCAATTTCCTCCTTGGAGTAAACTGATCCGGTGGGGTTTCCGGGAGTATTGAGGATGATCATCTTGGTGCGGGGAGACATCGCCTCCTCAAACTCATCAGCGGTGATCTTCCACTTATTACTTTCCTTGGTCTCAACCAAAACGGGAACACCGCCGGCGAGCTTGACCATCTCCGGGTAGCTGACCCAGTAGGGAGAAGGAATGATGACTTCGTCGCCTTCCTCCACGATCGCGAGAATGGCATTGAAGCAGGCCTGTTTTGCTCCGGAGGTCACACAGATATCCTTGGGCTCGTAGCTGATCCCATTGTCATTCTTGAGCTTCTGTGAGATGGCCTCACGAAGCTCGGGAATGCCGGCAGCCGGAGTATATTTGGTCTTGCCCTCGGTCAGCGCGGTATAAGCGGCCTGCTTGATAAAATCGGGAGTGTCACAGTCGGGCTCACCGCCAGCGAGACCGTAAACTTCTTCACCGGCCGCGCGCATGGCCTTGGTTTGATTTGTGACTGAAAGAGTCAGCGATGGGGTCACTGAGGTAACGCGATGAGAGAGACTGTCCATGATGTTATGTAGGTTGGTTTACCCCAAAAACCGGGAAAAAACATCTATGGGTGGCGAATGGCACGTTTCTCCCCGGGGAGCGGGGTTTTTCTGCACATCCACCGCACTCCTTGCAAGGCAAATGAGTTTATGGGCCTTATTTTTATCGAAAATCCTCCGCGCCTCTCAAGGTGCGGAAAAGGAAGCCGAGACCCACTTCCCAATCTTCTTGTGACCCAAAGGTTTGAAATCGCAATTCTCGGCAGTCTCGAGAACCTCCAGCCATTGCTCGGCCAGGATCCCGGAGAGGATCAAACGCCCCTCCTTTTTGATCCATTTTGCCATCAAGGGAAGGGCTTCAATCAAAACGGTTGAGAAGAGATTGGCCGTGACGACTTGAAAGCGCTTTGAGTTCTTCCAGGTGAAGACATCTTCCTCAAAGACCTCTATTTCAGAGATCTGATTGCGTTTCATATTAAGAGCGGCAACCTCAACCGCTTTGCCATCGAAGTCGAAAGCCTGCACCTCCCCCGCTCCCAGAAGCTTTCCAGCCATCGCCAGCACTCCGCTCCCGGTTCCCAGATCGAGATAACTCCAACCGCCTTCAAGTTCTTCGGAATGATCCACCAGCAGGCGGAGGCAGGTCGCCGTCGTCGGGTGATCCCCTGTTCCAAAGGCCATTTCGGGAGGAACGACGATCACCTCTTTTCCCGGAAACTTATCATCGTCGACCTCAATCTGGGAAATCACAAGGCGGTCCCGTATCATGAGAGGTTCTGACTTCGGAGCGCTCATCGCCACCCAGTTGCGTGATTTCAGTTCACGCACTGATCCTCCAAATTGCTCTTGAATCAATTCGGCGTCATTTTCTGTCTCACAGTAGACCTCCACTCTGGCCGTCTTCCCTCCCTTGATCTCGGTGATCACCGAATTGGGATTCCCGTAAAAACGCTCCTCCCAGGCATCGGTCCATTTCACCGCAGAAAGCTTCGACCACACCCACATCGTTGCGAGGAATAGTCATTATAAATCGGGCATTCAAGCCTTAAGACAGTCCATTTGAACAACC
>ERZ887942.213-NODE-213-length-49344-cov-21.770760_pt1 | contig 49344 bp, 43 predicted proteins | sample MGYA00521099_ERZ887942 | MGnify/ENA primary metagenome ERZ887942 (study PRJEB32303, sample SAMEA104408605) | aquatic metagenome | biome: Brackish water; feature: Pelagic; material: water | place: Baltic Sea | collected 2014-06-07T06:48:00 | depth 16,251 m ... | reverse complement strand
AGAAAGGAGGTGATCCAGCCGCAGGTTCCCCTACGGCTACCTTGTTACGACTTCATCCCAGTTACCAGCCTCACCTTAGGATACTGCTTCAATAAAGTTAGCGCATATACTTCGGGTGCGACCGGCTTCCATGATGTGACGGGCGGTGTGTACAAGACCCGGGAACGTATTCACGCCGTCGTAGCTGATACGGCATTACTAGCGATTCCGACTTCATGGAGGCGAGTTGCAGCCTCCAATCCGAACTGGGCCCAGTTTTACAGATTTCCTCCACCTCGCGGTATCGGTTCTCATTGTGCTGGGCATTGTAGTACGTGTGCAGCCCTAGGCGTAAGGGCCATACTGACCTGACGTCGTCCCCACCTTCCTCCCAGTTGATCTGGGCAGTCTGAATAGAGTCCCCGCCATTACGCGCTGGCAACTATTCACAGGGGTTGCGCTCGTTGCTGGACTTAACCAAACATCTCACGACACGAGCTGACGACGGCCATGCAGCACCTGTGCATTGTCCACCCGAAGTGACCTCTCCTTTTCGGGAGAGTACGACAAGCATGTCAAGCCTAGGTAAGGTTCTTCGCGTTGCATCGAATTAAGCCACATACTCCACCGCTTGTGCGGGTCCCCGTCAATTTCTTTGAGTTTTAGTCTTGCGACCGTACTTCCCAGGCGGCTCGCTTAACGCGTTAGCTCCGGCACAGAAGGGGTCGAACCCTCCCACACCAAGCGAGCACCGTTTACTGCTAGGACTACAGGGGTATCTAATCCCTTTCGCTCCCCTAGCCTTCGTGTCTGAGCGTCAGTAAATGTCCAGTAAGTTGCCTTCGCCATTGATGTTCCTCTCGATATCTACGCATTTCACTGCTACACCGAGAATTCCACTTACCTCTCCATTACTCTAGCACGGGAGTATCGAATGCAGTTCAGAGGTTGAGCCTCTGGCTTTCACATTTGACTTTCCGCGCAGCCTACACACGCTTTACGCCCAGTTATTCCGAACAACGCTTGGGACCTTCGTATTACCGCGGCTGCTGGCACGAAGTTAGCCGTCCCTTCCTCTTTGGGTACTATCAAACTTAGAAGCTATTAACTACTAAGTCTTACTCCCCAATGACAGGAGTTTACAATCCTAGGACCGTCATCCTCCACGCGGCGTTGCACCATCAGAGTTGCCTCCATTGTGAATGATTCTCGACTGCTGCCACCCGTAGGTGTCTGGACCGTGTCTCAGTTCCAGTGTTGCTGATCGTCCTCTCAGACCAGCTACCCGTCGTAGTCTTGGTGAGCCTTTACCTCACCAACAAACTGATAGGCCGCGAGCCAATCCTTTAGCGACACCCGAAGGCATCATTTACTCCGTAGAGACTATCAGGCATTAATCCACGTTTCCATGGGCTATTCCTGTCTAAAGGGTATGTATCTCACGTGTTACTAACCCGTCCGCCACTAAAAATGAGCTTAGCAAGCTATGCTCATTTTCCGTTCGACTTGCATGTCTTATCCACGCCGCCAGCGTTCGTTCTGAGCCAGAATCAAACTCTCCGTAGAAATGTTTTGAATCTGACACTAAACATTAAATTGCCATGTCTTCCCTTCCAGATAAATCAGAGATTCGGACACAGCGCGCTTAGCTATCAAATTGACTTTGGTTTGGAAATCTCACGATTTCCGGGAAGGGCCTAAACAGGCTTACTCCCATGACCCGCACCTCAAATTTCAAATCAAGAAATTCAAGACGCAGCACACAATATGATTTTTTGTCATCTTTCCAACAGATCTGTCTCTTCGTATCTTGCGCCATTCCCAACCGGAAAAACCAGCTGACATGCGACAAGATCTTCCAAGGTGGAAGGATCTGTGGAACCCATATTTTCAAAGAACTTGTGACCGGAAGACTGAGCAAGCCCGCTGATGAAGATTCATTCAAGCGAGCTTTTCTAGTGCTTCTCGGCAGGAGCCGGTAGCGGCTGCTGGGGCAACCCTAATCATTTCACGGAGCACGTCAACGTTTTTGGATACTAATTTTGAATTTTCTGATCAAATCCCCGTAACCGTCTGATTATCAGTGGTGAATTTCATCCCTTTTTACCAGAGAGATGACACACGTAGAGGTCATTCCGGAGAGTTCTATGCAGTTCCGGCCAATATCTCCAAAAGAGATGCGATTCCATGGGGAAAGCATCCTGTTGTTTTTGCGCGGGGCACCTACAAGACGGCCTCAATCATTCTGAGAGCACCGACATTCTCTTTCACTTGGTGGACCCGGTGGATCATGGCGCCATTTCTTCTCGTGAGAGCAGTCAGTGCCTGGGTCGGAGCCTCCCGACGACCCAGAGAGAGGTCATTGAGTAACGCTCCGATAAACGACTTCCTGGAAAGCCCCATAAGGATGGGGCGGTTGTAAACCAAATAGTCCTGAACACCCCGGAGGAGAGCCAGGTTGTGCCTCAATGTCTTTCCAAACCCGATTCCGGGATCGAACACGATTCGAGCAGATTCGATTCCTGCCCGGGTGAGGGTTTGGAATCTCTCTGCAAAGAAGTCTCTCACTTCAGCAACGACATCCAGGTAAGCCGGATTTCGCTGCATGGTCTGGGGACTCCCCTGCATGTGCATGACAACGACCCCGCAATCCGAATTCGCGCAAACCTCGATCATTTTTGGATCTCGAAAGCCGCTGATGTCGTTGACGATATTGGCTCCAGCTCGGAGAGCGGCCTCCGCGACGACTGGTTTGCAGGTATCGATCGAAATTCCAAGCGAATGCCGCTCCGCCAATTTCTCGATCACAGGAAGGATCCGGGAAAGTTCGAGATCAACCGAAACGGGCTCCGCCCCAGGGCGGGTTGACTCGCCTCCTATATCCAGAATATCGGCCCCTTCCTCCAAAAAACGGTGAGCCGCAGCGAGAGTGTCATTAAGATCCAGATGGCGACCTCCGTCCGAAAACGAATCCGGTGTCACATTTAAAATACCCATAATCAGGGCTTTCCGTCCCAGGGGCCAAGTCTGCGAACCAGCCCGCCAAACAACACCGTCTTGGGGATCGCTATCTCTTCCAGGGTTGCACTCGCTCATCGAATTTCCCATACTCTCGGGCACACCGACACCATCTCAATGAAAAAACTCACTCGCACTCTTATTGTGTCCCTCTTCGCTTTTGGCATTGCCCACGCAGATGATGACCTGTGGGAATCAAAGGGACCTCATGTCCGCATCAAGCGCAATGATCAGGACGGATCCTATGTGGTCTTCGAGCGTTCTCCGGATGATCGGCGCCTGGTAAAGACGACCAAGGATCAAAATGACCGGGTCAAAATGAAGGCCACCTACTTGAGGAATCAAAAGGGATTCCTAACAGTTGGAAGAATTCATGACGGACAAGGAGTCCAGATTTACCGGGTTCAATATGGCTACGACAAGGAGAGTGGCCTGCTTGTCGCCGAGAACATGTTCGATGCCCGCGTTAAGAACTATTACCCTCCCAGCTTCAGAGATGAAAACGGACAACGCGTTGAGATGCCCGTCCGGCGTGTCTATTATTTCTACGACGCTGATGGCAATCAAAGTAAGGCCATTTCCTTGGTCCCTAATCCGGGGAAAACAGCACAAGCGACTTTCAAAAAGACGAAAAAACCCTTGGACCTTTTTGGGACGGAAAAGAACTTTGACACCGACACTTCCACAAATCCTCTCAAGGGTAACCCCTTTGAGGAAGAGAAAAAGAAGGCCAAAAAGTAATTTGGATGAATCCGGAACGAGTGTTTCAGATCCTAACAGCCACCGGCCTCATTGCTGGTGGCTGGCTTTATGGTGACTACTGGAAGAAGTCGGGCGCGCCCACAGCCGAGGGTGACGAGGCTGCTACGCTGAGGGCCAGGAATACCGAGCTCGCCCTGCGCATCGATGACCTGAAAGGTGAACTCGAACAGGTCCGCTCGATGCTTTCCAACGGCCCCTACCCTATTCCTGATGACCTTGTCGCCTGGATCGAGAAGGACTATGGAATGGTGTTTTTAAAGTCACCCGATGTTCGCCTTGCTTCACCAACAGCGATGCGGGAGGCCGCGCAAGCCAACCTAAAGTTCATCCATGGAGAGCTCGGTCTGGAGAAGGAGAATGTCGCATGGGAATTGCTCGGGTTCCTTCCTCAGAATCAAAACCTCCTCGGTCAGCTTGTCATGGTAAATACCTCCGGAGCCAAAGGCATTTTTGATCTCACCAAGGGACAAATACTCATCTCGGAATCCTTTGATCCGGTCAGTGTTCCGGACCGCGCCGTCCTTGCCCGACTGCTCGCGCAGCAGCTCTCGTTTCAAAACCACCCTCAAAAAGAATGGGCCACCCGGGACGAATGGCAGTCTTGGGAAGCTCTTCACACCGGGTCTGCGGCCGCCTTGCAAGCCAGATTTTTGAGGCGCAGTGCTGCCGCCAACGAAGGGGAGTGGAAGGATCCGGAAGCAGGCCGCGAGGAACTTCTGAACGAACTCCCTCCCATCATTCAAGGGCTGAGTAACTTCCCTTTTCTTGAAGGCGCGGACTACTCCAGGCATTTTTACATCGATTCCCGGGAAGCGTGGAGCCGAATGTTTCGGGAGATTCCGACATCAACCGCCCGGGTGATTCATCCCAACCGGGATCCCATTATCATCAAGGAAATCACCTTTCCGGAGTCCTCAAAAAAAATCCTTGCGACCAACCGACTGGGAGAACTGGGGCTTCGACTCTGGCTGGAACCCTACGCAGGCGTCATGGAAGCCAGCCCTCTCGCGGAAGAGTGGCGGGGCGACCAGTATCAGGTCTACGACGAAAGCGGGGAGATTTCGCTCATCTGGATTTTGGAAATGTCATCCGAAAAGGCCGCCAAGAGCCTTGTCGCAGAGGTCAAGCGATCCATGTTGGGCGCATTGGTTGAAACGCAACCTGCACGAGCCGTGAGCATCTCCAGCTTTGGAACACAGGTCACTTTCACCAACTCCCCCACCGCCAAATGATTGCCAAAAAGGTTGTTTTCAGCGGGCGGGTCCAGGGCGTTGGTTTTCGCTATTCGGTGAAGCAACTTGCTCTTGGATTTGATGTCATTGGCAGGATTAAAAACCTTCATGACGGAACTGTTGAACTCCAGATCATGGGAGAACCAAAGGAAGTCGGCGACTTCATTCGAGAGATCACGGATGAATCAGATCTCACCGGCCTCATCAAGGATCACCTCGTTCTGGATATTGATCTCCTTGAAAACGTGCAGGGATTTCGCATCCAACAGTAGCTCTTTGAAAGGCCACCTTTCGAAAGGTTCTCCGCGAGCGTCATATCGGGGGTAATCAGACACACTGCAGTCCAGCGATCCAATCCCAAGGATTCTCTGTCCATTTGCTCTTTGGCATTCCACACTCCTCGAATGATTAGAATCATTTCGTCTTTGACACTCATTCTACTCCTCCCCGTTCTCGCTCATCGGGACCCCATCCGCCTCACCCACGGCCCGATGCTCGGCAAGCCCACCGCTGAATCAGTTTCAGTCTGGGGTCGGACCTCCGAGCCCGGCGAATTCATCGTGAATTACGGAACTCATTCCGACCAGCTCAACCAATCCAGCAAACCGGCAAAAACTGCCATCGACCGGGACAATACCGGTGTCGCCCAACTCACCGCTCTCAAACCAGACACCCGCTATCACTATCAAATTTTCGTAGCCGGCAATCCCCACGGACTTCCCGGTTCGTTTCACACCCTGCCCTCCGCCGAAGAAAGTAAAAACCCCGACCACAACCCGAAGGGGCTCTTCAACTTCCGCTTTGAAGTCGGTTCCTGTGCCAACCAAAACCCGCTTCACGGCATCGGGCATCGCTCCCCCACCTACGAAAACCTCAATCGTGACTGGGCCGACAAAACCCACTTCCACATCATGAACGGAGATTGGCTCTACGAAGAGCTTCGTACTTACCCTCCTGAGGCCTGGCGACTCGCACAAGGACTCGATCAATTTCCTCCCTCCGTCGAAACCATGCCCTCGATCGTCGGAGTTTGGGAAAACTACAAACTCTATCTCAGTCGGGGGAACGAACTGGCCAAGTGGCACCGAAATGTTCCCAGCTACTTCACCTTCGACGATCACGAACTCGTCAACGACATCTGGGGCTCCGCTGAAATTGGCAAACGTCACCGTCGCACCGTCTTTCGCGATATTGGAACACGCGCCTGGTTTGATTATCTTGGTTGGGCGAACCCCGTCGAACACGACCAAAGGGTCCACGCGTCCCGCGGAAAAATGACCGTTGGCAGCAAGCTCCTCATTGACCAATCCACCGACTTCACCAAGCTACCTCTCGAGAAAATGGGAACCCTCCATGTCCACTGGGGAACACCCGAGGCCGGAGTCAACAACCTGAAATTTGACAACGAGGAGGGACACCAAAACTCCTACGTCTATCAGATCACCAAGGTCATCGATGCTCACACTCTCGAGCTTCACATGCCCGCCAAAGTCACCGACGAAGTCACCTACTCAATCGGACGAAGCTCCTATGGGAAATTTCGCGTCTCAAACTGCGAATTCTTCCTTCTGGACACCCGCGGATCACGCGACATGCACGACGTCACAAATCGAGACAAGGAAGGAGTGTCCATGCTCGGAAAAACCCAACGGGAGTGGCTTCTCAAATCGATGAAGGAAAGCGACGCTGACTTCTTTTTCCTCACCTCGACGGTTCCTTTCATGATTCCCCACAGTGGCGCGGGAGGATTCGAAGCCGCCGGCAATAAGGAAGAAGCTTGGACCGGCTTTCTCGACGAACGCGAAAAGCTCATCGAAGAATGGGACAAGCTCGGTAAGAAGGTCTTCATCCTCACCGGTGACCTTCACAATAGCTTTGCCATCAAAATCACCGACAACGTCTGGGAGTTCTGCTGCGGACCTCACAATAGTGTCAATCACGTCCCAAAAAGCGACGAAATGAACCGCCCGGCGACCGGGATCTTCGACTGGGGTCCTCGCAAGTGCGACATCCGCTGGAGTTCCTACATTCTCCCCGATCTCGAACGCCTCCAGCGGCTCTACCCCTACTTCTGTGTCGTTCAGGTCAATAACGTCTTCAACATGCCTCAGAAGCTGGGAGGGAAACGGCTCGTGGCCTATCCTCATCCCCAGATCATTTTCCAATACTACAATGGTCGCACAGGCGAACTCGCCTATGCCGAAGCCATTTCGTTGGACCGCAAGTGATCGTGTTAGTTGGAAGTCACCTTCAGACGTAGATAACGATCGACCTCGTCAATCGGCAGCGGGTGCCGGAAGCCCGCAGTGACTGAGCCATCGGGATGAAGTGTCTCCGAAGTGAGAGGAATCCCTCCTCCGCTCCAAGTGTCCAGATCATCACTAATCTCCGCGGAAAATATCACCGCCCTCTCTCCAGCAGCGCGGGTATAGGTTAGAGCGAGGTGCCGTTCACCAGCGATCGTTTCAATTCCCGACTTGATCTCAGCCGGGACGCTCCCGGCGTCACCCGGAAAGGAGCCCAGAGCGAATTCAAGGAAGTTGTTCCAACCATCCTGATCGGGATCAGCGCCCGGGCCTGAGATCGCAAGGTCCAAAAGCTCAGCCGACGTGAAGACATCCCTTTGCCAGCTGGAAAAATTCAACTGACCACCCGGTGTTCCCCCAAGGTTCGAGGAAGCCCTCCAATTGCTTCCTGCTCCATGATCACCAGCACGGTCAATGATTTGAATGGAATGCCCATCCAGGTCGACGAGGGCCGGCCATGGTGAATCCGTCCTAAATTCAATCTCATGAATGATGGCATCATTCTCCCCGATGAGACGGAGCTGCTCTCCTCCATTGGACAACTGCCCACCGTATTCTCCGGCAATCAGATCATCAAAATCAATTCCGTAGCGGAAACGGAAGGCATCAAGATTATTGACGACAAGCAAAGCTGCTCCCGGTTGAAGAACCCGAATTGGAGATACTCCAAAATCGAAAGTGATCCCGTCGGTGAAACGAACCTGCCCAAGGTCGATATTGGAATCACCGTGGTTCTCGAGACGCAGGAATTCAAAGAGATCACCATCGTCAAAACCTGCATTTTCTTCGTCAACACTCGATCCAAAAGGATTGTAGAGAATCTCGGCAATTGCCAGATTATCGGAAGTAGCTGGAACCGAATCCACGGTGAAGTCTGCCGCGGTCAATGCGCTCCACTCTCCGTTGAAAAAGCTCCGCGCTTTCACCGTCACCGGCCCGTCGATAAAAATCGGGAGATTGGCATCATTCGTCCGCTTTCCTGCCAACTCAACATCCAGCACCATATCACTGCTGCCCGGTTTGTTGTGGAGTTCCACTGCGATCAGATTGGTTCCGTTGATCAACAGGCTTGGATCGAGGGAATAAGTTGTGAGGTCTCCTTCGTTCCCATCACTGCTATCCGAGGTTGGGTCGGTGTGATAGGTTGCCTCTTCGGGGATATTGGATTCACGAAAAGCCTCGATTCCGTTGAGGTAGATGATCACTCCTCCATCCACCCTCAGGGAAACATCGAGGTTGAGATAAGCTGAAACCTGGTCGATTTCGAACGTCTTCCGAAAATAGCTCGTCGGTTGGCGGGGAACGGTCTTGTTCACCTCTGTTTCGATGGGAATGATGGTTGCGCCATCTTTGATTGATCCAAATCCGAGCGGGCCGTTTCCGGTCGGCCAGAGATCATCGTCGTAGGCAAGAAGTCGCCAGGCAGTCCCCAGGTCACCATCGGAATCATTGTAAGCCCATTCGGACTCAATTGGGAACAAAGCGACATCAAGAAGTGACCCGGGCTGGGAGACTGCTCCGGGATTGGCAGTTCCTCCGGTCAGACGTGGGTCCGAACCATCTGTGGTGTAGTAGACAGTCCCGGCCTCGTTGGTAATCAGAAGTGGATAGCCTTCGTCAACCGTCCCTCCAAATTGACTAAACTCCGGCGGAGTGGTCTCCGGCCAGAGATTGTTGACGCGAAAGTCCTCCCGCACGGGACCAAAAAGATAGCGACGGCGTCCTGCAGTCGGACTCACCCAACTGTTGAACTTTCCGGTCTGCACCGTTTGATTCATGACGAGCCGGAGGAGATCGGAGAATTCATCGATGAGCCCATCAAAGCGGTTTTTGATGTGGGAGTTGGCAAGATCCCGGTCATCCAAAATCCCGTCATTGAAGAGATGTTTGTTGATTTGGTCGGCAAAAATAAGGCGGAATTCCTCCCAACGATTGAGCCCCCTCCAAAGATCACGCAGCTCGCCTCTCGTTCCGGTCTGCCCGGTCTGCCCGGTCGCGGTTCCCAGAATGTAGGTCTTGATCATTTCCTGGGAGATGGGCCGGTTCCCCCTATTATTCATCGCGCCTTCGGCATCCCAAACATAGAGACGATATCGGCCAGCAGCAGAACGCTCTTTAGCGGCAACCCAGTTGTTGTGAGGCCAATCCCAGGTCGCGCCGTAGATATTTAAGAGGAAGTAGTTGGCGATGTTTTCAACATCGACCACTTCGAGAATTCGTTCCCAGTTTGTCGTGGTTGTCGAGACGTTCAAGCGGGCGATCATGTTGTCCCAGGCGACCTTGTCTCCTTCGGCAATGTTGTCGTTCCCCTCAAACTGTAGGACATCCCACTCGGCATTACTTTCCGACTGATGAAGAGACTTGAAGAATGGCTCCCGGAGGCGCTCAACCATGTTGTAATACCCTTTCAGTTCACCGTTTACATAAAGGCTGTTGATGATGCCAAGACTGGCCCCATTCCCCATGTCGTGACTCAAGCGACGGAACAACTCATCAATCACAAAAGGATTCCGGATGTCGTTTTTCCCGGCTCGAATCCGAAATCTCTCATAGCTGCTGAAATTCCTTGAGGGTCCGTTCAAAGGGAGATCGACCGAGGGATTCCCGTAGTCATCCCGAAAGTAGAGATTAAAAGAAGGCTTCTCCTTCGGATCGTCCCGCCAGGGAGACGCGTTCGTCTGATTGAATCTCATTCTCGGACGAGAATAGGAACTGGCCGCGACACGCAATCCAACTTCCGAACGAAAACCAACTTTCCCATCCGGGAAATAAAACTCGGCATGAATGGGCCGCTCATAAGCGCGCCCCCGATTGATGACATTGTTGTAATCGGATTGTCCGGAAGGCTGCCATTGATCGCCCACATAGGTCCCTCCGTTAAGCCCCATAACCCCAAATGGATCATACAGTGCTCTCTCCGGATCACCGGCATAGACGAGGGACGGAGCGGTCCGAACCCGTGCATCCTGACCAATTAGGAATGTGTGCGTTTTAGTATTCGAGGCAATGTACCCATCAAGAAATGCCCGGGCCCGAATCACGTGTCCTTTTCGGGTGGTCACACGAGCAAGTGACAACGGAAGGGTGTAGTCGTTACCATTCTCAACGGTCGGCTCGGTTCCATCCGTCGTGTAGCGGATGATGGCCCCGGGAGTTTGCGAGGTCAGCGTCACCGCAATGGTGCTATCGTAGAATCCTCCCTTATGGTTAAAATCCGGAGCATCCACTTTTTCCACGAAGGTTTCGCCACTATTCGGTGCGCCCGGGGTTGGAACGGCATAGAATACCATCGCCCCCGATTCTTCCCGTCCAAAACTGAAATTGGGATATTGCCTAGGGTATCCGGAAGTCAGGATCGATATCATCGTCCCGCTGTCGTCAAAGAGAGCGAGGTCCTCTCCGCCACCATCCAACTTGAAGTTCGTATGGAGAAAAGTCGCCCCCGGAATCTCTTCCGAAGGATTGTCTGCCAAAACCACGAGATACCCTCCTGCGGAAATCGTCGTTCCAGCAGGAAATGCCCACTTTGCGGGAGAAAGCGCGGCATCGCTCAAAGTCCAGCCCGTGAGATCCACTTCCGAATCACCGGTATTGTGAAGCTCAATCCAATCGGACGGATCTCCGTCAGGGTGAGCAGGCTCCACCAAATCCGCGGAAGCTTCCCTAAGTCCGGGAAGGTACGCGACCTGACTGCCAGCAGAAAACAGCGGGATATCCGAGCCCGTGCTCTTGTCAATTTTCAGCGACAGATCGAGCCTCATGTTTCCATTTAAGGTGTAGTTGTTCACCTGCACCGAGAGAACATTTCCACCCTCCACCAGAAACTCGGAAGACACTCCCAGCGGAATGGATTCAGTCGAGGTCCCCAGCGGACTGGCACGATAAGCGAGCTGATCATGAAAGATGTGAGCCTTCTCAGCTCCCATATTCCGACGTGCCACTTCGACACCGTTGAGCCACGCTATGAAGCCGTCATTATAATTGATCGAGAGAACCAGAGGATCGGATGACGATGACTCCGAAGCCGACGCCTCGAATCGTTTGCGGGTGTAAAGCGAAGGTGAAACATCGCGAAGGTCCGAGCTGAGGTTTGTGGAAATTGAACCCAGCGAGTAGCCAATCGGCATTGTCCCGGTTTCCCAGTTGGCATCGTCGAAGGACGCCGTCCACCAGGCAGGTCCGGCCCCGGCATACGCTTGGTCATTTTCATCCCAGCGAAGGTTGCGGGGGGCGCTGGTCGCTGAAATCTCGTTAATCACGACATCGCCCAATACGAGGGTTGGCAGAAGTCCTCCCAGAATCATTGTGAGTGTGCGGCTCATAAGGGGTATCATGCCCCCGATCATGCCATGTGACACCCAGAAATTTGCCTATCTTGTCCCTTCTTTAAGTTACAGGAATATTCCCGCCAATGCCGCGCTCATTAAATTTGCGAGAGTTGCGGCAAAGACCGCCTTCAGTCCAAGGCGGGCAATTTCCTTCCTACGCTCCGGTGCCATGACCCCGAGTCCTCCCAACAATATCGCAATCGAGGAAAGGTTCGCAAAACCACAAAGAGCGAAGGTCACAATCCCCTGCGTCTTCGCGCTCAAGCCATCCTTCACCGTTTCAAAACTCCCGAAGGCAATAAACTCATTCACGATCACTTTCTGCCCGATCAAACTCCCTGCGGTCTGGATTTCGCTGCCACTCACCCCGATCAAGTAGGCCACCGGCGCGAAAACCCATCCCAGAATCTTCTGCAAACTAAACTGCTCATCCCCAAACCAACCTCCCACCTCCCCAAGAAGCAAGTTCACCACTGCGATCAAACCCACAAATGCCAGAAGCATCGCTCCGACATTCAAAGCCAGCTTCAAGCCATTGGACGCTCCCAGTGCTGCGGCATCGATCACATTGGCCGGCTTTTCCTCCCCTTCCGAAAGCTCCAGCCGCCCCTCCTCCGGGGTTTCAGTCTCAGGCATAATCAATTTTGCAAAAAGAAGCCCTCCCGGCGCGGCCATAAAGCAGGCCGCGATCAAGTGATCCATACTGGCACCCATCTTTGAATAGCCCACCAACACCGAACCCGCGATACTCGCAAGCCCCCCCACCATGACTGCAAAAAGCTCCGAGCTCGTCATTTTCGGCAAATAAGGCCGGATCACCAGGGGGGCCTCGGTCTGCCCCACAAAAATGTTCGCTGCCGCCGAAAAGGACTCCGCCCGACTGGTCCCCAGAACCTTTTGCAATCCGCCACCCACCACCTTGATGATCACCTGCATCACCTTGATGTGGTAAAGAACCGCAATGAGTGCCGAGAAGAAAATGATCACCGGCAACACGTAGAACGCGAAAACAAACCCCATTCCCCCACCCGGATCGGAAAGCCCCCCAAAGACAAAACCAATCCCCTCGTAGCCGGCTCCCACCAGATCTTCCACCCGATTTGTCAACCAGCTCAAGGTGGATTTCCCCCACGGCGTGGCCAATACATACACCGCCAGAATCAACTGAATCGCAAACGCGCCACCCACCGTCCGCCAGGAAACTGCCTTGCGATTCGACGAGCACAGGTATCCCAGGGCCAAAAGAAAGACGATCCCAACAATGCTCATGCCGAAATCCTAAGGAAGTCCCGACCAGAGTGCTAGCCTGCGGTTTCCTGATTTCCCTGTCACAAGACCATCCTTGCCAGTCATTCCGTTCTGGGGTAATTCGGCCCCAGTCATGCCAGTCGCGACACCAGAACAATACAAGCAGATGCTCGATGCCGCCCAAAAGGGTGGATATGCCTATCCCGCCATCAACATCACCTCCCTCACCACTGCAAACGGCGCCCTCAAGGCATTTGCCGAGGCTAAATCCGACGGCATCATCCAGGTCTCAACCGGTGGCGGCCAGTTCGCATCCGGCACCGCTGTCAATGACGCCGCTTTCGGAGCCATCGTGCTCGCCGAAGCGGTCCACATCCTCGCCGAAAAATACGACATCCTCGTCGGCCTCCATACCGACCACTGCCACCCTGAGAAAGTCGATTCCTTCCTCCGCCCTCTTCTCGATGCCTCCCGCAAGCGCATCGCCGAAGGGAAAGGCCCTCTTTTTCAATCCCACATGTTCGATGGCTCCGTCGTGGAACTTGATGAGAATATGAAGATCTCCGTCGAGCTCCTCAAGGAGTGCGTTGAACTCGACATCATCCTCGAAATCGAAGCCGGCTGTGTCGGTGGCGAAGAGGACGGTCACGACACTTCCGGCCTCCCCGCCGAGAAGCTCTACACCTCTCCCGAAGACATGATGCAGGTCTATGAGACCCTGAAGCCCATCGGTCGTTTCATGTTCGCCGCAACTTTCGGGAACGTGCACGGTGCCTACAAGCCCGGCTCCGTCAAGCTCAAGCCCACCATCCTCCGCGACGGGCAAAAAGTCGTCACCGACAAATACGGCCCTGAAGCAGAGATGGACCTCGTTTTCCACGGTGGCTCCGGCACCTCGAGCGATGATCTTCAGGAGACCCTCGACTACGGTGTTGTGAAGATGAACATCGACACCGACACCCAATACGCGTTCTCCCGCCCCATCGTCACCCACATGTGCGAGAACATCGAGGGCATGCTTAAGATCGACGGCGAGGTCGGTAACAAGAAGTGCTACGACCCACGCAGCTACCTCAAGAAAGCCGAGCAGTCCCTTTGCGACCGCATGAAGCAAGCTTGTGATGAGCTCCGCTCCACCGGAAATACCATTTACTCCGCGTAAATTTCCCGCCAACTTTTCCTGCCAAGGGCCCGCTCTCTGCGGGCCCTTTCCATATCTCCCCTTCCCTTTTTACGTTCCCATGTCCGACACCAAAGACGCTCCCGCCGCTCCTGCTAAAAAGCAGGACAATCCGCTCACCGACATCATCGTCAATGTCATCCTGCCCGTGATCATCCTGAGTCACTGCAGTAAGGATGGAGAAAAAGCCTGGCACCTTGGCCCATACGTCGCGATGGGGCTCGCCGTCGCCATCCCCCTCTGCTTCGGCATCTGGCACTTTATCCAGCACAAAAAGCTCAATACGTTCTCAGCCGTGGGCGTGGGCAACGTTCTGCTCACCGGTCTCATCACGATCTACCTCTTCTCAACCAACGATCCCGAAACCCGCAAACACGCCCCCCTTCTTTTCGGAATCAAGGAAGCGATCCAGCCACTCATTCTCGGTTCCCTTTTCCTCCTCACCCACAAGTCGGCCACCCCGCTTTTCAATGCCTTCGTCTACAACGAGGCCCTTTTCGATCACGGGCGCATTAACAAGAAGGTGAAGGAAAACGGTAAAATTGAAGAACTTTCCAATCTCCTCTGGAGCTCGACCAAGCTCTTCTTCGGCTCTTTCTGCCTCTCCGCCGTCATGAACCTCGGCCTCGCCTTCTACTTCCTCCACGATCTGGACCCGACAGCCAGCGATTGGAAGGAACTCTACAACAAAGACGTCGGACGCATTACCGGCTGGGGATTCCTCGTCATCGGCGTGCCCCTCCTTGTCGTCGGTGGCTTCATCCTCGCCCGTATGATCAAAGGCCTCAAGGCCCTCACCGGACTCGAGACCGAAAAAATCCTTCAGGCGCGCTAACACAGATTGGCCAACGACCTCACCGAGCTCAGCCAGGTCGAGAGTGCTGCTGTGACGATTGCCAGGAGGCCGACACCCGAAATCATTTCGCCGGTCTCACTGGAAAAGTGCCAGGAATGAAGTGCTCCAATCACGGCGAAGAGCGCGATTCCTCCGAACACCAGCTGGCCCGGGCGGGAAAGATTTCTCGCTAACACCGAGGCCGGAACTGCCGCCACCAACATCCCCACTCCCAGATAGGTCAACACGGAAACACCGACTCCCAGCCCGATCCCGGCCAACAAAATCCCTCCAAAAAACAAACCCGCGACCAACACCCCATCGAGCTTCTCCCTCCGGGTCAGTGCATGACGGGCAAAGCGGTCTTTCAGGAGCAAACCATGGCCAATTCCCGGTGCTAAAAATGTTCCAAAACAGAGTCCGAGGTAAACGACAAAGGCCGCAATCCCAAGAAGCGGGTGCACCATCGAAAGCAATTCACGCCCCAGTCTGAATCCGAAGTAGAGCCCCAGAACAAGAATCCACTGACTCTTCCCCTCCATGCGTTGCAGCATGAAAACCCACTTCAAATAAAGCCGATAAAAGAGTGACCGGCTTTTGAATGCTTCCACCAATCCGGACCGCGCATATTCATTGCCCGGATCAACCCGGAGAGCTTCGCGAAAAAGCTCCTCCGCCTTCGCCCTCTCCCCGCGCTGCAGTTGCGTCCACCCCGCATTTGCCAGCGCGATCGGACTTTCCGCATTCCGGGAGAGCTGCTCCATCGTCCCGCCATCGGCCGAATCAAGGTCTCCCTGCACGCGCATGAGCAGGTTTTTGAGATCCATCGCTCCGTCGTAATCGGAGTCCAACTCCAATGCCTTGTCACATGCTTTACTTGCGTCCGACCACTTCCGCAAAGCGGTCAAGGCCTGCGCCTTGGCATACCACTGATAAGCTCCCGGTTCGGTTGCCAGGCTGGCATCGGCCATCGAGAGCGCCTCCTTGTCCCGATCCAAATCATTCAAAATCAACGCCTTGCTCGCGAGAAAATCCGCCTCATCAGGATCGCACCCAATTGCCCCATCGATCGCCTCCAGTGCCTTCCCGGCGCAATCGGACATCGCCGAATACGTGATCGCAAGTTGGTAGTGCGCCCAAGCGTTATTTGGATCCTCCGCAAGCAGCAGATGCAATTCAGAGACCGCATCTTCGTGGCGATGGACATTGAGGAGAGAGATCGCTTTTTGAATCGAAGCCATTGAGATTGGACGTTGCGAACGCACGCGCACTTTGACCAGCGCGAAAAGAGTCAGCTTGGGGCTTGTCACGCAAGCGATGGAAAGCTCTCCTTGGAGCATGGATCTTGATAGCCTGCGGGCCGCACTGGAAGCGTCGCCTGAAAACATCCCGCTTCTGCTGATGGTCGCAACCGCTCTGGAGGATGAATTCGAACTCGATGAATCCCGGGAAATGCTCGATCGCGTTCTCAAACTTGATCCCAAAAATTCCTCCGCGCAAGTTTCCATCGCCCGCCTGATTGACCTCGAAGGTCGCACCTCCGAAGCGGTCCTGCGCATCGAGGCTCTTCTGGAAAAGGACAAGGGTTGCGCCGCAGGATGGTTGCTGCGGTCCCGCCTCGCCTTCAAGGAAGGAGAAGTCACCGCAGCCAGAGGGTATTACGAAAAGGCGATCGAGATCGACCCCTCCGTTTCCGACGAATCATTCCTCGGGCAAATCATCAAAAGCGGCGGATCCAGCGCCAGCGAAGGCAAACGGGCCATGGTCACCACTTCGGGTGATTTCCTTGAAGAACCGGATGACGATGAAGATCCCTTCAGCGGTCTCGACGCCGTCGCCGCCCATGATCTGGAAATGGAATTCCGCGTCAAAGCCGACAAAAAATTTGAAGATGTCGGCGGCATGGAAGCGGTGAAGGAAGACATCCGCATGAAGATCATTCATCCGCTCAAGAACCCCGACCTTTTCAAAGCCTACGGCAAGAAAGCCGGGGGCGGAGTCCTCCTCTACGGCCCTCCGGGATGCGGAAAAACCCTGCTGAGCCAGGCCACCGCCGGCGAGATCAAAGCCAACTTCTTCTCCGTCGGACTTCACCAGGTCCTCGAAATGTACATCGGCGAAAGTGAACAAAAACTTCACCGTATTTTCGAACTCGCCCGCAAGGCCTCTCCCTCGGTTTTATTCTTCGACGAGATTGACGCCCTCGCCGCCGACCGACGCGATCTCCGGGGATCGGCAGGCCGCACTCTCATCAATCAATTTCTCACGGAAATCGGTGAAGAAGCGGAAAATGAAGGGGTCCTGATTCTGGGCGCCACCAATGCCCCCTGGCATCTCGACGGAGCCTTCCTGCGCCCGGGCCGCTTCGACCGCTTAATCTTTGTTCCCCCGCCCGACCAGATTGCCCGGGAGGAAATCCTCCGAATCCACGCCAAGGAGAAGCCCGTCGTTTCCCTCGAGGAAGCCGCGGTAGCCCGAAAATGCGATGGCTTCTCGGGTGCCGATCTCCGGGCCGTCTTCGATCGCGCCACGGAATCCAAACTCGAGGAAGCGATGAAGAAGGGAAAAATCATCCCTGTGACTGGCAAAGACCTCATCAAATCTTCCAGGAGCGTAAAGCCCTCAACCCGCAAGTGGTTCGAAAGCGCCAAAAACTACGCGCTTTACGCCAATCAAAGCGGTTTCTACGACGACGTCCTCCACTACCTGGGCATCAAAAAGTAACCGGAGATCACTCCACTTTCTCGAGGGTGATCAGGCGTAATTCCAACGCTTCTTCTCCCGGAATCTCCAACGCGCTCAGGACAAGTTCACCGTCGCCTCTTTCCAACTGGATCTCGCCGATCTCAAGCTCCTTCCAATCCTTGGTATACGATTCGGTTCGGGGCGAACGATCCTCTTTCTTCCCTTGAGCAGGAACGTCATGCGCCTCCGCGATTGTAAAATCGAGCGAAGCTCCCTTGAAGGACAACCGACACTTCGCGCCCGCACTTTTCGTGGCATAGAAAATCTTCACGGAGTATTTTCCCGATTCCCCCGCCTCAGCCTTCCAAACAACCCGATCGTTCACATCGACCCAGTTAAAAAAGTAGGAATCGTTCGGATGAATGCTGGACCTCTTGATCTTTCCAGTCGCCTTGGCATCGCGCGCTGGAAGCTGGGTTCGGGCCGCCCCCGGATGAGCCATCACAAAAGGGCGGTTCTCATGGGCTTTGCCATAGTTTTGCAGAAGCTCTTTTTTGTAGTCCGCCAGCACGCCGGCCAACCTCTTGCGAATCTCCTCATCCTCAACAGGTTTCGTTTGTTTGGGATCTGCCACCATATCGAAAAGCTTCCCTTTCGCCCCGAGCCGATGGGTCTGCGAACGAACGCCAAATTTCCGCCCCCATTGGCTCACGAAAATTCGGTCCTCCCACTTCGCATTGGGATCCCCGATCAAGGGCACGAGACTTTTTCCATCAAGCGGCTTCGCCGGCTTTTCAGAAACTCCCGCCAATTCACACAGTGTTGGAAGTAAATCCCTTGCCGAAGCAATCTTCTCCACTCGAAGCCCCTCCTTGATCCCACCCGACCACTTAATGAAAAGAGGACTTCGGCAGCCACCCTCCTCCACCGATCCTTTTCGGCCTTTCATCTCCTCATTCCAGCGATTCCCATTCGGCCCGTTGTCGTGGAACCAGACCACAATGGTGTTTTCTGCGACCTTCAACTCTTCCAATTTCCTGAGAACCCGGCCCACGTTAAAGTCGAGATTTTCACACATCGCGAGCGCGCAACGAAGGTGGTTGTTCGGCTTGAACATTTTTAGGTCTTTCTTCTCAAAACGCTCCCAATATTTCTCCGGCACCTGCATCGGTGAATGCGGCGTATTGTATGGCAGGTAGGCAAAGAACGGTTTTCCCTTCTCCTTTGATTCCGCCATGAAATCCATGGCCTGATTCGTGAAATCATCGATACAAAACCCCTCGCCGCTCACGATCTCGCCATCCCGCTCCAACATGGGCGCAAAGTAGTCACCCCAGTGCCCGCTGCAGAAACCGTAAAACCGGTCAAAGCCCCGTCCATTGGGATGATATGGAAACTGCATCCCGTTGTGCCACTTTCCAAATGCCCCCGTAGAATAGCCGGACTTTTGGAAGAGATCCGCAACGGTCGTTTCATCAAGGTTCATCCGTTCTCCTCCCGCCGAAGTTGAATAGACGTTCGAACGAGGGTGATACCGCCCCGTCAAAAACTCCGCCCGTGTCGGCGAGCACACCGGACAAACAAAGAAACGATCAAAGCTGACTCCGTCGCGTGCCAGCGAGTCGATATTCGGCGTCCTCAAATCCTTGTTCCCCGAATGGCTCAAATCCCCCCAGCCCTGGTCATCCGAGAGGAACACCACGACATTGGGTCGCTCCCCCGCCAGCCCAAGCATCGTCATCAGGAGCCCCCCCAAAATCCCTTTTAAAAACGTCATGCCTGAAACCTAACCTCAAAATGCTCCCTCAAAAGAATGCAAACTCTGGAATTTTAAATTCCCCTGTCTTCCGCTAAAAACAATCCATGCAACGCGCACTTCCCTTCATCGTCTTTGTCATCGTTCTCGGCATCGCCCGTGTTCTTGGCACGATGACACCCGACTCTCTCGTTAATTTCCAGCCCTTCGGCGCCCTCTTCTTCTGCGGCATGGTCCTTTTTGGATGGCGTGGCCTCATTCTCCCCGCTGTCGCCTGGCTCATCAGCTACGGGCCCACCAACGCCGCCCAAGGCTACGATTGGACCGCCCAAATGCTCGTTCCCGTAATTGGCTTCGCCGCCATGATTGCCCTGGCCAGGCTCTTCAAAAACGCCCAACCCGGGAAGATCTTCCTCGGCTCTCTCGCCGGTGCCTTGGTCTTTTATCTTGTCACAAACACCCTGAGCTGGGTCTCCGACCCCCTCTACACAAGCAAGTCCTTCGCCACCTGGATCCAGGCACTCACTGTCGGACTCCCCCAATTCGCCATTCCGACCTGGGTCTTTTTCCGCAACGCCCTCCTCGCTCAAGGCCTCTTCAGCGCCCTCTACCTTTTCGCGACACGAACGGCTCCCCTTGCCTGGAAGAGCAAACCGGTCCCGGCTGTTTCCTAAACATCTCCCTTCTCTTTTTGATAAAAGGAATGATTCCCGCCACCCGGGGAACTTCGCGATGGTGGCGACAACCTTTGCGACCAGCTCTTTTCCCTCCCCCCTTCTTATGAAATTCCTCGTCATCTTCATCACACTCTCCGGTATCGCCTTCGGGCAGTCATCCAAGCAAACGATCGACCTCCTCGACCGGGAACTCTCGCATTGGAACGTCTGGATGGGCATCCCCCACAAAACAGTCAAAATCCCAGGCCTCCCTCAAAGTGACAGCGAAGACTGCACCCTGGGCACTCCTCTCGGCTTCAACAATGATCCCCTCGGTGTCTTTTCAGTGATTGAAGAAAACGGGCAACCCGTCCTGAAAATCACGGGACAGATCTACGGCGGGCTCACCACCAAGGAAGAATTCGAAAACTATCACCTTAGTCTCCAGTTCAAATGGGGCGACAAAAAGTGGGCACCCCGCCTCAAACGCCAGCGCGGCTCCGGTCTCCTCCTCCACTGCGTCGGGCCGCACGGAGCCTTCTGGAACGTTTGGAAACGCTGCCTCGAATGCCAGATTCAGGAAAAAGACGTTGGCGACTTCTACGCCATTGCCGGCACCAAAGCCGATCTCCCCGCCATCATTCCAAAGGACTCCAAACGCCCCGTCTACCAACCCGGAGCTCCCGTCCGCACGATCGGTGGCGACGCCCAACACGGCACCTCGGAGGAAAAACCCCACGGCGAATGGAACACTGTCGAGATCTACACGATCGCTGACAAAATGGTTTACGTTGTTAATGGCCACATCAACATGGTCCTTCTCAACACCCGCCAAAATACCCCGCAAGGAGAAGGTCCGCTCACCAAAGGTCAAATTCAGATCCAATCCGAAGCGGCCGAGGTCTGCTATCGGAACATCCGGCTCACCCCCATCACTGACTTTCCGAAGGAAATCAAAGCATCACTTTAGCCCCCGACATAAATCAACCATCAGCGACCGTTTTCGATGAGAAAATGCCGCGCTTTCCACACCTCCATTCATTGACCGGTTTGGGGATCGTCAGCGCTTCTCCATCCTCTCCGGCACCCTCCTCCATAGAATCGAGAGCTCACGGCCATCACCTTTGCGGCCCTCAAAAGTCTTCGAAGGCGGCTGTGACCAGATCATTTCAAAAGTTCCTCCAAAGAATCCCTTGAGTTCATCAAGCGTCACCCCAAACGGGGGGCCCTCCTCTCCTTCGTGATCAGGATTGAGGAAAAAAATTCCCAGCAAATGTCCTCCCGCCGGAATCAATCGAGCCATTGTCGAGACATAGTCCGGCCGTCGCGCCACCGGGATCGCGCAAAAACAAGTGTGCTCAAAGACAAGGTCATAAGTTCCCTCCCACTGGAAGAGATCCCCGGTCGTCCACGCAAGTCCCTCACCGGAATAGCGGGAACCCGCCTCATCAATGGCCTCCTCCGCCAGATCAAGGCCCAACACTTCCCCCCGGGTCACCGAACTAATCAAGTGGGCGTCATGCCCGAAGCCACATCCTGGAACGAGAACCGACCGTGCTTCCGTCATCAAGCCGCGATGCCCGGACAACAGAAAAGAGAGCTCCGGATGGGGCTCCCCTTTTTCCCATGGCGTCTCGCCGGTCCGGTAACGTTCGCTCCAATCAACGGACATGGGTGTTTCAGCCACTTGTTAGTGAACTGTGCCGCGACGGCGAAGACTCTTATACTCGGAAATCCCTTTGACAATGCCGGTGGCGATTGCCTCACGATACCAGCCTTCCTTGGTGCGACCTCTCTCCCTCGAATTGGAAACAAAGCCACCTTCCACCAGAATGGCAGGATTCTGGGCATGGCGAATGACGTAGTAACGGGCATACTTGACTCCCCGGTTCACCGATTTGACCTCATTGAGCATTCCTTTTTGAACCGCGGCCGCGAGAGGCTGGGAGCGGGAAGAGCAGTAGAAGGTCTCAAGACCGGAAACATTACTCTTCCAGGTGAAATTGTAGTGGATGCTGACAAAAATCGAATTGGGGTAGCGATTCCCAATTTTGGCACGGCCCGGAAGAGTAATGAAAGTGTCACTCCGACGGGTCATCACCGTCTTGAAACCCTTTGCTTTCAATTTCTTCTCAACCCGCATTGCGGTATCGAGAGCAAGCCACTTTTCGTAAACTTTTCCATAGCTGCCTCCATTGTCTCGTCCGCCGTGTCCGGCATCAATGACGACAGTGCTGAAGGATCCGGCGGTGGATTGCAGAAGGGTGGCGGACAGTAAAATGAGGGTAGTAAGAAGGAATTTCATGTGAGTAAGAATTTCGGATAGCTTAATTTTTAAAAAACTTCAACTATTAAGATGGTTTTTTTTGGGGAGTTTCGTGAATTATTGAGGTCTTTCAGAAGATTTTCGCGCTTTCTGAACTTGTTGGGCTTCTGCCTTTGGGTCAAAAGGGATGGCCCCGGATACCGCAACTTTTCCGTCGGAAAAAGCCACAAACCGGGGTTTGCGACCACTGGCTCGCTTGAAATATTTGGTATCAAGGTGGGCACCGTCTTGATTGACAGTTGCATGCACAAAAACTTCGGGGTTGGCAAGGTAAAGAACATGCAGCTGGTTTTCCCTATCTAACGCCATGCGTGGCTTCACAAACGAAAGGTAGTCGCTCATACGGAATGTCGAGAGCGAGACCCCCGAATTCTTATCCATCACTTGGGCGTAAATGGAGGTCTTTTTACCATCATTAAAGGTCACCACATTGTATTCCCGCTTGGGAAACCGGGTATTTGGAACCCCAAACGGCTGGCTGTAAATTTTATGCCCTCCCCCAACGGTGAAGTGACCCGAGTTGGAATTGTAGCTTTCCTCGTCAATCCCCGGCTGGCGGACGTGAGAAGTCACCGCAAAATTGCTGACCTTCGTTAAGTTAAACATGCCGCTGAGATTGACCCGGCGTGACATACTTCGACCTGCCGGGATCACTGCTTTCTGAAAAACCTTGTTATGGCGCTTCTGCAACCCGCGGCCGGAGGCATCCCGAACGCTGAAATCAAGCCAGCTATGGGCAATCGTGCCCTCGGCCCGACTCACAAAATTGAGTTCACGGCCACTGCGATTCGTAATGGTCACCACCGCCGTAACCGGCTCGTGAGCGAGATATTGGCGGCGATCAACTTTGATCGCAACGCTGACCTGGGACAGACCAAGAGCGGTCGTCAGAGCCAGTAGAAGGAGGGTTAAAGATGTTTTCATGATCGTAGGTGGTTCCAGCGAAGCGGTTTAAGACCCTCAGGAAAAGGAAAAAGTCCCATCCCGGGTCCTGAAAACAAGAATCAGGAATCGACCACAAGAAGAGATTTTGCAGCTGGAAGGGAAATTTGGACCGAAGTCTCTTGATTGGGCAGGTTAAGAGTCAGGGTGTCAGCTTCAAGGTTTCTTTCGGCAAGGATCAATTTGGTCCCGGGCACAAGATCAAGCCCCGCCAACCACTGGAGAAAAGATGGCTGGTCTTCCCGCACCCGCTTCAAAATATAGGAACCAAGCGGACAATCGGCCAAAACAGCCGTCCCGTCGGGGGCCAGCTGTCCGTCTTCTCCGGGAATGGGCGCCCCATGCGGATCATGGGTAGGGTGATTGAGCATTTCATCCATTCGCTCCAGAAGCCGGTCGGAAATCACATGCTCCAAAACCTCGGCATCTTCATGAACCTCCGCCCAATCGAGCTTCATAATTTCAACCAAAAAGGTTTCCACCAGTCGATGACGCCGCAACACCCGCATCGCAGCCTTCCTCCCGTCATCGTTTAAAACCACTCCGCGGCGCGGCGTATACTCAACCAGCCCCTTCTTCAGCAACTGGTTCATCATTGTGGTGGCTGTCCCCGGCGTCACCGAGAGCTTTTCCGCAACCCGGCCAATCGCCACCAGCTCCCCCTTTTTCCCCTGACCTTGCAGGTTCCATATCGCTTTGAGGTAATTTTCAACAGTGCTGGAGGGCATCAGGGGTAAAGTATTTTTGCAGCTTACGGCGGGCTTGCCAGATTACGAGGGGAAACAAAAAGCCCGGTCGCCTTATGAGGCCACCGGGCTGGATTTGTCCTAAATAATGAAGTCTAAGGACCTGGCAGGGAGCTTAGAGGGACTTTTTAAGAGTCGAAGACGGCTTGAAGCCAACGGACTTGGAAGCACCAATCTTCATGGCTTCGCCAGTCTTGGGGTTACGACCCATACGGGCTGCGCGCTTCTTAACTTCGAAAGTTCCGAATCCAATGATTTGGACCTTCTTGTCTTTCTTCACACCTTTGGCAATGGAGTCGAGAACAGCTGCAAGCGCATCTTCTGCAGAGCGTTTGGTTGCTTCTTTTCCGAGGGCTTTCTGGACGGATTCGATGAGTTCACCTTTATTCATAGCGGAGTAATCATCTGCCAGCCCGATACTTTGTAAAGCTAAAATAAGCCTGAATCCCTTTATTTATAGGGGTTGACGAGCCCCTACTTTTTATGATGAACGCCCAGCCCTGATCATTGCTTGATTCATTTCTGTTAGAGAGCCGTGATTGACCATACGATGGGACTTCAGGAATGTTTTCAAGATGTCACACGTAGCAATCGATTCAGCATGGCGCATTTTGCAAGGCGTTCGTCCGGCCCTGCCTCGACGCGAAAAACTCGGCTCCGAATTGGCCGATGCCAATGCCGCGCAGGCTCGCGGCTATTATCTTCCCGATGAAGACGAACGACTTCGGGTGGTTTACCGCCAATACCTCGGTGCCCGCTCCACTCTGTGGCAAATGGTGCGCGACCTCCAACCTCACTTAAAAGGCGAAGATCTCCGAATCTTCAGCCTCGCCTTCTGCGCCGCTTCAATGCTGATGCGCAGTGCAAGCTACTTAATGAGCTGGCCAAAGAACGGCCGGTGGTCTGGGCCAAGCTTGACGAAGCAGAGCCACGATACGGTCTCCCTCGCAAAACCTTCACCACCGTCTACCGGAGCCTTAGCTCACCAAACTTGATTTGGCGGTATCGACAGGCTAAGAAATTCTACGAAACCCATCGTAGCACCATTCATGACACGCTCACGGGGTCTGGCCTGGAAGAACTCATCCCCTGGCTCGAAAACGAGGAACCCCATTTCGACAACCGCAAACGTTCCCTCTGGGCTGCCGCCATCAACTACCGGCTGTATTCACTCAACCGCCGTACCAGCTCCGGTTACACCAAGGTCATGTTTCATCTCTTCCGGCTCAGTGGCTCGGCCATCGCCGAAATGAAGCAGCCCTTTATCAAACCACCAGGTTCGGTAAAACGAGTGACCGACGAAGTGCGCGAAGAAATCCGGGAGCTTTTGAAACCCGGCGACGTTTTCGTGACTCGTCATGACGATGCCCTCAGTAATCTTTTCCTCCCGGGCTTCTGGCCGCATGCCGCGCTTTACATCGGTCGCCCCGCCGAACGCCGTGACCTCGGCGTCCCCAACCAAGGCGACGATCTCACCACAGTCCTCGAAGCAAAAAAAGATGGCGTCAAACTCCGCCGCCTCAGTGAAACCCTTGCCGTCGACGCCTTCGTCGTCCTCCGCCCCCAGGTCTCTTGTGATGAACTCAAGGAAGCACTCACACGCGCGCTCACGCATGAAGGGAAGCTCTACGATTTCATTTTTGACTTTCGAAAATCCGAGCGCCTCGCCTGCACCGAAGTCGTCTACCGCTCCTTCCACGGAATCGGCCCCTGGCAACTTGAGCTCACGAAACGTAGCGGCCACCTCGCACTCTCGGCAGAAGACCTCATGCAACAGGGCCTCGACCAAGGGCTCTTCAAAGTCGTCCTCATCTACGGAGTCGATGGCCAACCTCTTCAGGCCGGAAACGAAGCCGGTCAAATCCTACGCGGAACGCTCAAGTCAGCCAAAAGCCAACCGCTAAAAGCCAATCGCCAACAGCAAGGCCTTCCACCAGCTTTCCAATTCTCTCCTACCAAGATAGCCCCGCACTTGCCCGAAAAAAATCCCCTGCTAAAGTCCCGCGCATGTCCAGCCAGCTCGGCCAACTTTTCCGCATTTCCACCTTCGGCGAATCCCACGGCGGAGGCGTCGGCGTCATCATTGATGGCTGCCCTCCCCTCATCCCGCTCTCCGAAGCCGACCTCCAAATCGAACTCGACCGCCGCCGCCCCGGCCAATCCGAAGTCACCACTCCTCGCAACGAAGCCGATCACTGTGAAATCCTCTCCGGCACCTTTGAAGGAAAAACCCTCGGCTCCCCCATCGCCATTCTCGTCCGGAATAAGGACCACCGTCCCGAGGCCTACTCCGAGATGGTTGATAAATACCGCCCCTCCCACGCCGACTACACCTACGATGCCAAATACGGCACCCGCAATCCCCAGGGCGGCGGACGTTCCTCCGCCCGCGAGACCATCGGCCGCGTCGCCGCCGCCGCCATCGCCAAGAAAGTCCTCCAACATTTCTGTCCGGACCTCGAAACCCTCGCATGGGTCAAAACCGTCCAGGACATCCCGGCCAATGTCGACCCGCTCACCGTCACCTCAGCCGACATCGAAGCAAACATCGTCCGCACCGGCGATCCCGTCGCGGCCGAAGCCATGATCACCCGCATTAAGGAAGTCCGCTCGGAAGGAAACTCCATCGGCGGCACCATCGAATGCGTCGTCCGTGGTTGTCCTCCCGGACTGGGTGAACCCGTCTTCGACCGCCTCGAAGCCGAGCTCGCCAAAGCCATGCTCTCCATCCCCGCGACCAAGGGATTTGAAATCGGCTCCGGATTCGCCGGCACCACTTTGAAAGGCTCCGAGCACAACGACCACTTCTTCATGGAGGGCGAAAAAGTCCGCACCAAGACCAACAACTCCGGCGGCGTCCAGGGCGGCATCTCAAACGGAGAGCCCATCCTCTTCCGGGTCGCCTTCAAGCCCACCGCCACCATCATGTCCTCCCAGCCCACCGTCTCCAAAGATAAGAAAGACACCGAGCTCAAAGGCCGGGGACGCCACGATGCCTGCGTCCTCCCCCGCGCCGTCCCCATCGTCGAGGCCATGACCAACCTCATCCTCTGCGATCACCTTCTGCGACACCGCGCATTTTGCGGAGAGTGACGGCGACTTCTTTTTGATCGGCCTTCACGGGGCTTTCAAAACAAATTTCAATTTCCCTCATCCTGCAACCATGGCAGCTTTTCCCAGCCATGGACCAACTCCCGCCCAACACCATCGTTGGCATCATTCTTGCCCTCTTTACCGCCCTTGGATTCCTGAAGAACTTCGTGAAGTTCTTCTTTAATCTCATCTCACTCGCTCTCGGCACCCTCGCCGGCCTCTGGGCTTACAACAACGGCTTCGCCATCGCCAAAAAAGCCGTGGCCCAACCCGAACCCTGGATGTCCGCCGCCATCGGGGTCATCACCTTCATTCTCACGGTCATCGTTATCCGGAAGGTCCTCGGCTTCCTCTCCGGAAAGAGCGGTGAAGGCAGCCAGGCTCGCACCGGTGGTTTCGGACTACCCGGAGGGACTTTCGGGCTCCTTCTGGGACTTGGCTTCGCCTACTTCATGCTGACCGGAGTTCGCTACGCCGGAACCATGTCCGAGCTCGAACGGCTCAAAAACTACGTCACTGGAAAAATCGACACCTCCAGCAAGGAACCCACCTGGGCCAAACTCAAAAAGTGGGTCGACGAAAGCGAGATCGGCCAATGGCACCAAAAAATCGACTTTCTGAACGATCCGATGGAAACCACCGCCACCAAACTCGCCATCGTTCAAGAAAACAAAGAGAAGTATGCCCAGGTCACCGCACAACAAAGCGGTGAGATAATTTACGACGCCGTTCCGGTCGACCCCGCGATTCAGGAAGCCTACGACCAAGGCAACTACGCCGGCCTTCTCCGAAACAAAGAAGTGCAAAAAAGAATCCGCGGGATTTTCTCGGATGAGCAACTTGAGAAGCTCGATATCGAAGCCATCCTCGGCCTGCGGCAGTGAAGCTCCCGGCCCCCGGCCCCATTCTCAATTCGTCATCGCCGTCATCAGACCGATGAAACTATGATTCCAGTGGCCCGCGTGCCCTTTGATGAATTCTCCTGGAATCGGAACAATCCAATAAGAAGTGTCGTTGTAAAACGGGTGATTCGGTCTGGAAAAGAGGTAGCTTTCACTCTCCCCCCGGACCAAAAAACCTCACCTCGCCGAGCCTTCCCATTCAAGCGCACAATCTCGGCAAGACTTTGGGAGCGAGTCCTCACTTTCTCATAACGATGGCTGAACAAGGGCTCGAAATGCCTCACCGTCGAACGATGCGCCGCCGCTTGAGTCCCCCGCAAGTCATCGTTCTCGGGATCCCTGCGATACATCCCCTCATCAAAGCGATCCCCCCGGCCCTGACCAATCGATAAAACCACATCCAGCATCGACAAAACAGATGGTAGGAAAGAAGGAAATACCTCCGGCGGGAATCGAACCCGCACGATCTAGGATCAATGGATTTTAAATCCACAGCGTCTACCAATTCCGCCACGGAGGCTTTTCATTCCTAAAAGCAGGCGGAGTCTTTGACAGACAACCAACCTTGGCAAGCCCGGAACCGACCCAGTTCAAAATTCCCGGAATGTGACTTTAAAATCGCGAGCCGATGCTTCACCGATGCCTCGAACTTCTCCCGGTGCCCTTCGCTCAAATTATTTCATACGAATCCGATAGAATTTCCCTTCAAGCCCGGAAGCGGGGCCAAAAGAATCGATGAAGCCCTCCTGTCCATCAGTCCAAGAAAAACTGGTGCCATCACCGATCACCGGAGGACTCACGTCCAACCAATTGAATCCATCGATCGAAGTTTGAATCGTATATACCGCACCAGCCTCGGTAGGAATATTCAATGCCAGCCCCCCTTCAGCGGAGCGGGAAAATTCCAGAGGGATCTCCGGCCCTTCCGGCGGATCCCCGGTGATCACACTCCAACCGATATCCTGCAACCCACCCACGTCCACATTGGTAATCTCAAACCGACTTAAGACCGAACTGAATGTGGCCACGGGCTCCATGAGAAGATCCTGAAGCTTACCAGGCCCTAAAGTTCCAATATAGTTGGGCTCACCCAATGGAAAAATGATCGAATCATAGACATCGTCCGCCCAGTGGTAGTTGTAAGCTGACTCACTGACGATTTTAAGGGACTTGACAGCCTCACCCGTATCTCTCTGATACGCTGAAATTGCGTTGGTTCCCGTGAACTCCCCCTCCTCAGAGACGAGGTCCGTCCACTCTTCGGAAATTTTGGCATTGAGACCAAGGCCGTGACCAATTTCGTGGAGGGCAATCGTGTAAAAATCCAACCCGCCTGGTTTCGCGAGGTTGAAATTCCATCCCCCGTTCAGATTAAACGAGATCGATCCTCCGAAAACCGTCAAAGACTCCCGCCCCTTATTGAAGCCGCGGTTGATAAAACTTTTTGGATTATCAAAAACATCAGCCGTATTAATTCCAGCGGCAAGCGGGCCACCCCGGGCAGCCTCGGCAAGAGGTCTGGACCCAACAAAAAGAACCCATTCATCTTCTTCCAGCGTGAACCCACCCAGATATTCATCGGCGGCAGGCTGGCTAAATCTCGTCACAATAAAGTCTGAGGCTTCACTTGCAGCGGCGCTCAATTCATAAATTTCGCCCGACGATGGATGGAAAAGCTTAAAACGATGATCCTGGTATTCATTGTCCACTAAATTTACCGGGAGGAGAGTTTGGTCGATCACTCTGCTCCATCGGGCTGCCGCTGCCTCCATAGCAACCCTGGCTTCCGGGGTAAAGAAGCCATTGGTGTCAAAACGATAGTCGACTTTGATGATGAGCGCCTGAACGGGAAGACTCAGGGAAATTAATAAAAAAATATTCCTCACGCAGCGAGCAAAATAAAAAAAACTCCAAGGGTCAAGAGCTATGCATTTGAAAAATAAGTCGAGTCAGAACTGCGATCAGTTACCCGCACTTTCCTTGATCAAATTTTGATCATCATCAGCCAACTTGCTCAGGGCGTATGGCACTTCACCGCCCCCCTTGAGTCTAAAGATCACATTCTCTCCCTCCAAGCGAACTACGGCCGCCACGAGGGGTTTGTCTTCACGATTCGTCCATGTCCGCTCAGCCACCAAAAGGGAATTCGCCGCTTTTACCACGACACTCTCACTTTTCTTCACTCCGGAAAGAGCATTCCTGATAGTTCCTTCAAAGGACTCGTCGTTTGGATGCCCGCTAAAAAGCCCCCTTCCATCAGCGCCAAATACCACCGCATGGGGAAGGCCGGAAATGGAAAGCGGCCCTGTCACTCCGTCAGTGATACTAAAGCCAACGTGATGTGATTTCACAACCCTGGCAATCTGCTCCTTCCCCGATCGATAGGCCTCTGCACCAATCACCCGAACTCCTTTGCTCCGAAGCTTTTTATCAATGGCTGCGATATGGGAAATTGATTTAAGGCACGACCCACATTTGACGTCCCAATACACCAGGACGACCACCTTGCCTTCAAGGGAAACAGGAGCCACCTTTTCGCCAAAGAGAGTTTCTCCAAATTTCCAATCCGAAAGTTGATGGGCCGAAAGCTTCGCTTCATCAGCTGTGGCCTGACCAAAAAGATTCCCGATGATCAATAAAACCGACAAGATTATGAAATTCATCAACAAAACCTACCTGCACCCTCTAAAAAAAACTTTCAACCCTCCGCTTTTCTTAACATTTTTGAAACGGCTCGCACAAAAACCCCCAAACCACCCACCAGGAACAACCCCGGAAACCAGATCGAATACCCCGGCGCCTTCGTCTCGTGCTCCACCACAGCTTCCTTGGGATCATTCGGATTCACAAAGGCTTCCAATTTACTCCCCACCGGAAAACGCCCCGCTTCCGGAGCCACCTTCGCTTTCTCCTTGAAGAAGGGATTTTCCCGGCGTTTTAGCTTTTCCGACCGATAAAATTCACCATCAATCCGATACTCGTAAATCAGTTCATGGGTATACTCTTTGGGCACATCCCTCCCCAGTTGACGCTCCCCCACCTGCGACACCACAACCACCGCCGGCACCTTCGGCCACTCCCGCGTCTCCTTCGCTCTGGAGTAGCCCCGCCACAGGATCGCCACAAACACGCCACCAATGATCGCAAGGGCCAATCCAATAAATGCGAGATAGAGAAACCCTCCGATGCCCTGCTTTTTCACGCCGTATCGATATCACAATCCTCCCCTCCCGCAAGACCCGTGCTTGCACGAAGTTGAAAATCCCTCCACAACCCCACCCATGAGCACTTTTGCCGAAACCGTAATGGACCACCTGAAGACCGCGATGAAAGCCAGGGACACCGTGGCTCTCACCACCCTCCGCGCTCTCAAAACCGCCCTCACCAATGCTGCCATCGAATCAGGCAACAAGGACAACGTCATCTCCGATGCCGACGCCCTCGCCATCGTCCGCAAGCAAATCAAACAGCGTCAGGATTCCATCGAGCAGTTCGAAAAAGCCGACCGACCCGAACTCGCTGAAAACGAGAAGGTCGAAATCACCGTCCTCGAAAAATACCTTCCCGCCGCCATGAGCGCCCAAGATATCTCCGCCATCGTCACTGATGCCGTTGCCGAAACCGGGGCCACCACTCGCGCCGACATGGGCAAGGTCATGGCTATCGTGCAGGCTAAAGTCGCCGGTCGCGCGGATGGCAAGACCCTCTCACAAGAGGTCATGAAGCATCTCAGCTAAAAATGGCCTACGGCGCTATCATCGTAGCCTCGGGCTCCAGCCGTCGAATGGGCTTCGACAAACTCGCCGCCCCCATCGACGGCAAGCCCGTCCTCTGGCACAGCACCCGGGCCTTTTCCTCACTTCGGGAAATCACCCAGGTCATTGTCGTCACCCCATCGGAACGCTTCGAATGGCTGACCGATCTGGGGGGGAAACTCACCCGGGTGGACGGGGGAAAGGAAAGATCTGATTCCGTGGCCGCCGGCCTTGCCGCTCTCGATGACGACATCACCCATGTCGCCATTCACGATGGCGCCCGCCCCATGGTCTCCGCCCCTTCGATTCTCGCAACCTTCGCCGCCTCGGAAAAAACCGGTGCCGCCAGCCTCGCCCGCCGTGTCACCGAAACCCTGAAACGAGCCACCCCTGATGGCGTCACCACCGAATCCGTCTCCCGCGATGACCTCTGGATCATGGAAACACCCCAAATTTTTTCCAAAAAACTCATCCGTCGGGCTTACCAAAACATCTCTTCCGGCGATGCCCAAATCACCGATGAGGTCTCCGCCCTTCAGATCCTCGGGCAAGGCACCACCCTCGTGGAAAACACGCAGCTCAATCCCAAGATCACCGTCCAGGCCGATCTGGAGGCTCTCACGGGAACCTAGACTGCAAAGATCCCTCTTTTTTGTAAGAGGCCAGGACGGTTTCCCCTATTCATAGTGCTCCTGTCATGTCCCCTAAAACCAAACTTATTTCCGTCATCGGCGTCCTTGTCATTGCGCTGGGTGCCGCCGTCTTTCTCATCTTCCGGGATGGTGGCGCTGACGACCAAACCCTCACTTCCGAACAACTTTCCCGCTATGAGGAAGGCATGTTCTATCGCACCATCGTCACCTCCACCGTTCAGGGACAGATCGAAGACCAGGATTGGGGCCTCGAGAAAAAAGTCACCCTCGTCCACGAAGGGGAAATTGACTTCATCCGCGAGGTGAAGTCGGTCAACAAGGACCACACCGAAGTGGTGGTCGGGATCGAAATCCTCAAAGCCCGCGATCTGGAAGTTCGTCTCGATCTCGACGACGCCAAACTCGATCTTCCCCCGGCCGTCGGCATTGTCGCAAAAGCGGCCAAAAAAATCCTCTTCTCCGGACCCAGCGGAGTGGCCGCCGACATCGCGACCGATCGGGCCACGGAATGGCTTCGCAGCGAAGAAAACCGCCAAAAAATCCTCTCACGAATTAACTTTGCGGTCACCGCCCTCACAGGCAAGGGCATTGAAAACCACCTCCTCGAAGCCAAGCTCCAACCTCTCGAGGCCTACGAGGGCCTCACCGCCGACTACACCTACGAAGCCGGCGAAGGACTCGTCGATTTCCAAACCAAGGCCACCCTCTCCAAAGAGCAGGAAGGACGCGTGAAGAACTTCTCGGTCTACAGCGAAGCCTACCTCCTCCCCGATACTGATCCCGAGGGACCGGAGGAATGGGATGTCGATGTCAAAACGATCGCCCACCTTCTCGCGCCAAGCGGAGATCTGGACGTTAGCGGCACTCTCACCTTCAAAAGAGATTCCACCTACGGCAATGAGACCCGCCTTAAAATCGTGAAAGGCAAGGTCGTCTTCTCGGGGACCAGCGACAAAAAACAAGTCCTCGGCACTTGGGCCGCGCGCGGTTCACTTTACTACGATTTGGGGACCCACACCATTGTTGAGGGCAACCTCACCGGGGCCGTGTCCCTGGAGAGGAAAAGCACCGACCACGTTCTCTTCGAAGAAAAGTTTAAATCCGAACCGAGCTACCGCGTCATCATCAAGGGCTTCTCCACCAAGGATCCAACCGAGGCCCGCAAGCCCGTTGTGGACGAAAAGACGACGCGATGAAAGAGGACGCAGTTGGCTTGCAGGTCGAAGGGCTCACCATTCGCGGGAAAGGAAGCGCCATCCTCGATGACCTCTCCCTGCGTATTGAGGCGGGCTCGCTGATCGGCCTCATCGGCCCAAGTGGCGCAGGAAAAACAACCCTGCTCCGAACCCTCGGCCTGCGCCCGCCAAGTCTAAAAAACGGCGACCTGGGCATCGTCAGCATCATCGAAGGTGACAAGGCCACCCGTATCTCGGGAGGAAACCATCAATCACTTCTGGAAATCCTCTCGTATGTCCCCCAGCAAGACCTTTTCTCTGAATCCGCCAAGGTCAACGAAATCCTTGAAGAAGCCCTGACATTTTCAGGCCACGATGCCGATCCAGCCACCCTTCTCGATTCCGTCGGGCTGCCCTCCGGGTTTCTCGACAAACCGGTGGCCAAAATCTCCGGCGGAGAGAAGCGACGCCTCTCTCTCGCACGGGCCTTGTGCTCGGAGCCCCGCATTCTTCTTCTGGACGAACCCACAAGCGGGCTCGATCTACCGGTCGCCATCGAAGTGATGCAGCTTTTGCGCGATCTTTGCGATGCTCACCATCTCACCATCGTCACCACCAGCCACCTTCCCGGAACCCTGGCTGTTTGCGATCGCATGCTTGTCATGGAACAAGGTGGTCGCATCAAAGCAGACCACCACGATGTCGCCCGCCTCCTCCGAAAAATTCCCGAATCCGAACTTTTCGAGCAATCCACTCCATTGGGAGAAATCAAAACATGCGATTACACCGACTCCACCGCCAGGAGCCGGGACTGGTGGAATTCCCGCCATTTCGGCGCCGTCTTCCGCCGCTCCGCCCGGCAATCCTTTCGCGACTACGGAGCCGCCCGCGTGACCATTGCCCTCCCCGTTCTTCTCGCCGGACTCATCGTTTTCACCCAATCCCTCCACGACGGCAACAGCCCTCGCTTCATCAATTTTTTCCTGACCATCGCGGCCCTTTGGATCGGGATGTCACTCACCATCCGCGAGATCGTTTCAAGCCGCTCCCTTTACGCCATTGATGAACTCAGCGGACTCGGGAAGTTTTCGTATTTCCACGCCAAGGCCGCTTTTGCCGTCTTCATGGTCCTGATCAGCACCCTCCTTCTATGTGGCACGACCTGGTTCTTTGTCTGGCTCTTCAAAATCGACCCCGATGCCGTGGCCGCTTCCGACTGGTTCGACGCACGCGATTTTGTTTCCCACCTCATGGTGCTCGGGCTTGTCTGCTTTTCAGGGGCGATGATCGGTCTTCTTCTCTCCACTTTTGCAAAGTCGGAACGCAGCGCGGTTTCGCTCATGCCCATCGTCCTTCTCCCGCACGTTCTTCTGAGCAAATATGCCACCGGCTTCGCGGGAGAAGCCAATGACAACACCCTCACCCATCCCTTCCACAGCCTCGATTTGGCGCGCGTCGATTATTCCGGCTTCACCTGGATTGAGCAGGGAAATTTTTGGGGTAGCCTCCTCGCCTCGACCCGTCATGGCACCTCCATTTTTGATCAACTGGGTTCTTCGCGCTTTGCATTTTCTTCAATGTTCGGCCTCGATTTCTGGGCCCTTCTCATTCTCGTGATTGCACAAGCTCTTCTGGCCCTTATCTTTTTCTGCTACTCGGCAAATTCCTCCATCCGACGAATCAAATGAGCAAACTCAAACCCATCGACAATGGCATCCGGCGTTTCCGCCCGGGGATCATGATGGTTCTTTGCACCCTCGTCCTCGCTGGCGGCGGGTGGTTCATTTTTCAGAAGGTCAAAGCCAAACAAGGCACAGGCACTGCCGAAGCCGAAACAGCCCCTCCCACCGTTGAGGAAAAAGTCGAAGAGATTCGCAACGAGCCGCCCCCTCCTCCCCCGCCTTCAATTCACCCGCTCGAGGGCCTGCGTCGTCTTTTCCTCGCCGATGGTTGCCGCTACCGCTTCCGTGAACTCACCTTCTCGGGGGACTTTTCCGAACAGCATGACCTTCCCGGAGCAATCCTGAGAAAGGATGATCCATGCCTCTGGAAATTCGTCGGAATTCCAGAGAAAAAAGACGTTTACGGTATCTTCTGTGCCGATCCCAACTATCCGGACCACCATGATAAAAATCTGACTTACACCCGGGTGCTCGATGACGGCACACCCCGGGACGACCAACATCCCTACATCACCCTGCGGGCAGATGACTACTGCGAGTGGCAGGTTCGCAAACTCCCGAATCAGGACCAATACGAGCTCTACTGCCTCAGCGGAAGCTCTCCCTTCAGAGACGCAAGCCTTGGCTGGACCGACGATCAGGACGGTCTCGGGGAGGAAATCATCTCAGCCACCCTGGGTGAGAACGGAAATCCTTCCTGGTGGATCCTCGGGGAGGGAGAAACCCCAAAGCTCCCGCCCCGTGCCTCACATCTCATCGTGATGAACCGGGGAAGTATTCGGGATCTCGAGCAGTCGCGGGAGGACTTTGAAAAGCACGGTCATGGAATTTTCCGGGTCCTCTTCGAAACGGCGGAGGACGAATTCACCCGCGAAGCCGAGGACTTGAACTACGTCAAACTCGTCAAAGCCATCCGTGACACCGACCCGGTGATCAATCACCCCGATTTCCCGACCCTCGCGCCCCTTGACCTCACCGACCTCCCAACAAGTTCCAATCTCAACCGCCTCGATTCACTCTTCCCCCTGGTCATTCCGCTGAAGGTGGCACTCCACCCCCATCTCATTCACGAACTCACCATGGAAAATACCGAGTTCTGGCAAAATGAATGGGAATCGCTGAAAGACTTCCAAAGCCACCTTGACGAATCCGACGTCGCCGACGGTCGCGTCTACCTCGGAGATCGCTTCACCTACATTTTTGTTTCATGGGATCAGTGAAACGAGGCCTCACCAAATACTGGTTCATCATTTATGTCCTCTCGGCCTTGCTGGTTTTGGGCGGACTCCTCAATCTCGCCATTTATTATGGACCGAAACTCGAGGCTTGGCTGATGGTCAAACTCGTTCCGGAAGTTTGGCGATCCACGGTCGATGACATCATTCACCGTCTTTTCCGGGATGAACTCAGGGCCTTTCTGGTGACCACCGGCTTCGGCCTCGGAATCGTGGTGATTGGCATGACGCTTTTCCCACTCAAAGAGAAACTTTCCGCCACCTACGAAGAGGAACGCTTTCCCGAACTCGGCAAACAACCGCAACCCCCGCTCTGGAGGCAAGGCCTGGAAGAAGTCAAACTCGCATCCCTTTACCTCTTGCTCCAAGGCATGAGCCTCTATTTGGCGGTCCAAGGTCACGATGCCCTGGCAACTCTCGGAGCCGCACTCTCGATCGGGTATCTTGTCGCCGCAATGGCGCTGGATCATTGCTCCCCCTTCTTTCAGCGCCGCGGCCGCAAGATTCACGGGATCATTTGGATCCTCCTCCGCCGCGCCCCGCTGCGGACCGCTCTCATTGGCTTCCTCTGCATTGGCCCCGTCATCCTCCTCGAGAGGCAGCTTCCCGCGTCTCTGGACCCGACCATCGCCATCGGCATTCTGGTCTGCACCGAGGTCCTCGGAATGGCCTTCGCCACCTTGCTCGGCTGCCATCTCGGCACGGCAGTTCTCAAATCCCATCCCGATCTGGCCAAGGCCCCCCCGCCTTTGTTCTGGACCCTTTCATATCGATCCCTCGTTCTTTCCCTCACGATCTGGCTTGGAATCTTCTTTGGATGGTGGCTTCACGGAGCCTACACCCACTCCCACTTCATGAGGTGCCAATACCGGCCGCTTTGGAAAGAGACCGAGGTGAAAATCCGGGACACCACAGTTCTCGTGACTCTCCCGGTGGAGGTGCACAATCGTTCAACAGGGATGATCGATCCCACCGATCTCAATGTCGAAGTCCTCGGCGAAGGAATTCTGGATGGGGGAGCCTCTCTCAGGGGACCCATGATCGCGGGCGGAGATACCGCAAAAATCTCACTTAATTTCGAAGCAGAGATGACCGAAGAGGCACTTTTGGACCTTCCAAAATTCCTCGAAGCCACCTATTCGGCCCACCTTCGGCTCGAGCCACCGCTCTCACAACCGGTCCTTGTGAAAATTTTTCCGTACTAATTTCTTTTTTGATCCTAATTCCAATTCTAGCGTCCCCCCATGTCCACCGGTATTAGTGTCATTTGCGAGCCCGAGATCGAAGATCTCGAAGGTTACTTTGAGGAATTGGCGGAAGTCTATGAAGAGCTTGCCCGCCTTTTGGAGGCGGAGGGAGTCAATATTCTCCCCTACCTTTTCTGCCCTGACAGCGATCTTTCCGAAGAGGAAGCTGACGCGGCAGGTTACACCAAGGAAAACAAGGCGATCATGAAAGTGATTGCGACCGATAACTTCCACGACGCCGACGAAGTTTACGACGACATCAACACCGCCGCCGATCTCGTGCGCGCCATGGACGATGATCTTTTCGAAAACGGTAAAAAAGCTCTCCTTGATGATTTGGAAGGCCTTGCCGAAACTTTGGAAATTCCCGTTGAGGAAAAAGTCACCGTTCAACTCCTTCGCGGATAAGCTCTCGCATTCAAAATCTCAAAACCCCGTGCGGAATCAGTTCCGGACGGGGTTTTCTTTTGAAGAGCAATGGATGATCGCCCGCAACTGGAACTTCGGTCACGGTGACACTCGCCATCATCATCCCAAAAAACTCCTCTTTCTACTCCAACGGAAACTCCTCCGCTTGGGGAAGGGTTCTTCAGAGGATCTCAAGAATGGCATCTTGATCTGAATAATCGTGGAACACCCGCTCTGTTTCGATCCCCTCACCAATTCCAACAAGGCGCCACCCCAGGTTCGTCGTGGCTTCAACATCCCATGAAGCATCGCCAAAGTAGATGACCTCTTCAAAAATCGTCCGATGTTGCTGCGCCGCCAAATCAAGCGCATGCAACATGATATGCTCTCGAACCACCGCATCCGAAGAGCTTGCGAGGGGGATTCCTTCAATATCAAAGCCTGCGGTCTGGAGCTTGTGTGATGCCGAAGCCCCATGGGCACCGGTCGCAAACGCCACCGCAAAATCGCAGGAGGCATTCAGCCTTTCGACAAAATCCCGGGCCCCGGGGATCTCTTGAAATGACGAATCAGGATGTGCTCTCAGCAGATCAAAAAGACGCCCGTAAAACGCCTTCATCAAACTCCCGCTCATCGGCCGGTCGCAGTATCGCTGGGAAATTTCCTGGGCGACTCCACTGTCGGTCACGAATTGATAATTGCTCCAGTCGGTATCGAAGTCTTTGACTCCAAGAACCTCGCCAACCGTTTGAATGAAGCACTTTGAATCAAGGGCATTGGTCTCCGTCAAGGTGCCATCGATGTCGAAAATAACAGCTTTCATTAATCGTGATCCGAACTGGTCATCTCCTCGGCACTGCTCCCGACCAGGCGCTTGCCTTTGTGAATCATGACGAACTTACCTCCGGTCTCCTCGGCAATCATCATCAGCTGGGCCGCGGGTGTCCCCGGCAGCTCGAACGCGATCGTATCAATGGGGACTCCATCCGGATTGATCTCATCCATCTCGGCCAAAACAAACTCTGCATCGGTCGGCTCACCGTCGGAAAGCAGATAGACGATATTGGGCCGTGGAGTCATTGAAAAAGCCATCTTGAGCGGCGGATACCAATTGGTCCCTCCCTTGGCGGGCATCGATTTGACGGCGTCGATCACCACTCCTTTCAGTCGTTGGCTGGCAGGATACCACGGGACCGCCGGAACCTTGCCATTTCCTTTCCAGCCTTTCTGGTAATGATCGGGACCCTTGGTATCGATGGTCCAGCCGGTGGTGGAGAAAAAGATCACCGAAACCTGCATGCTCGCCGGAAGAGCCTTGATGGAGCGCTCCAATTCTTTCTTCAGTGCTTGAATCCGCGTCCCTCCACCAGCCTCGGCGTCCGATTCCATGGACAGCGAGTAATCCACACAGAAAACGACATTCCGGCCACTCCGGCGGCTTCCAAAGAAGGAGGATCCACCTCCTCCGTCTCCATCTCCTTCGCCGGTTCCGAAACCGGGCCCAAAGTCCTCTTCCATGCCGAACAAGCCATCGGGCACGGGCGTGTCGGGGATCGGAACCGCGACCGGGCTGGTGGCCTGGGCCGCGATCACCTTCGCCATCGAAGAACTGGCACCCGGAGGCTTGGGCTGGGCATTATTCGTGAGCTCCTTCATTTTGATCGGAGGCTCCTCTTCTTCCACCGGCGCCTGATAGGTGATGATTTGAGGAATCTCCTTGCTCAGGGGAATGAGCGCAATGAGGGCGAGAATGGCAATCACCACCCCAAATGCCAGAAGGGCCGTGACCGCAGACTGAATACTTTCCCTTCGGCGCTGCTGCTTAACCGCCATTTTGACGGCTTGGGAAGTGACGGCCAATTTGGCGTCATCAGTCTCGGTTACATAGATTTCGCTCATTTTCTTGGGATAAACCTACCCGCGCCCTAACCTGCTGGCGAGCAGATTTCATAGGCGAAAGATCGATATCATGAGAAAAAAAAGCCTCATCGGGTTAACCGATGAGGCTTTGGGAAAGATCGTTTCCGCATGACTTTACTTCACCTTGAAGTGAACAGAACCCCGGGTCTCGCCGCCCTCCCTGCGGGTGTGCGAAGTCAGTTCTTCGAAATCGGCGAAGGCCTCGATGAACTTCTTGACCATCGGAAGATTCTCGTTGAAGTCATCCTTCTGGAAATCATTCTCGAAAATTTCATCGGCATTTTCCTGAAGCAACTTCACCCAATCGTCGGCGAGTCCGCGGGCAGCCGCAAGGTTCAACCGGGTGTAGCTTCCGTTGCGAACGGGAGCATCTCCGGCATCAATCTTCGTGTTCAACTCGGCGATGAATTTTTGCGAAGTCGAGAAGAAGAAACGGTCATCGGTCATCCCCACCACGGGGCGGGCGTCCTTGGTGGAGAACTGAATCGCGGTGCTGTAGTAGGTGACGCCATCTTTGGTATTGTCATCAATCTCCTGCATTGGGATCTCAGGCCCATCCATCTCCTTGACAGTCTTCAGGATGTTGGTGATCGACTTTTCAATGCGGGTCCACGCTTTCGTCATCTTGGCCCGGTCTGTCACAGGCGTGACATAGGCGATCCGGGGAATCCTCCCCTTTTCAATGATGGCACCCGGTACTTCGGGAACTTTAGGCATGGTGCCTTTGGTATCGATGATCAGCGCGCCTTCGTCTCCGGTTCCCTGGGCCCAATCAGTGGAAAGGGCTCCCCAAATTTCCTTCAGGTCTCCTGCTGCCATTTGATCGAACATCTGGAAGCCTTCCTTGAATTCACCGAAGTCACCATCATCGATGTCCATATCCGCCACGCGGCTGGCCATGAGGTAGGCGGCTTCACCGAGGGAATCCAGCATTTCATAAAGCTTGCCGGTGAACTCAGGGTTCGTGCGGGTATTGCTAAAGTAGAGGACGTCCTCCATCTCTCCCAAACCAGCGAAGGTGTGCGATTTGGTCGTGTCGAGCATTGGCAGGTTCGTGCCACCATGGCTTTCGAGCTTAAAGCCTTCCTCGAGGAAACCGACGGCCCCAAGGCGGTCATAATCCATCATCTCGAAGAGGGTGCCTTCGACTTTGGCCACGTGGCCCAGCAACGCCTGGATGTCACGGGTATCGCCAAAGGCGTCCGCTTCCGAAAGACCGGATTTGAGCCCGTTGACCATCGAAGAGACCACTTCGTTGTTCTTGGTCATTTGATCGAGAGCTTCTTCCTCACCAAAGACCAGCATCCGAATGTCTTTATCGACGTAGTTCTTGAGGAAATTCATGCCGCTATTGGCGAGAAGAGACTCCGATGGTTTGTTGACGATCTTAAATCCGTCAAGAGAACCACCCAGGTAAATGAAGATGTAGTCGCCCTTCACCCCTGAGGCGATGTTGAGGTTCTTTCCCTCAACGGCCTTCAAAAAGCGATCAACAGACGCCCTGGAGCCGAAAACCTCGGACATTTCCTGTCGTGTGTCCTCGTCGGCCAGAGCCGCGAGTTTCTTCCCCACGATCGTCATCCCGGCAAGTTGAACGCCATCCTTCTCCACCTCAATTTCATCAAAAGGAGCGTCCTCATCCAGATCGAAGAGGGAAAGCATTCCACCAATGATCATTTCGGAAAGTTGTTCGCGCGCCTCTGCATCGGAAACTTTGAAACCCAATGTCAGAGGTGGCATTTCGGCCTTCTCCAGAATCGGAATACCCGCTTCGGGGTCTCCCAGAATGGCCTCAAACATCCCCATCGCGAGCCCTTGCATCTCTCCGGGATCGGCATTGTCCGAAACGGCCATCTCCGCCATCTTCACCATCATCTTCATTTGGTGGAAGTTGGCAGACTTGCTGATGGCATTGAGATGAACTCCCTGGGCACCTGACTGATCACCAAAGGCCGCAAAAATCTCCTCGCCAAAAATGGCTTTCACCATGGCGACATCTTCGTCTTCCTCCATCTCTTTCAAGTCGGCACCCTGTCCGGCCATCATTTCGACAACGAGCTTGCCGACTTCGGTCTTCAAAAAGCGCTCATACATGTCGTACCCACCGATGAGGGAAAAATATCCCTCGGTGTTCTTGGAAACGTGAGCAGCAAAGCCCAGCTTTTTGGCCATCGCATCGACGTCGAAGTCTGGAACGACCGTGAGTTCGGCTCCGGCGGAGGGGGCCTCTTTTGCCTCGGCCTGAATCAGCCGGGCAGCGGGTTCCCCCCAGGAAGGAAGGATGAGCGATCCTCCCGCAAGCATGGGGAGAAGAATTTTTTTCAATTTCATAGTTTCGTTGGGATTTTTAGCCAGCATATTGCCGAGCGTGAATTACAAAGATTACGCATGATTACACCGGAAGGTTACTTTTCATCATAATTTCCGACGTCCCCGATCCAAATATTCCCGAACCGGATGGAATTTCCGTGTCATGGAAGGTGGAACGGCCCCTTTTTTAGATGGGTTTTCGGGTCACTGGCGAGCCTTTTGTGGCTGGCGGGATCATTGTATTCCTTGATTCTTAGGGGACTGATTGAAGGGCAAGCCCCCTGCTCCACGCTGGTTGACCTGCGTCAAAAAAGGTTTTTCATTCATTAAAGTTGCTATTTTCAGTATTTAGTGAAAGTTCACCCGTGTCGATGACCAGCAATCGCCAAACCGTTAATCCGGAACTGTTCCCTTTCGATCTCATTCGTCCCTACATCGAGAAGATCGAGTCCAGCATCCGAAAACAAGTCCGTGACTTCGATCCCGGTGTGGAGCCCTACATGGAGTATGTCTGCGAAACCCGCGGCAAACGCATCCGTCCCGCCCTCGCCATTGTCACCGGCGGTGCCACCGGAGAACTCAATGAGGACCACCTCAACCTTGGCGTCATCCTCGAGCTCATCCACATGGCCACTTTGGTCCATGATGATATTATCGACGGCGCCTCATCACGCCGAAAAGTCCCCACCGCCAATGCCAAATGGGGCAATGGCCTGGCCGTCCTCCTTGGCGACGCCCTCTTCTCCCACGCTCTCAAACTCTCGACCGAATTCGAAGATCACTCCTTGAGCCGTGCCATCAGCCTGGCTTCGCGTGAAGTCTGTCAGGGCGAAATTCTCCAAACCCAGCGTCGTTTCGATCTCAACCTCACCAAGAAGGATTACTTCACGATGATCGAGATGAAGACCGGCGCACTTTTTGCCGCCGCCTGCCAGCTCTCCGCCATGATCTCCGGAACCCCGAAGGCCATTAGCGATGCCATGTTCGACTACGGCATGAAGCTCGGCACCGCCTACCAAATCTATGACGACGTCGTCGATCTCATCGGCTCCGAAGATCAGATCGGCAAGACGCTCGGCACCGACCTTGAGAAGGGAAAGCTCACTCTTCCCATCCTCAATCTCCTCGAAAGGGCCAATCCCAAACAGCGCGAACAACTTTCCAAACGCATCATTGAGCAGCAGCCTCTCGACCTGCCCGTCCTCGTCGGCATCGCCGAATACGAGGGCTCCATGGCTGATGCCCTCGACACCGCTTCCCAACTCGTCGCCGAAGCCCGCGAAACATTGACTCTGCTCAATCCCTCCGAGTTCACCACCGCAATGAGGAATATCACCCTCTTTGTGGACGATCTTCTCAAAGGTTGCCGATAAGGGACTTTTCACACGAAGGATTCGCGTTAAGTTGTCGCCATCATGGACGACATTAAAATCACCATCCAGACCAACAAGGGCGACATCAACCTCACCCTTTTCCCCGACGACGCGCCCGTCACGGTCTGCTCATTCCTGCACCTCGCCTCGAGCGGGTTCTACAACGGCTTGAGCTTTCACCGCGTCATTCCAAACTTCATGGTGCAGGGCGGCTGCCCCCTCGGCACCGGAACCGGCAACCCGGGATACAAGTTTGAATGCGAGTGCAAGGCCCACCGCCGCCACGACAAACCCGGCATCCTCTCAATGGCCAACGCCGGACCCAACACCAATGGCTCGCAGTTCTTCATCACCCACTGCCCCACTCCGCACCTCGACGGCAAACACACCGTCTTCGGTGAAACCACCGAAGGGCAGGACGTCATCGATGCCATCAAAGGCGGAGACCTCATCAAGAAGATCGTCATCCAAGGTTCCACCGACGAGCTCTTCAAAGCCCACGAAGACCGGATCAAGGACTGGAAGAAGTAATCGCGATCTCACCTTTCCAAAAGCCCGCCCGGTCCCGGACCCGGCGGGCTTTTTTGGCATTCCAGACAGTCGATCCAATGACTCGGATTCCGGCGCAATGCGCTGGAATCAACATCATTGACGGAATCATTCGACTGCCCGTCCTGTCAGCCCAAAAAAAGGAGGCACCAACTATTGCTCCTGCGATAACTTTCCCACTCTGGCACGTATCAATCTTGTCCTTCTCCAAAGTCTCATGCCTTCCCCCCGCCAAATCCTCTCAATTTTGCTCGGCTTTAGCGGCCCGCTTTGCGGGCAAATCCACCCTGTCATCATCGATAACTGCACGAAGTGCCACGGCGGCGTGAAGCAAAAAGGCGGCCTTGATCTCCGCACCATTGATTCAGCTCTCGAAGGCGGCGAGACCGACACGTCCCTCGTTCCAGGAAATTCTGAAAAAAGCCCCCTTTTTCAATCCATCCAGATCGGTTCGGATCCCCACATGCCGCCCAAGAAGCAGCTCACTCCTGCTGAAATCGAAAGCCTCAAACTCTGGATCACCGACCTTAAAATCACCCCTCCGGTCGAACTCGTCCTCCCCGATCCTTCCAGGAATGCCACCGAGGTCATCGACCAGCTCATCTCCAAAAAATGGCAGGAAAAAGAGATCACTCCCGCCCTCCCTTCCAACGACGCCACCTTCGTCCGCCGGATCTACCTCGACCTCCTCGGCCGCACTCCCAAACCCGACGAAGCCCAATCCTTTCTCAACGACCCTGATCCGGAAAAACGAAACGCCCTCATTGATCGCCTCACCGAATCCAGGGAACACGCCGACCATCTCACCGAGGTCTTCAACGTCGTCTTCCTCGATCGCACCAAAGACCGGGGCAATCGCAAGGCCTGGCTCGACTACCTCCGCTGGACCTTCGAAAGCAACCGTCCCTGGGATCAGGTCGGACTCGATCTCATCATCGCCCGTCCAAAATCCAAGATGGAAAACGGTGCCTCCCGCTTCCTCTACGAGCAACGCGACAGCCATCACGAGATGGCCATCCGCACCTCCCGCACTCTCCTCGGCAAACAGGTCCAATGCGCCCAATGCCACGACCACCCCGTCGCTCCCGAAATCGAACAAGGTCACTACTGGGGCCTCATTGCCTTCTTTAGCCGCAGCCTCAACGTCAAAACTCCGGAGGGGCCGCGCGTCGCCGAGCGCGCCCACGGCGGCTACGATCAATTCGCCAACCTCGAAGGTAAAACCTCCCAATCCCAACTCATCCTCTTCTCCAATAAAACGATTTCCGAACCCTACGAAAAACGCGAAAAGGACTCCAAGGATTTCTACACCATCGCCCCACCCGACCAATGGTTCCGGAAACTCAAAAAGGACGAGAAACTCAAAAAAGACCTCTCCTCTCTTCCCGTCCCCAGGTTCTCCCGACGCGAGAAATTCGCCAAGGCCATCACCACCGACAACCCCGAATACTCTGCCGCCATCGTCAACCGCATCTGGGCCCTCCTCTATGGCCGCGGTCTCGTCCATCCCGTCGACCTCATGGACTCCGCCCACCCTGCCAGTCATCCCGAACTCCTCGCTTGGCTCACCCGCGATTTTTCCAAAAACGGCCATAACCTCCGCCGCCTCATCCGCGCCCTCGTCAGGTCGAAAGCCTACCAACTCGACTCCCGCCCCGCCCTCTCCGCTTCAAATCCCCCGCAAGACCTCTTCTTCGCCCGCGCCCTCGACAAACCCCTCTCCGCCGAAGCCCTCACCCGCTCCCTCCGAGTTGCCCTCGGACACGATTCCGCAAACGATGACGCCCTCCGCGCCAAACTCGCCAGGATCTTCCCCGATCTCTTCGAGGAAAACTTCTCCCCCTCGGTCCAGCAAACCATGTTCCTCACCAACGGGAAACTCTTCGAAAGACTGATTGCCGATTCCCCCCTTCTCGATAAACTCAAGGAAATCGAAGATCGTCAGACCCTCGTCCGCGAGACCTTCCAAAACATTCTCTCCCGCGAACCCGACGAGGAAGAAAAACAACGTTCCCTTTCTTTCGTAAAAGCCAAAGACCATTCCTCCATCGAGCAATTTTGCTGGGCCCTCATCACCAGCGCCGAATTCCGCATCAATCACTAACAAAAACTCCAACCCCAAGCTCCCAAAACTCTGCTGCTCCGCTGCTCTACGTGAGTCCACCCCGCAACCAAGCCCCCATAAATTCTCTGCGTCTCCGCGGCTCTGCGTGAGACCTCTCCACAACCCAAACCTCAATGCCCAAGCCCGATCCAAATCTGAACTGCGGTTCCCCGGACCACAACCTGCACCGCCGCAAGTTCCTCCAAGGCCTCTCCGCCGGAGCAATCTCCTCGATGAGTTTTGCCGGCCTTTTCGGTGCGCCCGCCTTCGCCGAGATCGCCAAAAAGAAGCAAAAGCACTGCATCCTCCTCTGGCTCTGCGGCGGACCCAGCCAGTTCGAAACCTGGGATCCCAAACCCGGCACCTCCACCGGCGGCCCCTTCAAAAGCATCCCCACCAACGTCCCCGGCACCCATTTCTCCGAGCTCCTCCCCAAATGCGCCTCCATCGCCGACAAGCTCGCCGTTATCCGCTCGATGAAGACGACCGCCAAGGAACACACCGAGGGCATCAATCTCCTCCAGCGCGGCCACGCCCCGCGCCCTCCCTTCACCCGCCCCACCATGGGCTCCGTCCTCGCCCAACAACTCGGCCAGCTCGAGTCAAAAATCCCCAACTTCATTCTCCTTGATCCCTGCCCCGAGGGCAACGAATTCAAAGGCTTCAAAGCGGGAAACTGGGCCGGTTGGCTCGGTGCGGAATACTCCCCCGTCCGTGTCGGCGGCGAGTTTCAAATCCCCGACGCCCACAAGCTCGACTCCATCACCGAAGACGATCACGAAGCGCGCGAAGCCCTCCGCAAGTTCTTCAGCAAGAAATACGAGAATGATCGCAAATCCGCCGCCGCCGGTTCCTGGAACGCCACCTTCGAACGCGTCAACGGCCTCATGAGTTGCTCCCACCTTTTCGATCTCGAGCGCATCCCGCAAGCCGACCGCGACCGCTACGGCCCCGGAGCCTTTGGCCAACACGCCCTCCTCGCCCGCACCCTTGTCGAGGAAGGAGCCCCCTTCGTCATGGTCGCCAATGGCATGCCGTGGGACACCCACGTCTTCAACCACGAGATCTACCAGATGGTCGTTCCCGATCTCGACAACATCATCTTCCAACTCACCAAAGACCTCGAAGACCGCGGCATGCTTGAAGACACCCTGGTCATCGCCATGGGCGAGTTCGGCCGTTCCCCCTGGATCAACCAGGCCCGCGGCCGCGACCACTACCCGAACGCCTGGTCCCTCGCCATGGCCGGCGGCGGCGTCCAGGGCGGAGCCCTCGTCGGTGCCACCGATAAATACGGCGCTGAAGTCATCGAGGATCCCTTCAACGAGGAGAACCTCTTCGCCACCATCTTCTCCGCCCTCGGCATCGATCCCCATGCCGAATTCCAAATCGACGGATTCCCGACCTTCCACCACGTCGAAAACAAGGCCGCTGCCATCAAACAAATACTCTCATGAATCCTCCGACGCTCAAAAAAGGCAAGGAGATCAAACTCCCCTCGCATGTCCACGACCTCACTTTCGGTCCAGACAACCGACTCTACGCCGCCTGCCTCGACGGCGGTATTTACGAGGTCTCCACCGTCACCAAAATCCTCTCAAAACCCTACGAGGAAATTGCCCGACACGAAAACTTCGCCTCCGGCGTCAATTGGTCCGCTTCCCAAAAGACTCTTATCTCCGCCAGCTACGACGGCGATCTCAAGTGGATTGACCCCAAAGCAGAAAAAGAGAAAAAGGAAACCCGCTCCGTCAAAGCCCACAACTTCTGGTCCTGGCAAAGCCGCCTCTCACCCGACGGAACCCTCGTCGCCACCACCACCGGACAATATCTCTGCGGCGGCTACAAATACGAACCCGCCCCCGAGACCGAACCCTCCGTCAAAGTCTTCGACGTCGCCACCGGCGAACTCCGTCATTCCTTCCCCCACACCCCGCCCGTCCAGTCCGTCGCCTTCTCTCACAATGGCAAACTCCTCGCCGCCGGAAACCTCATGGGCGAAGTCATCCTCTGGGACCTCGAGCAAGGCGGCCAAGAAATCGCCCGGATTAAAACACCCGACTTCACCGGCTGGGGCATCATCAAGGGCCACTACTACACCGGCGGCATCTTCGCCCTCCACTTCGCGCCCGATGACCAATCCCTCTACCTCGCCGGGATGGGCAGCACCAGGGACCCCGCTGCTGGAAACGGAAAACAACTCTGGCAAAAATTCACCTGGCAAGGCGGTTCTAAAAAAGAAGCCGCCGCAGCCAACGGAGAAATCGGCGAAGGCCTCATGGAAACCCTCGCCTTCCACCCTTCCGGAAATTTCTTCCTCATGGCGGGCCGCATCTTCAAAGGCGATTGGAACGCCGCCCTCTTCGACCACGAAACCGGCGACCGCCTCCACCACCAGAACGTCGGCTTCCGCATCTCCGCCTCCGCCTTCACCCCCGATGGCAACTTCCTCTATCTCGGTGGCGGGGCCAACCAAGGCAACCCCAACGAAGAGAAGAAATGGGGCCGCATCGTGATTTACGAAGTCACTAGCTGATCTCCATCCGCTTGTCAGGATCACCAGATTCCGATCACAGACCCTACAATCTGCCCCGGAAATCTCACTGAATCGGAGCCTAATAACCCTCTACCGTAGGCACTTTAGCGCCTCTCTTTTTTAGTTTTTTTCATCTTTTTCTTGGTATATTTTTCTATTTTTCTTTTTCGACTATTGCCTCGCGCTGACTGGAGCCTTGTAGTTCTGGTCAAAGTCACGAAGCGATGCCGAAGGGGCCTTGAAGGCCTATGCCGAACTCTGCACCCTCGGCGGCAGTAAAACCTACACCGGCCTGCTTAAGTCCGCAGGGCTGCGCTCGCCTTTTGAGCCAGGTTGTCCCGACGAGGTCATTCAAGATGCCAGGAACTACCTCGATTCGATCAAAGTGGAATAAGTGGTTTAC
>ERZ887942.210-NODE-210-length-49582-cov-7.604741_pt1 | contig 49582 bp, 47 predicted proteins | sample MGYA00521099_ERZ887942 | MGnify/ENA primary metagenome ERZ887942 (study PRJEB32303, sample SAMEA104408605) | aquatic metagenome | biome: Brackish water; feature: Pelagic; material: water | place: Baltic Sea | collected 2014-06-07T06:48:00 | depth 16,251 m ... | reverse complement strand
GACGATCGCTGCTGCGAAGTCGCTCTGCTACCCGACTGCCGATGATTCCGAGTCCAATGACTCCCACTTTTTCTAAACTATCTGATGCCATGTTTGATCTGGTCTGTGGATTTCGTGTGGGGAAAAATCGACGTTTCACGCCATTCTGCAAGCGTTACGATTATTACGAACCAATAGGGTAAGTTCGATGAACTGACAGTATTAGATCGAAACGCTTGCATTTCCTGAAGTCTCACGCTAAAAATTCCGTCTTTGAAGTCCTCGGAACACTTACAAACCTGCTACTTTGGCGGCTGAGAGCAAAAACGAATCACCACACTTAATCGGGTATCGACTGCTGATTTTTGGCGTATTGATGGCGACGTGGTTTATATTTTCAGGTCTGAATGATGGTTTTCACCTTTCACTGGGCGTGATTTCCTGTGTGTTTGTCTCCTGGTTGTCCGCTGATTTGCTGTTTTCTGATCGAAGAATTGGAATTGCAGCCCGGATTGGCCAATTTTTTCGCATGTCTGGATACTTCGTTTGGCTGATGTGGCAGGTGGTGCTCTCGAATCTTCATTTGTTGAAGTTGGCTTTTCAAGGACCAACGGCGCTTTCACCTCAGATCATCCGCTACGAGACGACTTTGAAATCCGATTTCGAGAAATTCTTGCTCGCGAACTCGATCACGCTGACACCGGGAACTATTACGATGAAGATTCTCGGGAACACCTTTTACGTCCACGCCGTATCCGATTTCACGGCAAAAGGGCTCGATGGTGAAATGGAGCGCCGCATTTCAGCAATTTTTAATCCGCAACCAAAGGGAGGGAAGTCCAATGGTTGATTTCTTTAATGGGACGTTTTCCCACTTCGTTGGAGTTGCTCTCTTTTTGATGATGTTGCCGGCTTTGTGGCGTGTTTGGATCGGGCCGACTGCGATCGACCGGATTCTCGGGGTCAATGTGATTGGAACTAAGACGGCGGTGCTTCTCGTGATTATTGGATCGATTTTCAAGCAGGTTGAAATGTTCGTCGACTTTGCCTTGGCGTATGCGCTGCTGAACTTTATCGGGTCGATTGCTGCGTCTCGTTTCCTTCACAAAATGCCCGCTTCCGCCGGTAAACTCAACCGGGAGGAGGAAACCAAATAATCATGGAGAACGCGATTGTCATCATCAGTATGGTCCTGATTTGCTTTGGATTACTTTTCTTTCTCGGATCAGCCGTGGGAATTCAGCGTTTCCCTGATTTTTATACCCGAATGCATGCTGCGGGTAAGGGCGACACGCTCTCCAGCTTGCTTGTAATTTTGGGCTTTGCCGTTTTTCAGATCCACGATCTTGAGTTTTCAGGAAAGTGGATTTCCGAAAACTGGGTAACGCTCTTGGTTATGCTCAAGTTGCTCGCCATTTGTGCTTTCATCATGATCACCAGCCCAACTTCGACGCATGCGTTGATGGATGCTGGTTGGGAGGACGGGATTGAGCCGGTATTGAAGAAAGACAAGCCGAACAACGCATTGAAGGAGGACCAGGGATGATTCCAATTTTCGATTATATCCTCCTCATTTTCCTGATCGTCGCCGCAGTAATTTCATTGAAGGTAAAGGATTTACTAAGTGCCTCAATGGTGTTTGGAATTTACAGTTTCCTGATCTGTCTGTTATGGGCGGAAATGGGTGCCGTTGATGTGGCTTTTACCGAAGCTGCTGTTGGGGCCGGCGTTAGTGCGGTTTTCTTAATCGCGACGGTTTATAATACGAAACGGAGGTCTTCAGATTGATTGTATGAAGTGGATTGCCCTCATCGCTGTGACTCTCACGGGTTCGTTATTGCTTTTCGGAGTGGGTGACTTTCCGGAATGGGGAGACCCACATTCACCTGCCAACCAAGGACCCAAGCTCAAAAGTGGCGAGCAAGTCTCGAAAGCAGTTTCACAGGATTTTTTGACCGAAACCTACGAAGTCACTAAAGTTCCGAATGTCGTGACGGCAGTCCTTGCCGACTACCGGGGCTACGATACGATGTTCGAGACCGTGGTGGTTTTCGCTGCAGGCCTTGCGATTTTTGCAATCTTGCGTGTATTTGGTGACGGAAGCGACACGCCTCCAATGCGAGCGGTGGAAGACGACACTTTTGTTGAAGGCGATCATTCGCGGATCATTATCGGAACGACCTGCAAATTACTCATTCCGATCATCCAGCTTTTTGCGCTCTACGTGATTGCCCATGGACACTACAGTCCAGGTGGCGGTTTCCAAGGTGGGGTGATCATGGGTGCGAGTTTTATCCTGCTTGCGATTGCGCGCGATTTGAAATCCGCCCTGGATTGGTTTTCCGAGAAAAATTTCATGACGCTCGCCAGTGTTGGCATCTTGATTTATGCCGGACTTGGAGTGCTTTGTCAGTTCTTCGAAAGGAACTTTCTGGACTACGGAGCGCTGAAAGTCTTTATGATTTCCAGCGACCATCCTGAACAGATGGCGAGGTCGTATTCAATGTTGGGCGTCGAGATTGGTGTCGCGTTCACGGTCACGGCGATCATGTTCGCCATTTACGCAAACCTCTCTTCACGGGGTGAACTCAAAGAGGGGCTCTAAATCTACATGCTTGAATTCATCCAGGATAACATCCAGCCATATTTCAATTATTGGGTCTACGTGATCCTGATGATGATAGGATTGTGGGCTACGATTGCCAAAAACAATCTCATCAAAAAGCTGATCGGGATGTCGATTTTCCAAACAGCGATCATTCTTTTTTATGTGTCAGTCGGTGTGAAGGGCGAGGGATCGAAAATTCCTATCGTTAACCCCTATACTGAAGCTAAATCTGCCGAAGTGGTCGGTGCCGATCAGCACGGCGAGCATGGCGCAAAAGGCGGTGGTGAAAAATATATCGTCGAACCGGATAATTACGCCAATCCACTGCCGCACGTCCTTATGCTGACGGCTATTGTCGTTGGTGTTGCGACACTGGGCGTTGCTTTGGCTGTAGTTCAGATGCTTTTCAAAGAATTCGGAACGCTCGAAGAAGACGAAATTCTCGCGCAAATAAAAAACGCTGATTCAGCCTCCCCAGATGTCTGATCAATTTCCCATCCTCATTGTTTTAGCGCCGCTTTTTGGTGCAGTGATCATCGGGCTGGTTGGTTCGCGGGATCATCGCGTCTGCATGCCGGTCGTTTTGGTCGCGTTGTTCACGTCGCTTTCCGCAGTCATTGGAACGCTGACCCAGGTTCTCGAAACAGGTCCTGTTGATTATTTTGTCGGCGGCTGGGAGCCGGGTAAAATGGCTCCAGGGATCCACGGTCCTGTCGAAATCGCCAAAGGATTCGGAATTCAACTGCGGGTCGATACGCTCAACGGATTTCTGTTGCTGGCCATCGCGATCGTCTCGATTTTTGTGTCGATTTTTTCCATTCGCCGCGTCAATCAAAAGGCGGCTTCAAAAACGCCTCAGTTTTATACGCTTTATTTGCTGCTCTGCGTTGGCTTGTTCGGAATGACGATCACGGGAGATGCGTTCAACTTGTTCGTTCTTGTCGAAGTTACGTCGCTGACCAGTTATGCGCTGATCGCGATGGGCAGCAAGCGGCGCGGCACAATGGCTGCGTTCAACTACATCCTTATGGGAACGGTGGGGGCTTCGTTTTACCTTCTCGGTGTCGGCTATTTGTATCTCCAAACGGGATCGCTCAACATGGCGCACATTCAGGAAGTGCTGGCCGCGAATGATTTCGAGATCGGCCGATCCAAGCCGGTCATGGTGGCGTTTATCCTCATCATGGTTGGAATCTGGATCAAGATGGCCTTTTTCCCACTCTACGGCTGGCTTCCGAATGCCTACAGCTATTGCCCTTCGACGAGCAGCTGCATTTTAGCGCCGCTGATGACGAAGATTTCGGTCTATATCATGATTCGGGTGATGCTGTCGGTTTTCGGATGGGAATGGATTTTCGTTGATCACGTTGGGTGGAGCGATGCCGTCGTTATTCTCGCGGTCATAGCAATTCTCGCCGGATCCACCCTGGCCTTGGCGCAGCGCGAATTGAAAAAAATGCTCTGCTATCTCATCGTCGCCGAAGTCGGTTACATGGTCGGCGGCGCATGGTTAGGTGATCCGGAGCGCTGGGGAATGTCCGGCGCGGCCTATCATATTTTGGCTGATGCGTTCATGACGCTTTGCTTGTTTCTCTGCGCTGGAATTTTTGCGAAGAAAGCCAACGCGACCCGAATCGAGCATCTTTCGGGAATGTTTAAGAAAATGCCTCTGACCATGACCGGATTTGTCGTGGGAGCCCTTGCCATGATCGGAATCCCACCGACCTGCGGATTTTTCAGTAAATTCTATCTCATCCGTGGCGGCATCGAAGGCGGTCACTGGGAATTCGTTATCGCGCTGATCATCTCCAGCTTGGTGAACGTCGTGCTGTTCTTCCGGATTTTTGAAATCGCCTTTTTCGGAGCCAAACCGGCTGAAGGTCATGATCACGCACATCACGACGATGAGAAAGATGATCATTCTACGAACGATGAACTAACCCTATTGGAACGTGAAGCACCGCTGCGCTCGTTGATTCCACTTTTCGGCACGACTGCTATCATCATTTTATTGGGTGTGTATAACGGACAAATCGTTGAGTGGATCCGCCTCACCATCAAGCCATGACAGTTGAAACCAGCATGCTTCCAGTCTGGGCCTGCCTTGCTTCGCTGCTGGCCGTTCCCGCATTATTGATCTTTCGCAAAGAACCGTTCATGCGGGAAGCGATCACGTTTCTCGCTGGTTTTGTGAAGCTGGGATTTGTGTTGGCGATCTATTTCAAGTTTCTGAAAAACGGAACGCACGTGGAATACACCTTCGTTCAGAAGATTGGCGAGGGCATAAATATCCCGATTATGTTCCACGTCGATGAATTGGGAATGCTCTTTGCGTTCGTGGCGTCGAGCTTGTGGATTCTCACTTCACTATACGCGATCGGTTATATGCGCGGCTTGAAAGAGCATTCGCAGACTCGATTCTTCGTGTTTTTCGCCATCTCGTTGTCCGCAACATTGGGGGTCGCCTTTGCCGGTAATTTACTGACCCTCTATCTTTTCTATGAGCTGCTCTCGCTCGCAACCTGGCCGTTGGTGACCCATCATCAGGACAAAGAAGCGCGCGGCGGTGGACGAACTTATCTCACTTACCTTGTCGGGACGTCTGTAGGATTCGCGCTGCCTGCCTTAATTTTTGTCGCCGTGAAAACCGGTGGTGATCTCAGTTTTGCAGGCGAAGCCATTCTCGCCAATCAGGAGATGGGCTACTGGCCGATGCTGATTTTGCTGCTCGCGCTCTGTTTTGGTTTTTCCAAGGCGGGCATGATGCCGTTTCACTCTTGGTTGCCGGGTGCCATGGTCGCGCCAACACCTGTGTCAGCGTTGCTTCACGCCGTTGCCGTTGTGAAGGTAGGTGTCTTCTGCATTTTACGAGTGGTGACCGGCGTTTTCGGAATCGATTTCCTGAAAAAAGCAGGCGGAGAAAATCCGGCGCTGTTTCAAAATCCGGCCGAAGTCCTTGCCTGGATCGCAGCGTTCACCGTGATTACCTCTTCACTGATTGCTCTTACGCAGGACAATTTGAAACGGCGTCTCGCGTTTTCCACCATTGGGCAGCTTTCTTATATTATTCTGGGGGCCGCGCTGCTGAGCACGCTTTCGATTCAGGGCGCAACGATGCATATCGCGGCTCACGCCGTTGGAAAGATCACTTTATTCTTCTGCGCCGGCGCGATTTTTGTCGCCACTGGAAAGAAATATATTTCGCAAATCGCGGGTCTGGGTAAACGGATGCCGTTCACAATGGGTGCATTTTTTATCGGATCGCTCGGAGTCATCGGATTGCCGCCAACCATTGGTTTGATTTCGAAATTCCACCTTGTGATGGGAGCCGCATCCTCACCTCACCCAAGTCACGTTGCTCTGATCGTTGCGTTCCTCATCAGCACGATTTTGAATGCCGCGTATTTTTTCCCAATTGTTTATCAGGCCTTTTTCCCCTCGAGCGATTCCACGAGCGAATACGCGAAAGACAAATTTTCCTGGGCGAATATCAAAGAAGCACCGCTGGCTTGCGTGCTTCCATTGTGTCTCACTGCTTTGATCTCTGTCTTTTTATTCTTCAAAGGCGGATTCATCGCTGACCTGGCCCGAACGTTTGCTGAAACTGTAACCAAAGGCTGACGGATTTTATTTTTTGATATGGAAAACGGAGACGACAAAAGCCCCCGCGAATTCGACTGGTTTGATCGACCTAAGTCGCGCAAACTGCTGTGGCGGCTACTCATTGCGGCCTGTATCATCAGTTTTCTGGTCGAAATCCCGGCGTTGATCAGCCATGATCGTCACGCTACGGCACCAATCGATTTTGGAAAATTCAACATCCCCGGGTTCTACGCAGTCCTTGGATTTGTTGCCTGCACCCTCATGATTTTAGCTGCGAAAGGGCTCGGTATATTCCTGAAGCGAAAGGAAGATTACTACGGCGAGCCCGAGGAAGAAACTTTACCGGAGGATATCGATGACGACGTTGTTCTCTGATTTCCCCCCGGCCTTTGTCCTCATTCTCGGGGCAATTTTAGTTCCGTTTCTGCCGAAGAAGATTCGCAGTTTCTACGTGATCGCTTTGCCCGCGTTAGCATTTGTGAATGTGTATTATTTGCAACTCGACGGCAACACCAAGTGGAACCTTGATGTCTTTTCGTGGCTCACCAATGGCGAGCCGCTCGAACTGCTCCGGACAGAATCACCCGGCGCGGAGAATCCCGAAGCAGGCTACAAGCTGGCCAAGGCGTTCGGTTACATCTTCTGTCTCAATGCGGTGATCGCTTTCATCTTCGCGTTTTATGTGAAGAAGAGCACGCAGCACGTCGCGGCATTGATTTACATTGGCAGTGCACTCGGCGTTGCGTTTGCCGGAGATCTTCTCACACTCTATGTTTTTTGGGAGCTGATGGCGGTCAGTTCAACCTTCGTGATTTTGGCGCGAAATACGGAAAAGGCGAAACGATCAGCTTACCGTTACATCATGATTCACCTGCTTGGCGGACTGCTCCTCCTTGCGGGCATTGTCCTGACGATTCAGTCGCGTGGCTCGATTCAGTTTGATGGATTCGATTTTGCCACCGAACAAAGCGCCGGAACCTGGTTGATTCTGCTTGGAATTCTGGTTAATGCGGCAGTTCCTCCGCTGGCAGCGTGGCTCCCTGATTCGTATCCCGAAGCAAGTGTCACGGGCGGTCTCATTCTCAGTGCCTACACAACGAAAACAGCCGTCTACACGTTGCTGCAGGGTTACGCCGGTTGGGAACCTCTCATTTGGATCGGCTGCATCATGTCCGTCTACGGGATTATCTATGCGCTGTTGGAAAACGATATGCGGCGGATTCTCGCATACTCGATTATCAACCAAGTGGGATTCATGGTTTGTGCGGCGGGTATTGGAACGCACGATGCCATCAGCGGAGCGACGGCGCACGCGTTCTGCCACATCATTTACAAATCGCTTCTCTGGATGGCTGCTGGTGCCGTGTTGTATCGCGTCGGCAAAAGCAAATGCACCGAGCTCGGCGGGCTTTATAAAACCATGCCGCTGACGCTGATTTTTGGAACGATTGGTGCCCTCGCGATTTCTGCGGTGCCGGGAACCAGCGGATTCACCTCGAAAACAATTATCATTCACGCAGCCGAGCACGAAGCGGCGCACGGTCACGCATCGCTCTGGTGGGCGTGGTTGATTCTCGAAGCTGCCTCAGCCGGCGTATTCCTTCACGCCGGGATCAAATTTCCTTACTTTGTTTTCTTTAATAAAGACCGGGGATTGCGTCCGAAAGAGGCTCCAGGGACCATGCTCACGGCGATGGCAATTTTGTCATTCCTCTGCATTTACCTCGGTGTAAATCCGCAGCCGCTCTATGATATTTTACCGTACGGGGTGAATTACAACGCCTACACGGCAGGCCACGTCATCACTCAGATGCAGCTACTGATGCTCTCGGCGCTGGTATTCTTTCTCTTCCTGCCAATGTTGAAACGGACCTCGACGATCTCGCTCGATTTCGACTGGCTCTACCGCAAGGGCGGCCAGCTGTTTTACAAAGCGACCGATAAATCGCTCAACAGTGTGAACGCAGCGACTCGAAAGGGTGTTGTCGACGGCTTCATTCCACGACTCAGCAGTTTCTTCACCACCGCACCTTCAAGAATTCTCAGCTGGCTCGTAACACCGGTTTGGTTGGCGCAAGGGCTGAATTCAGCTGAACGCGAGAAACGTCGCGACCAGCTTTTTGAGCGCGGTCGGCGCGGAGCCTTCCCGATTGGCATCACCGCGATCCTCGGGGTTGTCTTGCTGGGCGTTCTGTATGTTTTCAGCTGGTTTGCAAGGTAAGCTCACTTCAGCTTCACTCCCGAAAGCACTGCAGCTTCGGGATTCGACGGATGTTTGTCGTGCGCTAGAAAATTGATCAGATCGACGAGCTCCTGCTCGGTCATCGTGTTTTCGAGACCTTCGGGCATCAGTGAAATCGGCAGCACTTCGATCGAGTCGATTTGGTTTCGCGGAATGGTGTCGTCCTTTCCGGTCGGAGGCCGGATGATCACTCGCTGAGCGTTGTCTTCCACTGGAAGCCCCATGATGGATCGTCCGTCTTTAGTTTTTACGATCCGTGCCTGATAATCTTCGCCTATCACAAGGTTTGGGTCGAGGACGTTCGAAAGCAGCTGGTCCAACGTTCCGCGACCGCTGGTGGTGATGTCCGGTCCGATCAAATTGCCTTTCCCATGCATTTTGTGGCAGGCCGCACAAGCGCGTGCGAAAACTTGCTGCCCGTTTTTCCAATCGCCCGTCTTGCTTTTCACCAGCATTTTGGTTTTTGCGATGACTTTTTCACGCTGCGGATTTCGTTCAGTTCGAATGGCTCCCCAGATTTCCTTGATCGCTGGCTTCAACTTCGGATTGGCCGACCCCAGTTTGGTGGCTTGAAGCGGATTGATTTCCGCCTTTTTAACCGTTCCGTTCTTCACCGCAGTCACAAGTTTGGCAGCCCAGTCGGGGCGACTTGCGAGCAATTCGATGGCATCGCGACGCAAAGCCGGAGACTGATTTCCAAGTGTCTCAAGAACGACGTCCGCAACGGAGGGATCGCCCAGTTTTCCGAGAGTCGAAAGCACGCCTCGTTTGAATTCCGAATTGGCTTTGCCATTTCCCATAATTTTTTTCGCTTCCGCGGTCACGGTCTCAGATTCTCCAATTGCGATGAATGCTTCCATGGAATGAATTCTGCCATGCCAACCCCACTTGGGATTCTGGAGCGCGCTTTCGATGAATTCGTAGGCCGCTGGATTTCTCCATCCAATTGCAACCAGCGATGCACTGTATTGGAGCGGATTGCCCGGTTCGAGAAGCGGATCCAGCGCTGGTTGAAGAATGCCCCGCAGATCGACTAGCTGAGCTTTATCGATTTCGCCCGTTCGAATTTTACCGCCCATTTCGCGGAGCAATGCGTTGGCTCCATCGGTGTCTTCCGCTGCGATCAGCATCGTCAGAAGTTCTGAAGCTGCAAACAAATCGGGCTTCTCACCACCCAACCAAAAAGCGCCCAACTGAGAAGCCATCTTCGTAATTCCCGGGGAACTGTCGGGATTGGTTTCTTTCTGAAAACGCGACATCAACACATCGGGGGAAGTGATGCCGTCAACTTTTAGGTTTTGCCAAACCAGATGAGGAATGGTTTCGTCGTCGAGGCAATTGGCGAGGGCATCGGCTAAAATGGATTCACTCTTCAAGCCCTCTATTTTTCTCGCGGCAATCACCACTTGCCGCACCACGTCAGGTGATTCATCACGCGTCATTTCGGCAATCCGATTCCGGATTTCCTTCGAAACCTTATCCTGATTCCCCGCCGCCCGAACGCCCCAGGCGCGAAGTTGCGGCTCGGTTTCGTAAAGCAGCATCCGGTGGAAAAATGGATCGAGCGGTTCGCCATTACCCATCAACGACCAAAGCGCGTGAAGCCGCGTTTTTTTCGGAGCGGTTTTGTCTTCGACGATTTCACGAAGGGTGAATTCCTGATCGCTTTTGCCGGCCTCTTGCAACAACCGCTGGGCTGTGTTTCGGAAAAATATGTTCGGGTCTTCCAGCATCTCGACAAGGGATTCATCACCGGCCATCGCCAAATCGAATATTCCGGCAGCTCGCGGATTTTCGCCGTAGGTCACCCGATAAAGCCGTCCCCGCCCGCGATCGACGCCTTCGGGATCTGCGTTTGCGTCCTGATAACAATGGTAGCGATCGTACCAATCCAGCACATAGAGACAGCCGTCCGGCCCGACTTCTTGAGCCACCGGCATATGCCAGACATCATTTGCCGTCATGAAATCCGGTCGCGGTTTTCCGAAATAACTCGAACCGCTCCGCTCCAGCGAATCGACATTCACGCAGCCACCGTGAATATTTCCCATGTAAAGATGGCCGCTGTATTCTTCGGGATAGGTCGGCGAATCGAACCATGTGATGCCGCAATAGGCTGCCATCTGATGTTTGTGTTTCACGATCGATTCCAGCTTCCAGGTGTGCGGCGGATACGGTCCGCCCTGGCGATGGTAGTAGCCGCTTTCGCTGATGTGCCAGAGATGATCGATCACGCAGGCGCTCAGAAACAGCTCACCATTTTCATCAAATGCGATTCCCCACGGGTTTGAAGTTCCCTCAGCGAACAGTTCAAAATCGTGGGTCCCCGCCCATTCGCCTTCCGTTTCCGCACGCGGATTCACCCGAAAAACTGCACAGGTGAACGGGATTGTTTTGCCGCGATGCGTCACATTTGAGTAATTAAAAACGCCGTTCAGGCCATACAGCCAGCCGTCCGGTCCCCACGTCAACGCGTTGGGAAGCTCGTGAGTATCCGTCCGGCCAAATCCAGTTGCGATCACTTTCTGGGTGTCTGCTTTCAGGTCGCCGTCGGTGTCTTGCAGGAAAAGAAGATCCGGCGAATTGCACACCCACACACCGCCGTAACCGACTGCGATTCCCGACGGAATATTCAGGCCTTCGGCAAAAATTGTTGTTTTATCAACCACGCCGTCTCCATCCGTGTCTTCGAGAACCTTGATCCGGTCCAGGCCCGCTCCCGTGTCTTTTTTAGGATAGCTAAAACTCTCCGTCACCCAGAAGCGGCCTTTCTCATCAATCGCCATCGCGACGGGATTCACCACATCCGGTTCTGCGGCGACGACCTGAACGGCAAAGCCTTCAGGAACCGTAAACTTTTTCGCAGCCTCTTCCGCAGACAGGGGAGGCCCTGGAGGAGCTGATTGCCGGCGAGGAATATGGACTTTTCCTTGCTGGCCAAAAACGGGTGGTGCCCCAAACGCGAGTAACAGAGAAAAGATAGAGAGGTGGTAATGCTTCATGATGGTTCCATTGGATGATGCAGGAATGATGCCGCTTCGTAAATCACATCTTCACCATTCAACAGGGATAAGGTTGGTTTATCGAACCAAACCTATCTGATCGAAAAGCCGTTTCGATCGAACCCTGTTCGTTCGTTGAACAGACCCTGTTGATTCGTTTCAAAGGGGCCGCTTAGCTCCGGCCCTTCGCCCGGCAAGCTGAACTGGGCTCGATCCACCCGAGTTGATTCAGAGATATGCTTCTGGTGGATCGTAATTCTTAGAAAAAGATCATCGCGTTTTTAGTCGGACTCTGTATTTTCAGGCAGAAGGAAATTGAGATTTGAAAACTGAGTTCGACGAATACACAAGAATCGGGAAGGGATTTCTCGGAATGTCCAGCCTCTGGCTCGGGACAGATCACCTGCTTTACATCAAAGGTTCGGGGCTGTTCGTGCCGTTTCGGGAGGAATATAGGCGGTTTCGCTATCAGGATATTCAATCGATTGCGACGGTTCGAACTGCAGGGATGTGGGGCTACGGAGCGCTGCTTTTACTTGGGTTGGTGATCTTTGGATTGACCACGTTTGCCATTTTGGCGGGTAGAGATCCGGATTCTAACTTCGGTCTCATTTGGACGTTGGCATTGCCGCTTCCGTTGGGACTATTATGTTTGATCATGCTGGTTCGTAATTTTGTGTTGGGCCCGCGTTGCGTTTGCGAATTACAGACGGCTTTAAAAAAAGAGCGTATTGGACCGCTCTCGCGAATTTATAAAGCGAAACAGGTGCTCGATGTTTTGGAAGGACGGATTCAAGAGCAACAGGCTTCCGTGAAGTTGGATGCGGAAAACAGTCCGCCGGCCACGGTTTCCGGCCCCCTTCCTCAGATCGTTCCAAAAACCGCGATGTTTGGATTCATCGTATCGCTTGTTGCCGGGCTTCTTTTGGTTGCGGCGGTACACATGGAAAACGTGGTCTTGGTCGGCGCGCTTTTCACCACCATTTTGGCGGCAATACTTTTGGTGATGGGCGGAGTGATCACTTCGGTCAGAAAACCCTGCCCCGAAGGCGTTCGTGGGAGCCTGTGGGTGTTGTTGGGAACTTTATTTTCAGTTTCAGGAACGGCGTTAGTGTATTACTCAGTGGTCGCTTTAGATGTTCCTTCTTTCACAATTAGCGCGGCCGGACCGTTCGAAGCTTTTGCCTCTCTCCCATCAACAGGAAACCTGGCTTTCTATCTGATTTTTGTAATCGCAGGCGGAGTTATGGCAATCGCGGGATTGATTGGGCTGATCATCGCAAGTCGCTTCAAAAAACATTCGACCGAGAATTCGTGATTTTGAACTGACATGGCAGCGGCAACTCCACTTTCTCAAACCACTTGCTTGATCCACGCAGATCGAGCCGCGACGGCTCGCTGCCCGAAGTGTCGGACTTTTTATTGCGGTGAGTGCATCACCGAGCACCATGGAAAACTAACCTGCGCGCGCTGCCTCTCTGAAGAAAAGGTGAAGCCGGAGGTAAAGAGAAGCCGGTTTTCTCTGCCCCTGATGCCGGTGGTTCACCTCGCGATTGCGGTGGCGGCTTGCTGGGCGTTTTACTATTTCTTCGCGCAAACGCTGGCGAGAATTCCAAATAAATTCCATGACGGAACGGTGTGGACGGATGATGCGGCCGCGGATGTTCCAGCGGAGGAGTGAAAGCGAGCTTGTCGCTTCTAATTCAGAGCAGAAAGGATTTCATTCATCGAATCAAACATCGATCGAATCAATGTTGCCGCTCCAACTTTCAATGGAGGAAATTTTCAATCGTATTAGAGCATACAGCCCACAAAGCTGACCCAAGCCATGATGAAGACGATTGAAAAATTACCAAAACACAGGAGAATTTTACTCGGCTCGCTCACCGTGGCGGTTGGAGCCCCGTCACTATCGGGATTCTGATTTCCTTCAATCCTAGAGGCCCCGATTTTTCATTGGTCGCCCAGATTGTGGTACTAGGTGTGATTCTCAGCCTGATTGCGTTTGTGGTTGCTCGTTTGATTTTTAAAACGGAAACCGCTAAAACCCTCGCCGGATTTTTAGGCTCGGTGATTTTACTGATTAGCGGAGCGTTTCTAGGGGAGCTCGTTTTCGGCGATGTCGATAATTTGATCCCCTGGATTCCAATTGTCTTGTTTCTCGGAGCCATTATTACATCACCGCTCATTGTCGGGTCATGGCTGGGGACCAAAATCATGTTCGCCAGCGAAAAAACAGCTACGGAGTCCACTTCCCAGACAAATCCCTGATTTTATCTTTCAAGTCAGCATTCTTCCGTGTGGATTTTACGTCGCGAAAGAAGGGAGACGAGCCGCAGTTCGGGCACCTGCCAATGACCCGAACTGCAGCTACCCCTCAACTCAGGACTTTCGATTAATCTTATCGAGGTCCTAATTTTTACTGACTACTCATGTCAAAAGTGATTGGGCTCGTTTCTTTTCTCAGAAGAAACGAGCCGCAGTCCGGGCACCTGCCAATAACCCGAACTGCGGCTACCCCTCAACTCAGGGCTTGCGATTGTGAACTTAGAATTTCTCTAAAAACTCAACCGAAGTCCTAATCCGTACTGACTCACCTCGTTGGAATAATAGGCGCTGCCGAATGCACTTAACCGTGGAGTTATGTGCATGAGCGCCTTCAGATCCAGGCCGAAGTTGGTGTTATTGTCTATGTTTGTGATTGTGACGCCCCCATCGATCTCAAAGAGATCTCCGAGCATGAGTCGAAGACTCGGTGCCACGTAAAGTCCATGTCCGTCGATGGGATTATCGAGGATTCCTGATGCAAATTTTTCCCGCGCCAATCCGCCTTCAATCACCAGATCGAGGTTCGATTTCAGGGGAATACCGATTCCGCCACCCAACTTCCAAGCGAGGTAGTCGAGGTCTTCACCATCAGATGTCTCTGGTGTGGCGTAGCTTAGAGATGCTTTCGCAAAGAGCGTCGAGGTAATAGGGAGCGAAAGCTCGCCGCCAAATCCAGTAGCCGAATCAACGCCGGCATCATCAAAATCGTAATTGAAATAGCCAAGATCCAGATAGTCGTATGCAAAAATGGATTTGTTTTTAAATAATCTGCGAGAACTGCTCTCGGCGCCTGCCCCGTCTTCATTATATCCCCAATCCTGTCCATGCGCTGTCGAAAGCGAAAAACCTGAAGCGGCAATCGCAATCGCAGCAATAGTTGTGGGAAGAGATGACAGGGGATTCATTAATTGATTGGCTCCATGACAACCGGCATTGGTTGATGGTTAAAGTTACCCAACTATTTATGAGTCGCAACTATCTTTTTTAAAAAAACTTCACTTTTTGCGTATTATTTTTGAGAATTTTTAAAAATTACTCATTTTGTCGCAATTTTTTGATATCGAGTCGCTGACTGATAGACGAGTTCCCTCTTCAGATTGCGGACTCGGGACTCGATCACGATGTCATCGTCCTCGAAATAGATATCGATTGTCATGTCGATCCCTTTTTGCCCCTTGATGGGATGAAGTTGGACGCGCTTACCATCTGAGATGATCTTTACGCCGAGTTCGCCTTTGGCATCAGCCCCCATTTCGTAGGACGCAGTGATTTTATCGCGATTTCCATTGAAGTTGAAGTTCCACGTGTATGCCAACTCTTTGCCGTTCCGTTTGATCACGCCCGCCATCTCGAAGGTCTGATTTCCCTTTTTAAACTCCGATTTCCAATAGTCGCGAAACGTTTGCGGCTCCTGAAGCTCATCCTCTTCGATATCAAAGCCAACACCGCCGCCCTCCCAAGTGCCTTCAGCTTTGGCAAGCACCTCGATATCACCGAGCGATTTGATCGGTTTTTGGGCTTGAGAGAAAACAGAAGATGCAAGAATAACAGCCAAGACAGCTGCACATCGAAAAAAGAAGGCGCTCCGATTCATCCTTCGATCATAGCATTTGGGGTTTCGAGAACGAAGCGTAATCCCCGATGGTGAGGTGATTCAGGACTCGTCACGAACCTCTGCGGGACTTGGTTGGGCATCCCGCTTGCCGATGCTGGTATAATTTTTCTTAACAAATCTCAAGAAATGAGTCTCATCGAAACAATCTCTTTCAAAATGTAGAATTAATCCTTGCACTACTCCTAAAAAAACATATCAATCAATCAGGATTTGTTTATATGAATCCAAGTTGAACATGAAACTCACTTACAAACTAGTCCTCGCTGCGTCCTTCGCAGCGATTTCAATCGGCTACGCTCAAGAAGAAGACGCTGCTTTTGCAGATGCGCTCATTCTTGATGACGATAACATCGCGACACTCGACATCACGACAGTGGTGGCGACGAAGACTCCCAAAAACATCAATGATGTTCTGCCTTCTGTTGATACCATCTCGGAGCAGCACATGTCATCGCATCAATTTCGTCAAGTCGATGACGTATTGAGCTATCTTCCCGGTGTCTCCGTGGTCCAAGCGGGTCAGACAGGGGGCGTGACTTCGCTTTTTGTGCGGGGTCAGGAATCCAACCATGTTGTAGTTACTCTAAACGGTCGTCGCCTTGCTCCCGGTTTGGCTGGCCTCTACAATCTTGAGCTGATCGACACGACGTTTCTTGATTCCGTTCAGCTTCAGCGTGGTCCTGTAAGTTCGCTTTATGGCTCCGATGCGCTTGCGGGTGTTCTCGATCTCCGTATGAAAGACGCTCGTAAGCTCCAGGGCACTTCACTGAATGCCTACACAGAGTCCGGAAGTTTTGATACCAATCGCAGCGGCGGTCAGATCACTGCAAAAGAAGGTGCGCTCGGCGTTGTTTTCGACATCAACAAAACTGAGACCTCAAATGACCGGCTTCAAAATGACTTCGAAAACGTGAACATCCGTTCAAACGTCGCCCTGGAAATCGCCGACCGTACCTGGATCGATCTTCTTGCAACTTATCAGGATTCGGATCTGCAGGTTCCGGGATCAAGCCTCAGCACGTTTTTCCCTGAGTCACAGATCAACGAAAACGAGTCTTACCTTTTCTCTCCGCGCTTCACAATGGAGCGTGATGATTGGGATTTGTCTGCTTACTATAGCCACACCGCCAACGAGCTTGTTGCCACTCAGTCTGTGTTTTTGCAGGACAACGTTCTCGACCAGACTGGAAATGAAGTCGAAGCGCAGTTGAATATTCACCCAACCGACGACGCAACTTTTACGCTCGGCGGTGGCTGGTATGAATATGAATTCGTTCGCGATCCATTGACCCCCGGACCGTTTAATACAGCATCAGAAAAAAAATTCTCTTACGGTAGCGTTTTTGCACAGGCTGACATTGATTTGCCAGCAAACTTCAATTTGCTCGCTTCAATTCGTCACGACGAGCACGACTCGTTCGAAAGCAAGTCGACGTATTCCGCTCAACTCATTAAAACAGTTGAAGCAACCAACACGCAATTTTTTGGGAAATACGCAACGGGCTACAAAGCCCCAAGCGGCCAGGACTTCATTTTCCTCGACCCATCCGTTGATCCAAATTTAATCGCTCCAGAGGAAAGTGCTTCATGGGAAGCGGGAATTCGCCAGTTCTTTCCTGAGAACACCGGAAACATCGCGGTGACTTACTTCAACGCAGACATTACCAACCTTGTAGATTCAATCGGCTTCCCGGCCTTCCCTGCAATTGTGGATACGGAGACTCAAGGCATCGAAGTTGAGGGCGTATTGACTCCAATCGACGGAGTTAAGCTGTATGCAAATTACACCTGGCTTGATGCAATTGTCAGCGACGGTCAATACTTCGGCGGATTCGCAGGTCAGCCTGGCGACACCCTTCCACGTCGCCCCGAGCACACCTTCGCTGCCGGTATCACACTCAGCCCGATTCAGAGCTGGGACATCGGCGCTGAAGTTCGCGGGGCAGACACCCGCCTTGATAACCCCGGCGTATTCCTGAACGACTATTCCGTTCTTCGGATCTTCACCAGTTATCGCCTCACCGAAAACATCGAGCTTTTCGGACGAGTTGAAAATGTTCTCGACGAAGATTACGAGAGCACGACGGGTTATGCAGCTCCAAGCACCGCAGCATTTGGCGGCGCACGAATTCGGTTCTAGTTCTAAAGTTTTACGATCAAACAGGTTCTGATCGCTGTTTACGGACCCTGTTACTTCGAAAACCGGCACCGACGATGCCGGTTTTTTCGTCTTTCAAACCTTTCGAAACCACTGCTGATTTTTCAGAAATTCCACCATTGCTTCGTTGCGATCGTATCGGATTCCACGAAGTTTAACATACCGATTTATTCCCATGTCAGACCTCACTCAGGAACTCACCACTGAATTAAAAAAACGCATCCTCGTTCTCGATGGGGCGATGGGAACGACGATCCGTGGCTACGGGCTAACCGAGGACGATGCGCGGGGAAAACGATTTGCGGATAACGAAAAGGATTTGTTGAACAACGGCGACATTCTTTCGATCACTCGCCCCGATATCATCGGCGACATTCATAAACGCTTCCTCGAAGCGGGTTCGGATATCATTGAGACGAACACCTTCTCAGCAACGACGTTGGCGCAGTCAGAATTTTTTGTGGAAGATCCCCGCGAAAAAGGGCTGGGACGAAAAGACCCCGAGTTTTTTCACGACAAGGTCTGCGAAAATCAATTTCTCAAAGATCTTGCTTGGGAAATCAATGTGGAATCGGCTCGCCAATGCCGTGAGTGGGCTGACAAAATCGGCTCAGACACCGGACGAAAACGCTATGTCGCGGGTGCGATCGGGCCAATGACGGTTTCGTTGACGAACTCACCGGATGCGGAAGACCCCGGTTTCCGCGTGGTGAATTTTGATCAGGTCCGCGATGCCTACAAACATCAAATCCGCGCGCTCATCGAAGGCGGATCGGACATCATGATGGTCGAAACCATCTTTGACTCGCTGAACGCCAAGGCCGCTCTTGTTGCGCTGAATGAAGTTTACGCGGAAGACGGCAAGGAATATCCAATCATCGTCTCAGCTGCGGTGGGTCTTGGAGGCGAAACCATGATCTCCGCCCAAAAAGTCGAAGCGATGTGGAATGCGATTGCCCACGTCAAACCGCTTGCCGTTGGACTCAACTGTTCACTTGGGCCCGATTTGATTGAACCTCACCTCCGCGAGCTTGCCAAGGTTTCGGAGACGTTTGTTTCGGTTTATCCAAATGCAGGATTGCCAAATCCGCTTGCGCCAACTGGTTTCGATTTGGAGCCGGACGATATGGAGAAATACCTGGGAGACTTCGCCAATGACGGTCTGGTGAACTTGATCGGCGGGTGTTGCGGAAATACTCCTGAGCACGTTGCCGCGATCGCAAAAGTCGCTGAAAATTTTGCTCCGCGCGAGGTTCCAACTTCGCCGCCAGCGATGCGATTGAGCGGATCGGAAGCATTTAACCAAACACCCGAGAAGAATTTCCTGATGGTCGGCGAACGGACCAATGTCGCGGGATCACCCCGATTCAAAAAGCTCATCAAAGAGGACAAGCTCGAAGATGCCGTCGCGATCGCGCGCCAGCAAGTCGAAGGCGGCGCTCCGGTTATCGATATATGCATGGACGAAGGGATGATCGATGGCGTCCCGACGATGACTCGTTTTTTAAACCTGCTTGCAGGTGAGCCGGACGTCGCAGCCGTGCCGATCATGGTGGATTCCTCGAAGTGGGAAATTATCGAAGCCGGTCTCAAATGCATTCAGGGTAAAGGAATCGTGAACTCGATTTCACTGAAAGAGGGCGAAGATATTTTTCGCGAACACGCGCGGAAAGTCATGAAATACGGTGCCGCCGTTGTGGTCATGGCGTTCGATGAAAAAGGCCAGGCTGACAGTTACGAACGTAAAATTCAGATCTGCGAACGTGCTTATCGAATCCTCGTCGATGAAGTTGGCTTCAATCAGAACGACATCATTTTTGATCCGAACATTCTCACCGTGGCGACGGGAATGGATGAGCACAACAACTACGCGGTCGATTTCATTGAAGCGACGCGATGGATCAAGGCAAACCTGCCCGGCGCAAAAGTCAGCGGCGGAGTTTCCAATATTTCATTCAGCTTTCGCGGCAACAACGTGGTCCGCGAAGCAATGCATGCCGCATTTCTTTACCACGCCGGCAAAGCAGGCATGGACATGGGAATCGTAAACCCGGGAATGCTCGAGGTTTACGACGAAGTGAAACCGGACCTTCTTAAACTGGTCGAAGACGTTCTTTTAAACAAGAATCCCGAAGCGACCGAAGCGCTGATTGATTACGCCGAAGAACTTAAAGCGGCCGGTGAACACACCAGCGGCTCAAAGTCGACCGGACCGGATTTATCGTGGCGTGAAAACGATGTTCAAGCTCGGATGACGCATGCACTGGTGAAAGGAATCACAGACTTCATCGAAGACGATACTGAAGAAGCGCGGCAGGCTCTCGGTAAACCACTCAACGTGATCGAAGGCCCTCTCATGGAAGGAATGAAAGTGGTTGGAAAACTTTTTGGTGACGGAAAAATGTTTCTGCCACAGGTGGTGAAAAGCGCGCGCGTCATGAAAAAGGCGGTTGCGTATTTAGAGCCGTTCATGCTTGCTGAGAAAGGCGATGATGAGGACGATGGCGCTCCGACCTTTGTCATCGCGACCGTAAAAGGTGACGTTCATGACATCGGCAAAAATATCGTAGGCGTTGTCCTCGGCTGTAACGGCTACAAAGTGATTGATCTCGGCGTCATGGTCGATTGCGACAAAATCATGGCCGCTGCCAAAGAGCACGGCGCGGATATTGTCGGCATGTCCGGGCTGATCACGCCATCGCTCGATGAAATGATTTCGAACGCGAAAGAGTTCGAAAAACAGGGATGGAAAGTTCCACTGCTTGTCGGCGGTGCTACGACAAGCCGGGCACATACCGCGATCAAAATCAGCCAGTATTACTCAGAACCCATCGTTCACGTCGGTGACGCGTCGTTGGTGGTTGGGGTTTGCAATTCCCTGCTTTCAGATAATCTCCGCGAAGACTTCATCACAAATTATCGCGCAACAGAACAAAAAGATCGCGACCTTCATGCAGGAAAGGGATCAACCGCCGTCTACGTTCCGTTTGAAGAAGCCAAGCGCCAGAAATACGATGTCGATTGGCAAGCAGCTAGCATCGCAACACCGGAGTTCATCGGCAAACAAGTGTGGGATCCCGTTCCGCTTCAGGAAATTGTCCATGTGTTTGATTGGAGTCCGTTTTTCCATGCATGGGAGATGCGCGGCGTTTTCCCGAAAATCCTCCAGCACAAAAATCACGGCGAAGAAGCCACCAAACTCTACAACGACGCGAAGCGAATTCTCAAAGACCTCGTCGAAAACAATCGAGTTCACGCCCGAGTGGTTTGGGGAATCTGGCCCGCGCATTCCACTGGAGAAGACGTCGACCTTTTCGCTGATGAAGCAAAAACAGAGAAGCTCACGACCTTTCATTTTCTTCGTCAGCAGAAAGAAAAGGTGAAAAAGGGAAATCCATTCCAAAGCCTCGCCGACTTTGTGGCCCCCGCCGATTCAGGTCGTGCTGATTACCTCGGCGCGTTTGCTGTGACCGCCGGAAACGAAGTTGAAGAATATGCCAAGACGTTCAAAGACGCGGGCGACGATTACACAGCGATTATGATTCAGGCTCTGGCCGATCGATTTGCTGAAGGCCTGGCCGAATTGCTTCACAAAAAGGCCCGAGATTTCATGGGCTTTGGAATCAACGAAGGTCTCGACGTCGAAGATTACGTCAAAGAACGCTACCGCGGAATCCGCCCGGCAGCCGGTTACCCCGCCTGCCCTGAGCACACCGAAAAAGCTGCGTTATGGGATTTGCTCGATGTTGAAAAAACGGTCGGCATGGAACTCACCACGAACTACGCGATGTTCCCGCCATCATCCGTCAGCGGATTGTATTTCTTCAACGAAGCCGCTCGGTATTTCAACGTCGGTAAAATCGAACGCGACCAGTTGGAAAACTATTGCGCTCGCAAAGGCATGACGATCGAACAGGGCGAGAAGTGGTTGGCTCCCAATTTGGCGGATTGATTTGGCTTACAAATTACTTACATCAATCAGTTTGATACGATCATTCATTCACGCATACTGATTAGCTAATGAAACTCGCAAATAACACAATGGTCATCGCAATTTTGACGGCTCTTCTATTCTCCTGCGCTGAAAGTGGCACGAAATCCACCGATACTCCTTCTGAATTAGCTACCATCTCGGTGGACATCTTTAATCCACCGAAAGGTTTGAAGGTCATCACTGGACTCGAAGTTCCTGAAAACTCAAAGGAACCGGTTGCCATTTTTTTTGAAAACCCTTCTCCTTCATCGAACGAATTAGGAATCGATTGGGCGGTAATAGGAAAGCTAAGCATTGCCAATTCCTCTGGAGTTCGAGAACTTCAACTGTTCAATGGCAACGATGTAGTTCTTTTTACTGAGAACGGGGCGTGGTACGAAGCAGGCAAATTGGAGGACTTTGTAACCCTCATAAGTGAAATGATTTCGAAGAAGTAAGCTTTTGACGCTTTAGAAACCTCCAAACAAATCGCTCGCCCCTTATAACTGATCAATCAGGTTACATTCGATGAATCAACCGTGTTGGGGCGTGGAAGGCCATTCAAACATCCGCGTCTTGGATTCTGCGGACAAGACCTTTGACGCGCTGGGCATCCCACACGTCATCGAAGGCGACTTCAACATCTTGTCCGCCAGAGGATGCAAATTCGACTCGGCCAACACCGATCATTCCCAAAAATCCGGTTCGGACGACATTGATGGTTCGGATGTCGTCGATCCGGACTTCGTTGGAGCTTTTTGCGAAGAGCCCTTTCACAATTTCGACTCGGCGCGGGGTGATGAGATAGAGCTTGGCTGTTCGCTCTAAAACGATGTAGGAAATCGCGATGAGGGCAAAAATTAATCCAACTAACAGGATCCAGCCGCTTGTTTCCCGAAACCAAATTCCCAGGCCCAGCGAAACGAGGATGATGAACAGCGATTTCGGGAAACTGAGGAGCGACTGATGCCCTGCATAAAGAATTAAAGTGGGATCTTTTGGTGGAGCATGAGGTGAAATTTCAATTTCCTCAGGAACTTCAGGCTCGGGCTCGCCTTCCTCCATCCGCTCCACTTCCCCGGGTTCAATCTTTTCCCGAACGGAAATGATTGGCTCGGGTGATGGCCTGATTTCTCCGACCGCTAACTCTGGAGGTGCCTCATCTTCATCCCAATCGAGAACTTCGTGAACGCGTTCGCACTCGCTGGAAAAATCACGCAAACACACATCCTCGTATTCAATTTCGCCGCGATCAACGCGTTCCAGTAATTCCTCCCGTGAATATGGCCCGAGACGTCGGCCGTCCTTCAAGACGTAGACCTCGTCGTTATCGGCCAATCCACTCATCAGATCAGGAATTTTCCTCAGGTGGTTGAGGAAGCAAGTCTTCACGATTGAGAAGCCCTGGAATATCAAGCCCGGCCAATTCGGCACCTTCGGTCGTCAGAATCATCGACAGTATCGGTGCAATTCGATCCATTTCCGAAACAGTCGTGTGAACGAGGCCTTTGATAATCTCAGGATTGCCTTGTGGAGTGGGGAAGAGGTTCGTTGCCCTAAAAACCAGGACCCCCAATTCCCAACGCATTTCAAAATTTCCAACGGTCAGCATCTCGTTGCAACGCATCGCCAATTCAGCCAAGCGCTCGCGACGAGCCGGTTCTTTGGTTCCGGTTGAATATTCGGAAACAACGGAAATGGCGCTCAACTCAGGGAATGCCTGAATGTGCATGTTCACCCGGGTATGATGGGCTTCAAACCCGACCTGAATGACTTCGCGGCCTTCGACTTCGGCGTACTGCCATTTTTCAGCGGTGAAGGTGTTGCAGATCGTTTGATAGAGTTCGGATGGAGGCATGACTTTTTCAGAAGATGGAGCATTCCGCGCCGGCCTCAAGGCTGAGAATACCGAATGTTGGAATTTTTACCGGGACCGCGATCAATCACAAGCGCGAGACAAATGAGTCCGATGGTTCCGACAACCCCTCCCACGATGCTAAATGGCCCCAATGCATGGGTCGAAATCATGGTGACTCCAACGATGATGGGCGTGAAAATGATCAGCGCAATGATCAGGCCGCTGGAAGGTGGATCGAGCGGGTTTTCATAAAGTCGCAACTGAGCGCGGCCCAATTGAAGTCCATAAACAACAAACAGCGCTGAAGTGATTGCCCCGAGGATTACTCCAAGTGTCATTTCCCACACCGAAGGCCCTCCGCCTGAACCGGAAAAACCCAACACGGGAAGTACGCATATCGAAGTGGTGATCGAGCAGGAAATCGCACACACGCCGATGATGATGACACGGACTATGATGTTTCTGAATCCGGACGCGCCAATGACGATGCCATTGGACCCTGCATTCCCCACGCCCAATACCGCGATCATCAGAATGCTCTCCACCACTCCGACTCCGCCGAGATAGTAGCGAGTCAGCGCATAGGGAATGAGGGAGACGAGCATGAGCCCGGCAAGAACGCTCCCCACAATCCATTTCCCCCGAACGATTTGCCACCGGGTGAGATTCGACATGAGAAGGAGTTCCACATTTCGCCCGCTCTGAAGTTCTGGTTGCAGGGCCCCGAAAAGCGTCATAGGCATCGCAAAGCCAAAGACGATATTTAACAGAAAAAAGAAAATGCCGCCAAACACATCGGCGCCGATAACGTCTCCAGCCTGATTTGAAACCGCCAACTCAATCGCAACCGATCCCACCGCAATTAGTTGAACGGCCACGAAAGGAAACACAAACTGCTTTGCCCGGAGTCCCTGGCGAAGTTCTTTTACGAATACAGCTCCAAATCGTTCCGAAAAAGGAGTCAATCCATCAGGAGTTTGTATCTCATCGCTTTTTGCCATGCTAGTGTGAAGGCGCTAGGGTGCACTGAAAATGGACTTCTCCGCAAGTCTACAAAATCAATAAATTAGAAAGCATGGAAGAACTTCCCACCGAAGACGACCCCCAACCGAAACTGGATCCGGCTTCACTCAGAATGACGGCAGCAAACGCTCTCATTCGGCGTCGCCGCACCATCAAACCGGCGGATATGCAGGATAAACCCGTCGAGAATCTCCATTTGGCGACTATTCTCGAAAACGCCAACAGCGCTCCAACGCATGGGAAAACGGAGCCCTGGCGGTTCACTGTATTTTCCGGTGACGGACGCCAGCGCGTCGCGGATTTTTTGCCGGCACTTTATAAAAAGTCGACCTCTGAAGAGGACTTTCGTCAGGATAAATTCGAAAAGCTTGGCAAACAGCCGCTCATGGCACCCGTGGTTATTGCTATTTGCATGAAACGTCAGGCCATCGAGAAAATTCCTGAAATTGAGGAGATTGAGGCGGTTGCTTGCGCCGTCCAAAACATGCATCTGACTGCTTCGGCTTTGGGATTGGCGGCATTTTGGTCCACGCCCCCCATTGTTTACTCCGATGAAATGCGGATTTGGCTTGGTTTAGAGAGCGAGAAAGACAAATGCCTCGGCTTTTTCTATCTGGGCTGGCCCCGGGAGGATTTTGAGTGGCCTGAATCTACACGAGGCGGAATTGCAGAAAAAGTGACGTTCATTCACAACTGACTCTTTTGATGAAGCTCCCTTTAACAATATGATCCTTGCTGAATTCAAAGACTGGTTTGATTGGTTCCCCGCGGAAGCCGCCGGCGATGCGATTAAATGGACAATCATCCTAATCCTTATCATCGTAGGGTTTCTGGGCACCTTTCTTCCCATTCTGCCGGGCACCACGATGATTTGGATCGGCATGCTGGTGCACTATTTTTCACTGGGAATGGAGTCCAGTGGCCTCGCCTGGCAAGGGCTCGTCTTCGTGACCATTCTTTATATCCTATCGCTAATCATTGACTGGTTCAGCGGTGCGATCGGCGCCAAATGGTTTGGATCCAGCAAGTGGGGAATCGTCGGCGCCATCGTCGGGGGCATCATCGGTTTGTTCTTCAACATCCCCGGGCTCATTTTGGGGCCCATTATCGGAGTTTTTGTCTTTGAGCTCGCTTTTGCGAAAAAAGAGGTCAAACAAGCTTCAAATTCGACCGTAGGAACCGTCGTGGGAGGCATCGCAGGCTTGATCGGAAAAGTGATCTTAGCGTGTGGAATGGTTCTTTGGTATGTGGGAGACGTGTTTTTTGTGAACTGAGAATTTCGTCCAAAAAGCTACGATTAGCGTCCCCCAAAAGCTTTGGTCGATGGATTGATCGAACCATCCGGCATTGCGATGTGAGCCCCTTTGCCGTGAAGATCACCCCGCTCTACCAGCCAGGGTTGATTCCAGCGATGGGGGGTAATCATGAATCCATCAAATGCGGTGGGAATGTAACTTCCGGTTTTTTCCTTTTTGAATTTCTCTTTATTGATTTTGTCGGAAGGACACAGCCAATTTTCCTCAGAAATTCCATAAGGCTCGATTGATTTCATCCAAAACGTAAAATACTCAGTTTCAGAAAACTCCATCGCTTCCGGAGGCAACTGCGGCCAATGCCCCTGGTCAATCAAATAACTGCTGAGGCCACTGTGGACTGTCCTCATCTTCGAAAGACACTGAGCGGTCTCAGCTCGTTTTCTAAAACTATCTGAGATCGAAATCACCACCCCTGCCAAGATGGCCACGACGGCAAACACAACCAAAATCTCTAGAAGCGTCATGCCACGAGTTTTATTCGATTGAGTTGCTCTTACCAGATTCATCCCCTTTTGACCGCTAGCAATTTACATAAAAAAGGGGGAAAGGAACTTTAGCTCCGATCCCCCAAATAATTCTAAAAAAGATCTCCGTTATGGGAGAACCTGTGTGGTTACTCGAGTTCCGTATACTAAGAACCGGCGGGCTGATCCACGCTGTTTGAAAATATCGCTTGAACCGCCAGATGAAGTTTCATTGCGAGTGAAAGTCCCGTTTGGAGTCGTTTGAGTGAACGTATGCGTCTCAACGACAGTGTCAGTTTGCCCAGAAAAGGAAACTGTTCCAGAACCGTTAAAACGCACTACGGGAAACTTCTGTTTAATTTTAGCGACCCAAGAGGAGTTCGCAAAACCGATGTTGTTTCCTATTGAACCTACGAAGTTCCTGTTGTCGAGGGTGGTACCTCCAGCAACAGCATTACCAGTAGCGGAAACGATTCCCAACTCAGAATTCGCAATCCCCAAAGTATTACCGACATAATGCACACCGCGATAGTACCAAATATTCGGTGACGCTGCACCAAGGATACCGCCAAAACTTATGTTTGAGGAAACGAACCCACCCCCGGCGCCTTCGGATGAAACTCCATTGTTCCGAACTGCAAAACGATAAAATCCCAATCCATTCTCAACGGTTGCATACGCTTCGTAAACTCCATCGTCACCGTTCACAAAATGTGAGTTATTGCTAAATGGACCACCAATCCAAGCTTGCACTTGCGCAGCTGGCATCAATACGATGGCGAGAAAAATTCCTAATACCTTTTTCATTACAATTTGTCGTTGAGTGTTTCGAGGACTCGATCTTTTATCAAGAACCACCAATTTGAGACGTTTTGAGCGCTCTGTGCAAGGAAAAAACAAAATTTTGTGACTTTATGTTGAAGAACCCTTTTTGGAGACACCTACTGACAATGGGAATTATCAATATTAATGATGATTCTTTCTCGGGTGACGGAACCCTAAATACAGAGACGGCCCTCTCCACTTCGCAGGCAATGATCAGTGCCGGAGCCGATTTTATCGATGTCGGAGCCGAGTCCGCCCGGACAAATCGCGACGCCATCTCGATTTCAGCTGAAATTGACAGGCTGACCCCTTTTATAAACCGGTTCGATTCCAAGCAGGCGCGGCTATCGATCAATACTTGGCGGCCTGAGATCATTCGGGCGGTTTTGGAAATTCCAAACAACGGGATTGATCTCATCAATGATATTTCGGGGCTTCCCACGCCTGAAAATGCTGAAATCTGCGCTTCCAGTGATGCCAGCCTTCTCATCATGCACACCGTTGGAATTCCTAAAGTTCCGCATACAGAGCAACAGTGGGATGATGTTCTTGCCGCGATCGATTCGTTCTTTACCGAAAAAATTCGAGTCGCCGAATCAGCAGGCCTATCGAGAAATAAGATCGTGCTGGATCCAGGAATCGATTTCGCGAAGCAAAGAGACGATAACCTCGTGATCTATCGCCACCTCGAACGCTTGGTTCAGAATTTCGCTGAATTCCCCATTCTGTTGCCGATTTCGCGAAAAACGGTGATTGGAGATGTCTTAGGCTTGGAAAACCCAGTTGAACGGGATGCGGGCACGATAGCCTGCCTCGTCCGTGGCATTCGCGCCGGAGCATCCATATTTCGAGTTCACGATGTCGCAGCCTGCGCAAACACCATTCGGACACTTTCGCCGATCACTCGCCCGCAGAGAAAATTTCCCTGAGCCAGGGGACGTTCACTTCTTCCATTGATTTCACCCGTCGCGTCGCGCCCTCAAAATCAAGCAGCGCGGTAATGCGGTTTGGCACCACCACACAGGGGCTTCCCGCTGTGATCGATGCCTTCAGACCATTCAATGAGTCCTCAAAAACGATCGCCTCCTGTGGTTCCACGCCCAGTCCTTTAGCCGCCGCGAGAAATAACTCAGGCGAGGGTTTTGGCGCAGACACATCGTCAATCGTTCGGGTCAGCTCAAACCGGTCCATCAAACCAATTCGATTCAGATGTTGCTCCACCCAACTGCGCGGAGAACTTGACGCCACCGCACACGGAATACCGACCGCTTCAGCCTCATCCAACAGCGCAATGATCCCCGGCATTGGGCCCAGTAGATCCACCGCATCATGAGCCCGCTGCTCCCGAGCCGCATCCAATTTGCCCCATTCAATGGTTTCGCCAGTCAGTGTTTCCAAATGCTTTTGCGGATCGAATCCACCAAAGTCACTCCCCACACAGCCGACATAATCATCCAAGCTCAGCTCCTGACCGAATTCCGCGTAATCCACTTGCCACGCATCAAAAATCGGAACCTCCGTGTCCACGATCAGTCCATCAAAATCAAAAATAAGTGCCCGTGGTTTTGGCATAAAAATTCAACGTGAAATTTTCACTTTGGTGCAATCGGTTTTCTAAATCCCAAACTCTTGTTTCAGCCGAGCCAACGCTGCCGGGACCCCTTCGCCGATCTCCAAAACCAGCACACTTTCTTCCGCAGGATTCGGCTCCTCCAATGTTTCAAACTGACTGTCCAACAGCGACGGCTGCATATATTCGTGGTCCCGACTGGTGACATGTCCCCAAATCGTATCACGATCGCCATGCAAATATATCAGCAACGTATTCTTGAAACCTTCGAGTAGATAGTCCCGGTATTCCCGCTTCAGAGCAGAACACGCCAGCAATACCGGTTTTCCGTCTTCCGATTCCGCAATGGCCTTCGCCGTCTCTGCACGGAGCACATCAAACCACGGCCACCGATCGTCATCCGTCAGCGGAACACCACTGCCCATTTTCTCCTTATTCGCTGGCGGGTGAAAATCATCTCCATCGAGAAATCGCCACCCTTTTGTCGTTTCCAAAATCGTCCCCAACGTAGACTTTCCGCAGCCCGACACGCCCATCAGGACCATTAAATCCGGCATCGGTGAAAAATTCGCCGGGTTTTCGCTCTTTGCGTCACTGCTCATAATTGTAAAACTGGTTTCGTAGAACACTCGTTTTTAGCCAAAAACAGGCTCAGGCAATTCGCGCTCGATCTCATCGCCGCGATAGCCGAATCCGCCTTGGTCACTCAAAGTCGATCCATCTAAAATGCCTTCACTCCGTGAAAATAATCGTGGATGAACCGCTTCTTCCAGCAAACTCGCGGCAGGGTAAAATTGCATGCTATTACTCTCAATCCCCATGATCGTTCCCGCGTGTGCCGCCAGTAGAAAGTGCGGAATCTGCGCCAGCATCGGATTCGTCAAATCCTGAACCATCAGCGTCATGCCATGAGCTTTAGCCCAGCAAAGGCTCAGCAACGCTCCCGTTTGAGTTTTACAGGTTTTCAAAGCAACGCCGGTCCAGCCAAGTTCGCGGCCCATCTTCACAAAACGCCAGTCGTGCGCGCTTTCATCCATGAACAATGGCTTCCGTGCCGATACGCTGTGGACATCGATTTTGTTCGCCTCCAAATCATAGGGAAAGGGCTGCTCCACATACAAAATCCGCTGATACGTTCTCGGAGCATCGTCTTTCAACTCATCCAGAATCCCGTTCACATAGGCCGGATCCGTCACCATGCAGTTGAAATCCGTCGTCAACCAATCCACGTCCATTTCCTCACAAATATCTCCGATCGCCTTCAATCGCGCGTAATCCCAATCGCGATCATTTCCGCGCAGCTTCACTTTCAAGCAATTCAACCCATCCGTCGAAATCCAATCACGCAGCAACACCGGATAACCATCATCCATCGGCTCGTCACCCGTCAATTCGTCTTCAGAAATCGGATCCAATCCACCGACCAAATGCCACACGGGCAGTTTTTTAGGCGCGTCTGAAATTAAAAAATCGACTGGAAATTTCCCCGCAAAATCATCCGATTCTCCCGGGAAAAACGCCGCCAAATCACGACTCAAGAAATCGGAATTGTAGGTTTTGTAAATCGGCAGTTCGTGCAGCACGCCATACGCATCGTGTGCCGCAATGTCGAACAGTGAAAAGGCAACCAACGCAGCCAAATGTGGCAAATGAGCCGCTTCCTCGCGGTTCTCGTTGAATTTTTCCTGAAGCTGCTCGAGTTCCGTTTCGATAAAATCATGCCCAATTTCCATCGCGTGTCCTAATGATGAAAACTCAGAAAATGCCCGCGCCACTTCGACCGTAAAAACTTCCATCGCTTCACCGCGTTCGTCGAAACTGATTGGTGCCGGCCAGACCCAGCCAACCGAAAGCGGCGTTTCACCCCAGCCGACAGCCGTTTTTCCCGTGGCCGGACATTCCACAGTGACGCGTGCGCGAGCGCAGGTCACCGAATCCAGAACCTGATTTCCAAACTTCAGCGGCACCCGCATTTTTACGGGGATAAAATAAAGCGCGACGTCTTTGATCTGGATATCCGTTTCTTTCGACATGTGCCGAGTGTGGCGCGAAACGAAGGGCCGGTCAACTGGCCGAAACGAACGAACAGATCCAAAAGCTGGCTTGCCCAGCGCTCCGAGGAAGGACGGAACGTCTTCCGCAGGATGTCTCTATACGAATCAACAGGGTCTGTTCGTCGATCGAACCCTGTTGGATCGAAATGGTCCCCGATCCAATAGGGTTGGTTAATCAATCAGATACTGTCTGATCGTGAAATCAACTTCGAGTCCATCACCAACAACGGCTTGCGATGGCGTTTGCTGGTCGCTGCATTCACAGGCTTGTGAAGCTCAAATACATACCCTTCGCTCGTGAGAATGAAAATCTCTCCGCCGGGGCCGGGACGAATCGCATTGACGGATGCCATCAGCGGTTCTTCATCGGAATCTTTCGCTATGTTGGGATCGCTGATCAGTTTGAGCCCACCAGCAGATTCATCAGGCTGAGCTTTCGCAGCGAGAAGCCGACCGGTTGTGGTCGCAACGATGATTTTTCCTGCCAAAATCGGGAAACGCTCACCACGATAAACGAAACCACCAACGACTTTATCGGATTTCCGACCAAACTCGACGTGGGGGGCGGTGACGCCTTCTGTTGGGCGGCTGCCTTCGCTAGGTGGGAAAAAGAACGAGCCTTCGCATAAATCCCATCCGAAATGCTCGCCGCCATATCCGCTGATATTGACCTCTTCAAGATTTTCTTTGCCGGTGTCGCCAATGCACAGCCACTCGCGAAACGGATCGAACTGCAGACCATGAGGAGCGCGAAGCCCATAGCACCAGATTTCAGGAATCGCGCTGTCGATCACGGCGAGGGGATTCCGCTTTGGCAATCCGTATTGACCGTTTTTGGAATTGTCTCCCAGAGGATCGATCCGCAAAACCTTCCCGTAGGGGTTTGAAAGCGACATCGCATTTCGAGAAGGTGAATTTTTCCCGATTTTAGATTCTGCACCGTCGCCAATGGCGACAAACAGGTTTCCGCGGTGATCAAAGGCAAGCCCCGCCATATTGTGTTCAATCCCGGGCTGGCTGAGACGAAGCATTTCTCGGCGCTCGCCTTCAAATGTAACCGCGCCTGGCGTTGTTGTTTTGAATTCCACGAGAACGTCCTGATGATGTTCACTGGAAACCGCAAACTCAGGGCGGAAATCAACCTCACCGGCACCTGCTTTCTCCGGAATGATTGCATAAAAACGACCGAATCCTTTGGACTCTTCGTTCAAATACGCGGGATGAAATATAAGCGCCGTAAACGGAATTGCTTCATCGGTTTTCTCATTCGCGAGGTCGAAATACTCCGTGGTTTCATTGGCGTCTGAATCCGGATTTTCCACGGTCGGAGCGATTCGGGTAATTTTCCCACTTTCATCCAGGAGATAACCCGTTCCTGCATGATCGAAGGCAAGGTCCACAGGATTTTCTGACTGCGCAAAAAGAACGGTCGCGGCTTCCAATTCGCGGTCCCGAATGATCGGAATCGGGTTGTTCGATGACACTCCGTGAGAGCTCGCAATCTCGTGGTCGGTTGGGAAAAATGAAGTGACCAGTAAATAGCTTGCTGCTCCCAGAATCGCCCAGAGGCAAAAAAGGCCAACAAATCTAAAAGTATTAATGAGAGATCGAAACATTGGAACGGGAGTGGGCGGGTCGGTAATCAGAGACGAATTTGCGAGTAATTCGCGATAATTTCAGTAATTATAGTCATTTTTAAAAATAATTGCAAGAATGAAACTCAATTTAGAGGAATTTTATAAAATTTCTCTAAATTTTGCGAGTTTAAATGTGCTGGACTCCAAATCTTTTTCGGTTTTTCTGTGGAGCATGTCACTTTCAGTTCTCACCGATCAATTCAGCATCAACACCCGCGGAAAAGGCACCACCGAGATCACGGAGGAGGTCGAAGGGCTGGTTGCAGAAAGCGGTATCGACAACGGACAGGTTACCGTTTTTGTTCAACACACCAGCGCGAGCCTCGTGATCATGGAAAATGCAGACCCATCTGCGCGGACCGACCTGCATGCGTTTTTCGATCACCTCGTGCCGGAGAATCTGCCGTTTCTCGTTCACACCTGCGAAGGCCCGGACGACAGCCCGAGTCATTTACGGATGGCGCTGACCCGTACCAGCGAAGTAATCCCTATTATAGGAGGCCGGATGGTTTTAGGAACCTGGCAGGGAATTTATTTATTCGAACACCGAACCGCGCCTCATACCCGGCGAATTTCCGTTTCCGTGATTGGCGAGTAAATCAGATTGATCAACTGCTCGTCCAGAAAAGTGGCGTGTCGATTAGCTGAATGATGCGAAAACCGATCACGAGCAGTGGAACGGTCATCATGCTGTAAAAAACAATGTTCACTTTTTTCGCCATCGAAGTGCGCTGGAGCTGCCGACGAAAACGCTCGGTCACCCAAATAAAGGTCAGTACCATTGGCAAAAAGAGCCCGAGCATAAACCGGTCGCCTTTGCCAATCGGTTCGTAGAAGCCAAAGGCCAGTGAGGAGATTGTAAATGTTCCGAAGGCAAAAAGCAGCATCCAACGGGCGCTCTGAGACCCGACCGGCCAGACAAGTTTGTCGCGGTTTCTCCACGCGATGTGATGAAAAACCGAAATTACGACCAGGATGATGAACAGCCAGATTAAGAGCCAGCCTCGCTGCGGCAGTATTTGACGCCACAGTTTGGTCTTCTTGTTATTTTGCGTCACCTCTGGCGGGAACATCAGTTCCTTCATTTTTTTCTCAGTCCCGGATCGAAGCCGTTCGATAAAAGTCGCGCGATCATGAGTCTTCAAGTAATTCCCCAGCGACGGTTTTTCTTCCGGCTTCATCGCCTTAAGCGCGTCCTTTGAAGAATGATTCACCATAAAACGGGAGCCTTCGTCGAAATCGTCCATCCACATCCAGTAGCCGGGGTAACTGTGAAACGGGTCGCCAAATTTATCGCTCGCGAAACTGAGCCGTGGCCCGGCCGTCATCATGAACGCCGTGAACATTACGGCCATGCCGACAAACTGATTTGGCAAACTCCACCGCTCGTCTTCGTCTCCCCGCCAACGGCCTTGAATGATCGAAACCAGAAATCGCAAAAACGAAACGCCGACAAAAACCAGGGCGAACGGCTGCCAGCCTCCTTTTGCGAGGAAAGAGAGCCCAAAGAGAAATCCCAACATTCCGTAGAGCCAGAGGCTGTTTTTTCGCAACAAACTGAGGGCACAGATCCACGAAAGCAGGAACAGAATGTAATAGATCGGCTCGGGCTGAAAATAAGCCGCCCGCGGCAGCATGGCTCCGAGCCCACCTAGAAGCATCAAGATACTTGCCGAAACAAACGAGAATGCCCTGGCTGCGAGGACTCCCACGAGCACCAAAAAGGCACACGTCACGGTGACGTTGAACCATTTTCCCTTCTCAAAAAATCGATCGTGATCGGTGTCGGCAAACTTGGACGCGACCCACGGCCACAACGGATTCACTACGCCATCGGTGTAATGGGGAAATGAACGCCACATCGCTGACGTAATACTTTCGCCCGGCTGAATCGATTGCTCAGCTCGTTCGATCGCTGTAAAAGCCAAAGTGATGTTATGCTGCTGATCGTAATTGAGCCGGTCTCGATTGGTCTGATAAACGAGATGGGTTCCCAAATAAAAATAGAGCCACACAAAACCAATCAAGAATCCCCCGAAAGCGATCCATTTTTTGGCGGTGTTGTTTCGTTTTCCAGCCGAAATCGGAGCCGTTTCTCTCGAAAAACTCATATTCCAGATTCCAAATCCCCCCGCTTCTCATCCAGTCGATCATTTGATTCCATCAAATAGGCTTCGGAGTGTTTGTAATCGATGAACGAGGCGACTTTCTTTGCATCGACGATGGATTTTTTCGAAACCTGAAGCTCGACCCTGCCAACATCTGCTCCGGGGAAATCTTTAAATTTATCAGGGCACGTTGTGCTCACTTCCAGGATCTTCGGTTTGAACCACCCTCCCAGAAACACGACTTTTTCGATTTCTTTGTACTCAAACTCAACCGTTTCCGGATCCGACTTTTTAAAAGCCCGATCCCGCTCCTTAAAATGAAGCTCCACCGTATCCCTTCCGCAATAAAGCTTTCCCTCCACATGCTCGTAGCCAAGCGCATCGGTGGCTGCGTTGCTGAAATAGACGGAAATGCTATCGAGAATCATAAAGTTTGAGGAGAGGGAGCTTTATCATACGAGCAGGGCAAAATAAAGAAATCCGTTCTTCCATCGATTTCATCGTCCGGCATGAATGATTCCAAAAAGAATGAACTACACGGAAGTGACTGATGCCCAGTAAGAGCAGCAATTCATAGAAACCAATCAATGAGCATCCAGCCAGTTCTCACCGGTGCCGGTTTCCACCAAAATAGGGACTTTCAACGGCAGGGATGATTTCATGCACTCGACAACAAGCGGTGTCACTTCAGCTTCTTCATCCCGTCGCATGTCGAAGACCAATTCATCGTGAACCTGCAACAGCATTCGTGTTTTGAAGCCGCCGTCGTCAAGAGCACGGGCCACACGGGTCATCGCGATTTTGATCATATCTGCCGCAGTGCCTTGAATCGGGGTGTTCACTGCAATCCGCTCCGAGGCGCTTTTCATCATGAAGCTTCGTGAATTGATGTCGCGCAGATAACGCCGGCGATGCGTGATCGTCTCGACATAACCGTTTTTCTGAGCCGCTTCGATCGTTGATTCCTGAAACTCTTTTACCTTCGGATACTGCTTAAAATATTCCTCGATGATTTCGCCAGCCTCCGATCGTGAAACTTCGCCTCCAAGCCGTTGGGCCAAACCGAAGGCCGAGATGCCGTAGATGATTCCAAAGTTCACCATCTTCGCTTTTCTCCGCATTGATGACTCCACCGCGTCCAATTCCACTCCAAAAACCCGCGCGGCAGTTGCCTGGTGAATATCCACACCGGTTTCAAAGGCTTCCATCATCGCAGGATCTTCGCAAAGCGATGCCATGACGCGTAACTCGATTTGAGAATAGTCGGCCGCCATCAAAATATGATCGGCATCGCGCGGCACAAACGCCTTTCGAATTTCTCGCCCCTGTTCCGTCCGAATCGGGATGTTTTGCAAATTCGGATCGTTCGAGGCCAATCGTCCTGTCGCCGTCATCAGCTGATGAAACGTGGTGTGAATCCGGCCGGTTTTCGGAAAAATTGAATTCGGCAACGCATCGACATAGGTGCTCTTTAATTTCGAGGCCTCTCGAAAGGCCAGTAAATCCCGCACGATTTGGTGCTCCACCGACAATCCCGAAAGCGTTTGCTCATCAGTTTTGTATTGGCCGGTTTTGGTTTTCTTCGGCTTCTCGACCAGTTTCAATTTATCGAACAAAATCTCTCCAACTTGCTTCGGCGACGCGACATTGAATTCTTCGCCCGCCGCGTCGTAGACCTTTTGCTCCATTAGCTTGATGTTTTTGCCGAGGACTTCGCCGATCTCCGATAATATATCAGTATCGACGCGAATTCCTTCCGCCTCCATCGCAACAAGAACCGGCGTCAGGGGTGATTCCACGCCGAAGAACAAGGCTTCCTGACCAAACTCCTTCAGCTTCTCGCGCAAAATTTCCGCCAGCTGCCAGGCCACATCTGCATCTTCCGCTGCATATTCGGCGATGTTCACAAAAGCAGGCCCCGTTGGCGCTTCGGGCTCGGGTTCTGCTTCCAGCACCAATTCGCCGAACATATCGAGTTGCCCCGCTTTGGGATCATTCGCTTCGCCATCCTTGGCTTTTTCTTTTTCTGCGGGCTGGTCTTTTGCAAACACGTCCTCGTATTTGATCGGCGTGTATCCTAAATACTGCTCCGACAGGTAATCCATTTTATGCCGCAGATCCGGCTCCACCAAGGTGTGCGCCAACATGGTGTCGAAGAGCTGGCCATCGATCTTCAATCCATTCCAATGCAACACACCGACATCGAACTTTAGATTGTGGCCGATTTTTTCCGTGAACGGATCAGTCAAAACAGGCCGCAGTTCTTCTAAGATTGCCTTGGCTCCCGCTTCATCGCCGGGAAAGCCGATGTAGATTCCCGTGTTGGCCTTCCATGAAAATGCGACGCCGATGATGTTCGCGACTTTTTCGTCCAGTCCATCGGTTTCCAGATCGAAGCAAAAAGACTGCTGGTCTCCGATTTTTTGGATCGCCTCAGCACGCCCTTTCGCATCGTCCGGCGGAAAATATTCGTATGACTTCCTAACGTCCTGAATCGTTTTCAGCTCAGCGAAATTCGATTGCTCCCCTTTCAGCGAGCCGTCCGCTTGCTTCACCGTTTTGTGACCTCGGCCTGCCTGGAAATCATTACCAAACAAGCGTTTACCGAGCTGATTGAACTCCCACTCGACAAACAAATCCTTCAGCGCCCCGTCGTCGCGGGGCGTGATTTCGAGCTCTTCGAACGTCACGTCGACCGGCGCATCGAGCATGATCTTGACCAATTTTTTCGACAGCAAGGCTTGCTCCACATTATTCTCCACGTTCTCTTTCTGCTTACCTTTCAGTTTGTCGGTGTTTTCCAAAAGCCCCTCGACACTGCCGTAGAGCGCCATCAACTTTTTCGCGGTCTTCTCGCCAATCCCCGGCACCCCCGGAATGTTGTCCGACGCATCTCCCCACAGTCCCAAAATATCCACGACCTGTTCAGGAGTCTCGACCTCCCATTTCTTTTTGATCGCTTCCACGTCGAGAATCTCAAAATCACCGCCCCGCATTCCCGGTTTGTAAATCTTGATCCGATCCGTCACCAGCTGAGCAAAATCTTTATCCGGCGTGACCATGAAGATCTCGAAATTTTCATCTTCCTTTTCCGCCCGCTGCGCCAGCGTTCCGATCGTGTCATCCGCCTCCCAGCCAGGGCACTCAATCACCGGAATGTTGAAAGCTCGAATCAGGCGTTTCACCTCCGGGATTTGCAACGCCAGATCCTCCGGCATGGCATCTCGATTCGCTTTGTATTCGGGATACATCTCATGCCGCGGAGTTGGCTCCGAAGTATCAAACGCGACAGCGAGGTGAGTTGGCGCCTGCTTGTCCATCAATTCGAGCAGCGTATTAGCAAAGCCAAAAACGCCGGATGCGTTGAATCCGCCCGAGGTAAAGATCGGCGATCGAATCAGCCCAAAATGCGCCCGATACATGAGCGCCATGCCATCGAGAAGAAAGAGCCGTTTGGGAGATGAGGTTTCAGAATCCGCCATGATTCCTGATGATAGGCACGACGGCGAAACGAATCAACAGTAGGAAAAAACCGGCATACGCCTGACTGAACCCCACCAATTCACGACAACGTTTTCCCTCAAATTCAACGGCTGAACCCGGACGTGATCTGGCAGAGTTGGTTCGTTGATTCAATAGGGGCAGTTCGTGAAATTCTTTTGCCGATCACTTCGCCGCGCTTGATTGATATTTGGAGACGAAAATGTCGTTCCCCTTTTTTGCGGTCAGCGACGTCGCGCCAAATTGCGTTTCGTTTCGAAAAGCGCCGGAAATCACCACTCCGCCGTCGGAAGTCGCAGCGATCGCGTAGCTGAGATCATGATCTTTTCCCCCTGCAAGAATAAACGATTTCACGACGCTGCCGTCAGGCGAAAGCTCCAGAATGTATGCGTCCCGTTCACCGGTGGTTGTGAATTTCTTACCGTTGAAATTCGCTGCTTTCGTTATTTCGCCTGTGATCACAAATCCACCGCCGTTCGGCAACGCAGCTGAACCAAGCGCGTAATCTGTTTCCAACCCGCCGCCATGATGCGCGTTCAAAACGTCGCCGTCGGAAGAATAAACGGCTACGAAAAAATCATTCCCACCGTGCGATGTGAATTCGGAATCACCAAATCGGGCGGTGCCTTTGAACATTCCGGACAGACAAATATTTCCGGTTTTTTCATCTACAGAAACTCCCGTCGACGCGCCATTTGATTCGCCTCCCGCTTGTTTCACCCACTGGAACTCGCCATTCGCGTTGTATTTTGCAAGGCCGATGTCTTGAATTTTGCTGGTGGTAGAAACGGTATCCGACCAGTCAATTTTTCCGCGTCCAAAAGCGGCCAGATAAATCAATCCATCGCTGCCGACCGTCACATTGTGGCCGCTGATTCCCGGTCCAGTCGCAGCCGCCGACCAAATCATTTCACCGTCAGGAGAAAATTTCGCGACCACTGCGGAACGCGATTTCTCCCGCCCGATCACCTTTCCACCAATGTCGCCCAGATTCGCGATCGTTCCCGAAACCACGACATTTCCATCCGACCCCGTGGAAATTCCATGGCCAAAATCGTAGTTTTCTCCGCCAAACCGCTGTGCCCAGAGGCATTTTCCTGATTCATTAAATCGAGCAATGAACCCATCGTAGTCTCCGCTATTTGTGAGCTTCACGTCTCCGAACCTGATCGTTTCGCTTTGAAAATGACCTGTTACGAAACAACCGCCATCCTCATCCGGTGAAACCGCATAGCCGCGATCAATTTCCGCGCCACCCGTTCGCACCGCCCAAATGACTTCGCCAGCTTGATCAATTTTCGCGAGCACGAAATCGAGACTGCCGGCGGACTTCAACATATGAGGCCCGAAATCAGTTTCGCCCGTGATTTCTCCGGTCACAAATACACCGCCATTTGCGGCTGCACAGGCTCCTCTGATTTTGTCATTCCCTTCGCCACCTGCGCGGAAAGACCACTGAAATGAACCAGCGTCTTGTGAGAATAGATTTCCCGCCGTCACAAAAGCGAAGGCGAGAGCGAGATAGCTGAAGATCGAAATTTTCATGAAGTCGCGGTATATCTGATTTCAAGAAAGGTGAGGGGATCGGTCAAGACGGCCCGATGGCGCATTGAAGGCTCGCTCGGCAATTCAGCCGCGATCAGGCTCGGTAATTTACTCAATAGGCTCCAATTTTGGAACCTCAAATTTCATTGTCGCCGGCGTGTTCATCAATGACATGCCTTTTTCATCTTCGAAAATGACAACAATTTCTTCGAATCGACCAGCTGCCCAGACGTCTTGAGTCAACAGCCAGCGCTTCAAAAACTTGGCGACTGCCAACCGCGATTCGTCGCGAGCTTTCGACAACGTTTTTGCATCGCTCGCTCGTAAATTCAGCTTCAAGGTAATGTCTCGCTCAAGTGCTTCGAGATTATCATGCTTATCCCATCGGCCCCAACCCGATTTTGTTTTCTTCCGCATTTTCCCTGAATCAAAGGCCACTGGCAAACTCGGCTTGAGCTTTGGAGCGATGACCATCAAACGCGATCCGTCAGATTCGACGAACCAATCGCCATTTAAATCGATGTGAAACCGATACGTCGCAGGAACGGTGATTTCAGAAACGGTAGTGCCAAGTGGCATGATTGCTCCAAACCACTCGACGTTTGTTTTTCGGGTAAATTCTTCCGTCGCCTCTGCGGTCGCAACTTCAAGAATATTGCCTTCATTTCCAGCCACCTCGAGTTCGCGCCATTCGTGAAAGGTCTGAACGGTTTCCCCGGGTTTGAAAAGTTCGACGACGGTTTCTTTCGTAGCATCGATCGATTGTTTACCTAGCCAAATAAAAGCGCCGAAAACAATCAAACCGGGGAGAAGCAGCAACACGAAAAGCCAGAATACTTTTGCCCACGGGGAACTGGCTGAGGATTTTGGACTTTCGGCACTGTCTTCGCTCATGTGAAATAAGATCGCTGCGTTTCTGAAATCGTCAGTCCCATTTTTTCCATCACTAGCAACATGTCTTCCCAGACCATTCGCTTTTTCGGACGTCCTTTGTCCGGGTCAGATTCGGCCCGAAGAAGATAGCTCGGATGATACGTCACCATGACAGGTATACCGTTCAGCTCATAAAACTGTCCCCGCATTCGGCTGACCGATCCACTCAAATCGAGCAACCCCTCAGCTGCCGTTCCACCACAGGCGATAATCGCTTTAGGTTTTACGATCTCGATTTCAGCCATGATGTATTTTACGGAAGCCGCCATTTCTTCGGGAGTTGGCTTCCGGTTTTTTGGCCCCTGAAAGCGGCCATCGCCGATCATGGGACGAAATTTAACGATGTTCGAAATGTAGATTTCATCGCGGCTCAAGCCCATCGCCTTTACGATTCCATCGAGCTTTTGACCCGCGGGTCCGACGAATGGCTTCTTTTGTTTTTCGTCTTCCGCATCGGGTGCATCACCGACAATCATGAGGCCCGCCTCGGGATTCCCTGTCGCAAATACCAGCTGGTCGCGGAGTGACTCCAACTTTCGAGCCGCTTCGCTCGCTTTTGCCATGCGGTATAAATTGTTCAACTTCTCCCGCTTCGTGGATCCTTCCGGATTCAATATTTCGATTCCCCGTGCAGCTGAAGAATATTCCGGTGAGGCGTGTTCGATTACAGGAGTTTCCGCAGCAGTGGCTTCAGGTGCAGGATTTGAAGCCATCAGCGGGATCACAGTTTCCGCTTCGACAGAAGGCCCCGTTTCCGTCATTGCGGCTGGAGCCGCTGCTGATGCGGGCGCTGAGGCCGACATCTTCATCAGTGTTGTCGGTAGGAATGCCAGTTGATCCAGCGATTCCGGCGATAACACAATCCCTTCCAATCCTTGCTCACGGCGGCGAGCCAGCAAGTCGCGGAGCGAATAAAGCGCGTGATTGAGTTCAGAAGGAGTCGTCACCATGGCAGAAATTCAGTGTGCAATCGGATACTACAAAGGCAACGGCAATTTGTAATCGTGTCTCCCCGAAAACTGGCTTGTGATTCCGTCTCATTTGTAGTCTCATTATCTAATCCAAACCCACCCGTCTTAAATCATGTTCAAACGCATTGGCAATCTCATCCGCGGCTTTTTCGGTCTTTTTGTAACTGGTCTCGAAAAACAAAATCCTGAAGCACTTCTCAATGTTGAAAAGGAAAACCTGAGAAAACAAATTTCTGAGTATAACAAAGGTCTTGCTGCTCACGCAGGCCTTTGTGAGCGCCTAATTTCGCAGGTCGAAAAAGAGCGTCGCGAGTCGAAAGAATTAACCGCAAAAACCTCCGCTCACCTCAAGGCCGGTAACCGTAAACTCGCCGGTGAATACGCGCTTAAACTTCAAAAAGTGAAGGATGACCATGCTTCCAATGTTGAGCAGATGGAAGCGGCGGAAAAAACTTATGAGGAATTAAAGCGTTCCCGCGACATCGCAGTGAAAGCTGCTCGCGACAAAATTGAATCGCTCAAGCGCAATATTTCAGAAACCAAAATCGCCAAAGCTACCGCTGAGCTCAATGAAATGGCTGCCGGGATGATCAATGAAATCGGCGGTGCAGGCGATACCTTGAATCGCCTTGAAGAAATGGTTCGCGAGGAGAAAGAAGAAGCCAAAGGCCGCGCTCGCGTTGCTAAAGACAGCATCGACACAACCGACCTCGTTGAAATGGAAGCTGAGCGTTCTGCTCTCGAAGAAATGGCGTTGGCTGATTTCGCCGCCGAATCCGGAATCGTGATGGAAGGTGACGGCGATGGTGGAGAAACCGAAGCTCCCGCTGCTGAAGACGAGAAAACCATGTGATTTCCGTTTTCACGATCCAACAGGGCTGGTTCGTTGAATCAACCCTGTTCAATCGAAACACTGAATCGATCCAATACTGTTGGATCGGTTTTTTTGTGTCCGTAGATCCAAGGTTTTACGCACCGCCTTCGACGACCCAGGCAGCTGATTCCACCCCTTTACCAGTGATATTGTAAACGGCGATCACCAAACAAATCGCGGTGATTCCAAAAACGATGGGCTTCATCGGCACTTTCCAACCTAATTTAGGAATGGTGAAGACGTTCGCGAATTTGTTGAGGAACGCGATCATCACGAAAACCAATGCGGGGGCCGTTGATAACATAAGTCGCGGTCCCGTCCGAATGATTTCCAGCCATAGAGGATGCCGTATCCGACAAAAAAACCTAGGATGTATAACAGTTCGACCCAATAGCGGCGCGCGAGTTTAAAAATTGGTACGATAAACAGAATTCCAATCAGGACACAAAGTCGAAACGTCCGTTTTTTGGTGATCCGATGGAACTCGCGATACTCCCGTGTGATGCGCCCCAATGTATTGCCGGCGCCTTCAACAGGGCGCTCGATAAAATGGCTGAGGTCGTCTTTTTGCGAGGCTCAATAGGTCTGGAATATTGGCGCATCGTCGGGAATTCCATTCTCCGGATCGGAGAGAATCCGCCATCTCTTTTTGGAGGTTTCATCCTCCTGCCACATGAGGTGCTTGCTATGAACGCTCCAAAAGGGGCTGTCATAGACGGTCGCTGTCTGCGCGAAATAAGGGGACATAAGAACAAGCCCAAGTGCGGGGATGATGGCGCCTTTTCCGACGTCCAATCCCCAACCTTTCCAGGAAAACTCAGAGGTCGTCATTTTCTTTTTCAACTCCACGAAAAGGCGAATTGCGTAGCAAACAACAAACAGAAGCAGTAACGGGGAGAGTGCCGATTTTACAAAATAAGCTGCGGCCACAAGCACCCCTGCGATGATTCCCCGCTTCCATGTCGGGTTGATTATTTGCCGCCAGAGAAGGACAAAGCACATCAGAAAAAGCGCGTAAAAGAGCATTTCCGGTTGAACGTAAATGCATTTAAAAACAAAGATCGTCCATCCAACGATCCACGTAAATAGAAGCGAACCGTAGATGCCTAACATCGAGATTCCGAAGAAGAAGAGAATCACCAAAAGCACCATGCTGAGAACGATATTGAACTCGCGGCTTCGAGCAAAATACTCGTCGCTCACGCGTCGCCTGGCTCGCCTTCATAGGCGAGTGATTCGTCGTACAAAAGCGAAAGTAGAATCGGGTAGCCCGGGGTCCGTTGCCTGGGCAAAAAATAATCGTAATTACTGCGCTTCAGCAGGCGGCCCAAGTTCATGTAAACGTGCTGATCGTGATGAAAGATCACGTGAACTTTTACCTTGTCGGTATCAGTAGAATCTAAGAAAGAGGAATTCTCGTTATTCGGATTGAAGATCGCTTCCCGCTTTTTTGCGGTCGAATAATAAAGTGGAAGGCAAATGGAAAATACGAGTGCGACAACAATCCAAGGCACGAACCGTCGATAGGTTGCGGCTTTCGTTTTCGAATGCGATAATTTGGTTTCAGCTCCGTCCATTGATGAGCGATTTTTAACCGTATATCCTACGATACAAGCCTGAATTTCATGAAAATCCTGTCTGGTTTCACCGCTTTGTTAGTATGTCTGGTTTTTGCAGCGTGTAACAAGAGTAAAACAGTCATCGACGCTTGGGACGTAGAAGTGGGACTTTTAGAATCCACACCATTTCCTGCGCTTGAAGAAATTCAGCCTTATGACGATGCATTGGTTGCTCATCGGTATCAGCTTCTTTCCGCTGTTGCGGTAGAACGCGAATCCCCGGCCTTGGCAGTCCAGCAACTGATCATCCTCCACTGGGCGATCCGGGACAAAAAGCCGATCGGATCTGTGAAAAATTTCAAGCAGGGTGACGTGAAAAAATTCACGATTCAACGAAAATTAGATCGAAGTGATTTGAACGGCCGCTACATAAAAAACGGTATTGATGACTTTGAGTTGTTTTTGTTTGTCGAAGCAGAAGGCAAAACAAAGTCCTGACTTTTTTTGATCAAACCAAATCAAATTTCCCGTCGCTGTCACCAAGTTGTTCGGCGCTGACTCCGGCTTTTTCGAGTAGCGACAGATACAAATTTGTCATGGGAACGGGTTGTTTAGTTTTTACATGACGCCCTGGATTGAGCTTTCCATTCGCTTTTCCTGCGAGGACTACTGGAAGATTGTCGTGATCATGACGGTCCGCATCGCTGATTCCACCGCCGAAAACGATCATCGATTGATCCAGCAAACTCTGCCCGGCCGGGTCTTTCGCTGCTTTCATTTTCTCGAGAAAATACGCAAACTGCTCGACGTAAAACCGATCAATCTTCGCGATCTTTTCCATTTTTTTGGCATCGCGCCGGTGGTGGGAAAGATGATGATGACCATCGGGAACCCCGATTTCTCGGAAGCTGCGATTGGATCCATCATGAGCGACAAGAAAACTCGCAATCCGGGTCGTATCGCTTTGAAACGCCAGCACCATCATGTCGTACATGATGCGGATGTGATCTCTATAAGTGCCGGGAATTCCCTTCGGCGCCGTTGCATTCGGCATTGCTGCGCGAAATTTTTCCGCATTTTCAATCTTCCGTTCCATTTCGCGAACGCCGGTCAGATATTCTTCAATTTTCTGTTGGTCGGTGTAACCCAGTTTTTTCTGAAGCGATTTGGCATCCTCCATCACATAGTCAAGCAGACTGCTCTGATGAGAAAGTCGGCGGGCCTGTTCTTTCGGATCGATACTGGCTTTGTCGCTACCGAACAGTTTTTCAAAAACAAGCCGGGGATCAATTTCCGGTGGAAGCGGAAGTGTTTCGCTGCGCCATGAAAAATTAAACTGATAAGCGCAACTGTAACCGGAATCACAACGACCCGCTTTTCGAGCCGGATCACACCCCAGCTGAAGCGAATCGATTTTCGTCTCACTCCCAATTTGGGCAGCTGCGATCTGATCCACAGAAACGCCAAGTTTGATATCAGCCCCCGCAGTTTTACGAGCCTGCGCTCCGGTAAGGAAAGTAGCAGTCGCACGAGCATGATCCCCGCCCCCATCTCCATTTGCATCTGCTTTATCGTGAGCCAGCCCTGAAATAACTTGCAGCTCGTTCTTTACATTTTTCAGCGATGAAAGCGTTGGCGACAATTTCCAATCGGCTCCTGCACCGCTCGGCGTCCACTCGGGCATGATTGCTCCATTTGGCGTATAAACATAGGCCATCCGAAGCGGAGCGGCGGCATCGCCTCCTTTCGCAAAAACACTCGAACCTTCCAAGGTTGGCAGCGCAATAGTTGCGCCCAAACCACGGAGAAAACGGCGACGTGAGGCGGATGAATTCATGAATTTACAAACTCAAACTAAACTCCGGCCGTCCCGCAACAAGTGGCTCATTCGGGTACGCAGAAATTAGCTTCTTAGCCAATTTTTGAAACAAGGTCGATCTGTTCCATCTTTTCCATGAGCACTTCAAAGTCATCGGAAGCTACCAGATTCGAGGCATGATCCGCATTTAAAAATCCGCCACCGACCATATTCTCATCGAGAAATTGAATCAGCGAATCGTAATAGCCTGCGACGTTGAGAACGCCATTCGGCTTTGGTTTTTGGCCGTGAAGATCAAGCAATCCCCACGTCACCATTTCGAAAAGTTCATCCATCGTTCCCATGCCACCCGGCAAAGAAACGAACGCGTCTGACAAATCAGCCATGCGAGTCTTCCGCTCCAGCATGGTCTCGACAACGTCCAGCTGCGTCAGGCCTCGGTGCCCCACTTCACGATCCAAAAGCTTTGCGGTGATCACGCCGATGATTTTTCCGCCAGCTTCCAGACACGCGTCCGCTAGCTCTCCCATCAAGCCAACACTCCCGCCTCCATAAACAATTTGGATGTCACGACTGGCCAAATATTTCGCAAATGCACGAGTTTGCTCAACAAATGTGGGATCGTTTCCTGATTGAGAGCCACAGAAAACGCAAAGGGATTTGATTTCGTTTTTAGCCGACATGTCTTTCACAGTTCGATTGCAATGAATTTACTTTTCTCTTTTGCCGCTACCGAAAAACCACTCTCCGAGCTCACTGCGGCGCCATCCCCCGAAAGGAGAAACTCCTGATTGCTGCCCAATTCCAAATCGCCGTCGATAACTTGAATCCAAAAATTCAGCCCTCCAAGCTCCGGTTTCACAACGCACGACTGATTTGCATCGAGTTCACCGAGCCAAATCGTCACATCCTGCCGCACCATGAGTGAATCATCCCGACCGTTATTGCTGGCTAAAAGAGTCAATCCATCTTCGGAGTGTCTTTGGCGGGGATCCATTTCAGCATAAATCGGAGTTCCTCCCGGCTGATCCGGTTCAATCCAAAATTGCAAAAAATGAACCGGTTCCGACTTTGAAGCATTGACCTCACTGTGCATCACACCTGAAGCAGCGCTCATGTATTGAAACTCCCCCTCATTGACCTTCCGCCGGTTACCCAAACTATCCTCATGCTGAAGCGCTCCGCTGATGACGTAGGAAAATATCTCCATAGAATGATGAGGGTGCATTCCAAATCCAGACCCTGCGGAAACTGTGTCTTCATTCATGATTCGCAAGGCGGAAAATCCGATATATTCCGGATCATAAAAGTCCCCGAACGAAAACGAATGCTTGCTCTCCAGCCAATCGAAACGGGTGTGGCCGCGCGCTTCAGATGGGCGCTTGATGATTGAAATTTCGGACATATCAGCTGCGGAATGACTATTACGAGTCAACAGGGTGCACTCGACGAACCAACAGGGTTTGATCGTCGAATCAACTCGGAACTCGTTTGAATCGTGACAAAGCGCCCTCTTTCTATTATGAAGCGGAAATGAAACCAAGATTTTATCTATCGGTCCTCTCCATTTGTTTGCTCAGCAGTATCTCTTTTTCTCAAGAGGCCGATGGGTTGAAATCGATCTTCAACGGTAAGGATTTTACCGGATGGAAATTGCCTGACGACAACGTCTGGTTCACCGCAGCCGACGGAATATTAACGGTGAAAAACGGCCCCGACAAAAAGGGAAAAACGATTTGGACAACGGCGGAGTATGCGGATTTCTCGATGGAATTCGATTTCAAATTCGGGAAGGGAATCGTCGATTCCGGAATTTTCATTAAAAACGAAAAGGAACAAATTCAAATCGGGATTTCGGGTTCGAAAAAGCGCGACATGACTGCCTCTCCATATATTCCGGGCAAAGGCTATCCGGTCGAAGCGGAGGGAGTTAAGGAATTGCTCAAACTCGACGATTGGAATTCCATGCGAATCGAAGTAAGCGGAAAGCTTTATACGGTCTGGTTGAACGGAAAAAAGGTGATGACCTACGAATCCGAATCAGCCATCGAAAAGGGACCGCTTGGGATTCAACTTCACGCTGGAAAAGAAATGGCGATTGAATATCGGAATCTGAAAGCAACCTCGCAGAAGTGAGTTCGCCGACTAGCCATTTGCGCGCCCGTCTTCTGGCCATCTTGGCGATCGCAATTGGCGTCGCCATTTTGGCAGGGGCCGTTTACGCGGTCACGCATTGGAAAAAATCGGTCACCTTGCGGCTCAGCGCCGGTCAGCCGGGCGGAACGTATCTGCCGTTTGCCTACGACCTTGCTAAATTGATCGAGCAAAAAAATCCGCAGATCAAAGTCGAAGTTCTCGAAAGCGATGGCAGTTCAGAAAACTCGCGGCGCGTCACAAGTGGTGAAGCTGAGCTGGCATTGATTCAAAATGACATTCCCGGCACAAGCGAAATCCGTGCGATTGGGCCGCTTTATTCCGGTGCCCTCCATATTATTGTTCGCCGAGATTCAGAAATACGGACCCTATCGGACCTTCGAAATCACAAGGTTGGATACGGAAAAGCAAGAAGCGGCACTCCCCAAATTGTTCACGCACTATTGGATCATTACGAATTAAAGAAAGAAATCAAACTCGTCTCTCTTGAAATTGAAAACGGTTTTTCCATGCTGAAGCAACGTGAGATCGATGCACTGATGATCATGTTGGGCGTAGGATCGCCCGCCATGGAAACCGCTGCCGACGATGGCGATGTGAGACTTATTCCTATCGGGAGTTCCATCGACCAAGGCTCCGAGCTCGAAAGTTTCCAACTGCATTATCCATTCGCGGAGTCCATTCTCATACCCCGGTTTGCTTACGCAGTCCCAACTGACCAGCGGCCAGGCGTTCCCGAACAGGGAATTCCGGCTGTGTCTGTTCGGACCGTTTTGGCGACGCATTCGAAGGTTCCTTCTCATGTCATCGAAAAAATCACGAAAACGCTGCACGAAAATCGCGCAGCTCTGATTCGAGAATATCCTCCTGCCGCAGAAATTTCAGAGAGCTTTGATCGTGGTTCGTTGCAGTTTCCTTTGCATGTCGGAGCTGCGCGATATTTGCAGCGAAATGAACCCGGATTTCTCGTGAAATATGCTGAAGTGATGGGGTTGTCACTTTCGTTGTTGATTGCCGCAATCGGTTTGCTTGCAACGCTGAAATCATGGTTTCATCAAAAGCAAAAAGACCGAATTGATGATTACTACCTTCAGCTCGATGCGATTTTGGAAAGACTCGAACCCAACGATTTGGATCAGGATGCGCTCTTTGAAATCCACGAAGAACTTCGATCACTCAGAAGGTGCGCGGTTCGTCAGCTGTCTCAGGAAAAGCTACTTCCCGACGAATCCTTTCGAATTTTCCAGGGCCTGTTATCGGACTGTCAGAACCGGGTCCGCCGTATGCAGGAAAACTGATTTCCAAACCCGTAATTCCAGGCCAATTCACTGCGGCTCTGCTCAAGCAGGAGCCAAAAGCGTCTCCGCGAGCGCGATCGTTTGTTCGCTTTTTCCGCCGAGCATCCTGGCAAGTTCTTCGACCCGCTTTTTACCACTAATCGGCACCAGACCGGAACTCGTCACTCCTTTGCTCACCGTTTTCGTCACCAGATAATGATGGTGCGCCAACGACGCAACTTGTGGCATGTGCGTGATTGATACCACCTGATGTTGCTTCCCAAGATTTGCCATCTTACGACCCACCGCACCGGCGATTTCTCCACCGACATTCGCGTCAATTTCATCAAAAACCATCAGTGGAATCTGATCCTGATCCGCCAGCGCACTTTTCACCGCCAGCATCACTCGCGACATTTCACCGCTCGATGCAATAATTCGCAATGGCTTGAGCGGTTCTCCGGGATTCGGCCCGAACATAAATTCAACCGCTTCGTATCCGCGCAAACTTGGCTCACCGATCGTTACCAAGTCGATTTCAAACATCGATTGCTTGAATCCAAGGTCTTTGAGGTGACCGGCAATG
>ERZ887942.209-NODE-209-length-49612-cov-8.816756_pt1 | contig 49612 bp, 52 predicted proteins | sample MGYA00521099_ERZ887942 | MGnify/ENA primary metagenome ERZ887942 (study PRJEB32303, sample SAMEA104408605) | aquatic metagenome | biome: Brackish water; feature: Pelagic; material: water | place: Baltic Sea | collected 2014-06-07T06:48:00 | depth 16,251 m ... | reverse complement strand
TAAATTATGTAATTTTGCGAGACGCAAATATTCGTTTACACCCCAAGGTGTTTCATTTGATAAGCCACAAAACCGTACTTTTCCAGCTTTAACACATTTATCCAGCCCACGAAGCAATCCCAATATATCTTCGCTTTGATAGCTCGCATCAATTCTTGCAACATTGATTTCACCGGGCCAATGTTTCGCAAAATGCGGCACGGCGCGATTGGGCCAGTGAATTTGAAAAAGATCTATATAGTCTGTTTGCAATCGTGTCAGCGAGTCATCAACTGCTTGAACAATCGAGGCGCCATCGGGTTTTGCACCATCGCGAATATGCTCAACCCCTCGACCAGCAATTTTACTGGCGATAACGACCTTTGACCGCAACTGACTATTTTTCGCCAACCAGCTTCCAATCACTCGCTCGGTATTGGCATAAGTGTCTGCTTGCACAGGGATTGGGTACATCTCAGCGGTATCAAAAAAGTTAATTCCTAGATCAATCGCGCAGTCTAGTACGCGCTCTGAATCCTGCGCATTATGCTGACCGCCCATTGGCATAGTTCCCAAGCAGACGTGCGAAACCTCCAAACTACTAGTTCCCAATTTTACGTACTTCACACTAATTTACTCCACACGCCGGTCATACAACTATTTATATTGGAAAGCTGAATCGCGCTCGAAACAAACTCACCGAACCTGTGAAACTATTTCAGGATGCGCGAACATGTAGGCAATTTGCTCTCGCAACCAATTGTGAACAGGTGAACTCATCGTCCGTCTATGCTGAATCAATACTAATCTTGGATCAAGGTTGCGGAACATCGGAAGCCTCGGTAAGGCTTTAGAGATGAATCGCGCAGCCACCAATGGCTTATCTTTTAGCAGCGCTGACGCAACAAACACGGCGTCACTACGAAGGGCAACTTCCATCGCTGTCATCAGCTGCGAAGTCACCAAAATAGTACTTCGCTTAATGCCGTGCTCTTTGAGATAGGTGTCCAATTCAACGTTGCGGTCAGTAATATGGGGTAGGTACAGTTGCACTTGCGGGTAGCGAAAAAATTCATCCACCTGTAAAAAATCAACTTCGGCCAAGGGGTGATCTCGCCGCATATAACATACGGCACCAATCGGTGATAACTCATGCATCAAAAACTCTGGATTTTGAGTTTCACGAACATAAATGGAAAAATCTAACTCACCGTGCCGTAATTCATCCAGATGGTCATCGGTAATATTTCGAGTTCGTAAACTTACTCTTGGTGCTACTTTTTGGAGATCTAGTACTAGAGATGGAATGTAGAAACTTGCGATGCTCTCGGTACTAGCAATGCTAATTCTGGCATCAACTGATGCTGGGTCAAAATCGGTTTCATAGACAAGACGGCCAACCTTGTCTAGAACATCGTTTAGTGGAAACTCCAAATCCTCTGCCAAAGGTGTTGGTACTAATCCTTTACCCGTACGAGTAAACAACTCATCTTCAAACAAATCACGCAACCGCTGTAACGTTTTACTCATCGCGGGTTGGCTTACAAATGCTTTTTCCGCAGCTTTACTTACACTGCGCTCCTCCAACAAAAACTTTAGTGAAACAAGCAAGTTTAGATCGATTCGAGAAAGTTGATGCATAAGTGTATTAGACGTGAAAGCACATTTGAAAGTATTAGAGCTATGACCAATCACTTATATTACGTTCTTAGTCAGGAAATGCGAAGGGCCATCGAGATCAGCCGCTTGTAAATTCATGAGTATCGAACAGTTTACATGAAGAAATTTTCGCCTATACTTGCCCGCCCTAAGATTTAGGGCAATTTTTTAGCTATTACAATGGCTTACAAACACATGAGCAAAAAAGTATTTATTAAAACGTTTGGGTGCCAAATGAACGAGTACGACTCGGACAGGCTGCTAGACGCGATGCATAAAAATCATGGAATGGTGTCGACCGACACACCACAAGATGCTGATGTACTGTTGCTAAATACTTGTTCCGTTCGTGAAAAAGCTCAAGAGAAAGTGTTCCATCAACTAGGTCGCTGGAAGAAGTTAAAGAAAACCAATCCCGATCTAGTCATTGGTGTCGGGGGCTGCGTCGCCAGTCAGGAAGGAGCAGGTATAACCCAGCGCGCGCCCTATGTAGACATGGTGTTTGGTCCACAAACGTTGCACCGGGTGCCCGATCTATATAAGGACGTATTGAATTCGCGCACACCAAAAATTGATATCAGTTTTCCTGAAATAGAAAAATTTGACTTGCTACCCCCTCATCGAACCGATGGAGTAAAAGCCCACGTTTCTATCATGGAGGGCTGTAGTAAGTATTGCTCATTTTGTGTGGTTCCCTATACGCGTGGCGAAGAATTCTCCAGAGGCTTTGACGACGTAATTACCGAAATAGTTGGTTTAGCAGAACAAGGTGTACGAGAAATCTCATTATTGGGACAAAACGTAAATGCCTACAGGGGTCCCATGCACGACGGGGAAATTGCGGACTTCGCACTGCTGATTCGATATATTGCGGAAATTGACGGGGTAGACCGGATTCGGTACACCACGTCACACCCATTAGAATTTACCGACAATCTCATCGACGTATACTCAGATGTCCCGCAACTTGTAAATCACTTGCACCTGCCTGTTCAAAGCGGTTCAGACCGCATACTAGAAGCAATGAAGCGCCGCTATAAAGCCCGCGATTATCTAAAGATAGTAGAAAAATTACGCAAGGTTCGCCCTGACCTATCGATGTCGTCCGACTTCATAATTGGGTTTCCGGGGGAGACTGATGCGGATTTTGAGGACACCATGAATTTGATTGAAACCGTAGGCTACGACCTTTCATTTAGTTTTATTTATAGTCCACGACCGGGTACGCCCGCATCTGATCTTGCCGACGATGTGCCAATGGAAATCAAGAAAGAGCGCCTTGCTCGACTGCAAGCCCGCATCACCGAAATGGCCTCAGAAATCGGTGAATCGATGATAGGAACAACACAGTCGGTTCTTGTCGACGGAGTCGCACGCAAAGGTAATAACCAAGTAAGCGGTCGCACCGAGAACAACCGTGTGGTTAATTTTGATGGGCCGCCACATTTGATAGGCCAATTCGCTGACGTACAAATCACCGAATCTCTGCCCAACTCTCTGCGCGGCCGAATAACTGCTTAAGCGCCCCGATAAGCACCCGGATTACTTTGAATTCAAAAACTATTTTACTTGAGCCAGTTGAGAACAATCGATTGGCGGCTTTATGTGGTGGGAACGACCAACACCTAAGATATATTGAAGAACACACAAATGTAAAACTTAACCGTCGTGGCTCAAGCTTTCTAATCGAGGCCATTCTTAAAGACGATGTAGCAGCTGTAGAACACGCGAGCATGGTTCTAAAAAAACTATATAGATTGTCGTCAAGATCCGAAATCAACGATGAAGTGATCTTTCACACTATTCAAAGTATGAATCAAGGCACGTCTCATCCACCATCAAAAACTATAACCGAAAATATGAGTGAAGATTCTGAAGCACTATTTGGCTTTTCAACACCTCGGAAAGAAATATCGGCTAAAACAACCAATCAATCTAGCTACCTCAAGGAAATATGCGAGCAAACTATAACGTTTGGGATTGGCCCTGCCGGAACAGGTAAAACATTTCTTGCGGTGGCAAGTGCAGTTCGAGAGCTCACACAGGGCTCTGTTTCGCGCATTGTGCTAACTCGACCCGTCGTCGAAGCAGGAGAACATCTTGGATTTCTTCCTGGGGATATTGGCCAAAAAGTTGACCCTTATGTTAGGCCACTGTATGACGCGCTAAACGAGTTATTAGGAAGCGAAAAAGTCGCGAAACTTATGGACAAGAATATAATTGAGCTTGCTCCACTTGCATATATGCGTGGTAGAACCCTAAACGATGCTTTCATTATTCTGGATGAAGCACAAAATACAACAACCCAACAAATGAAGATGTTTCTAACGCGTATCGGTTTTGGCTCCCAGGCTGTTATCACCGGGGACGTCACTCAAGTTGATCTCCCAAAAGGAACGCAATCTGGCCTGCACCATGCGGCGAACATCTTGGGAAATGTCAAAGGGCTTTCAATATGTCGATTAACTAGCTCGGATATTGTTAGACATCCACTAGTGCAGAGGATTGTTAACGCTTATGAAAAAGCCGAGATGAAACAAAAGAAGAGCCCTAATTGAGCGTAGTTATTCAAATTGCGAGCAGTAGCGAGCACCCCTCGCGAGATGAACTCACACTTTGGACAGAAACGTCCCGAGCATCTATTGCCAGCGCCAGTCTTCGCGAAATTGTATTACGTCTGGTAGATGAAACGGAAATGTCCGAACTAAATAACACCTACCGAGGCAAGCCTGGACCAACTAACGTGCTATCTTTTGTGACCGAACTGCCTGACACGGTTTTGAATCCAAGTGAATCCAAAGATACCACCGAGCAAATTGAAGATTTGCCGCTCGGTGACATTGTGATTTGTGCCCCCGTGGTTGCTCTTGAAGCGAAGGAACAAAATAAACCTTTGCTCGCACACTGGTGCCATATGGTGACTCATGGGGTGCTTCATTTACATGGGCTAGATCACATAAAAAAAACCGATGCGGTAATAATGGAAGCACTAGAAACCCAAATTCTTGCTAAACTTGGATTTCCGGACCCATATTTGGCGTTAGATCATTAAATTTCATATCGCACGACCTGTATTTAATACGCCCCGAGACCGGATAACTGAACACAACAAACATGGATAATGACGAAAAACCTCCGTCGACCCTAATTGGGCGATGTACGGCAAAACTAAGTAATTTTTTATCTCAGATTTTCGCCATGGCACCGCAGTCTCGCGGTGAACTTATGGATGTCTTAAATCGCTCCAAAATCGACGGTATACTAGATCAAGATGCCCTAGACACAATTCAAAGAATTTTGGGGGTGGCCGACTTAAGGGTTCGAGACATCATGATCCCGCGCTCCCAAGCGATAATGATCGACAAAGATCACGCATTGGACGAATGCCTCACGGTATTAATTAAGAGTGCCCACTCCCGCTTTCCAGTACTCGATCCAGACGATGATGAAATTACTGGCATCCTATTAGCTAAAGACATTTTGCAGTTTTTTGATAACGAGGAACGCAAAAACTTTAACCTACATGATCTACTTCGACCGGCAATATTTGTTCCTGAAAGTAAGCACCTAAATGTGTTACTTGCCGAATTCCGCAGCACTAGAAATCACATGGCAATTGTTGTTGATGAATACGGTGGGGTCTCAGGCTTGGTAACAATCGAAGATGTACTAGAACAGATTGTTGGGGAAATAGATGATGAGCACGACGTAGATGATGATCTCAAGCTCATCCGCAAGCTTGATGGCGGAGATCATATTATTAAGGCAATCCTGCCACTGGAAGAATTCAATGAATACTTTGGCACTCATTTAAGAGATAAACGTTACGATACTATTGGCGGCCTGATACTCAAACACACCGGGCATGTCGCGCAGCGCGGGGAAAAATTTGAGATGTCCGGCCTTTCCATGGAAATAGTACACGCCGACCGACGTCGAATACATCTTGTCAGAATCTTTACTTCACCGCCAATATCCGACCAGCGTTCGGACTAGCAGCAATCGAAGATCATCCGATGTGGCTTAATCGCGTCATTCTATTAATCGCAGGCGCGCTCTCCACACTTGCGTTTTCACCATTCGGTTGGTGGTGGATACTATTACCGACGCTAGCACTTTTATTCCACAATTGGTCAGACCAAAAACCAAGGGAGGCAGCACTTTCTGGGTTTTATTTTGGATTAGGATTATTTGGCAGCGGAGTAAGTTGGGTTTACATATCCCTAAAAGTCTACGGCAACATGCCAATAGCAATGGCAGCAATAGCGGTTCTATTTTTTGTAAGCGTTCTTTCACTCTACCCCATGCTTGCAGGTTATTTACAGGCTCGTCTTCGGCTAATTAGCAAGCCCATACGGCTACTGATTCTAATTCCTGTTTTATGGGCCTGCTGTGAAATTTTGCGCGGCCTGATACCTGCCGGATTCCCCTGGTTAAGCATTGGCTACAGCCAAACAGATGGTCCACTATCTGGTTATGCCCCGCTCGGCGGTGTGGTATTCACATCATTTGTTACCGCCGCTACCGCTGGTGGCGTCGCACTATTTTATCAGCGCCGCGACTTGGGGCCGAAGTTGATGATTGGTTTACTCGCAACACTATTTGTTAGCGCTGTGGGAAATCAAATCGAATGGACCGAACCGGCTGGACCTGAACTCACTGTTGCTGCGGTTCAAGGAAACGTGAGCCTCGAACAAAAGTGGCAGCCTAATTATCGGCAACAAACACTTCAAAACTACTTACGACTAAGTAGCCAGACAGATGCAAGTTTGATCGTTTGGCCAGAAACATCAGTCGCATATTACGAACATGAATTTAGCGAATCCATGTGGCAAGCTCTATCGCCAACAAACCAAACTTTGATATTTGGCGCATTAGAGGCACGAGCCCCAACAGCAGAAGATGACAATACAAAGCTATATAACGTTGCGATTGCCACTTGTAATGGTTCACGGCAAATTTACCGTAAACATCATTTAGTACCATTTGGCGAATTTCTTCCCCTGTCAGACTGGCTTGGATGGTTACTGGAGTACTTGCAGATACCTATGTCAGACTTTAGTAGCTGGGATGGTCAACAAACAATTGATTGTGGTAACGACCTCAAGTTGTCGATCTCGATATGTTTTGAAGACGCGTTTGAAGAAGAGTTTCGGCAAGCTGCCAAACACAATACTATTCTAGTTAACTTGAGCGAAGATGCCTGGTTCGGTGATTCACTCGCACCACACCAAAGAATGCAAATGGCTAGAATGCGAGTACTAGAAACCGCTAAGCCTATGGTTCGTGCTGGTAATACCGGTCCATCAGCGATTATCAACTACGATGCCAACATTCTCGCCGCCAGCACACAATTTGAAACTGCTTTGCTGGAAGCTAGCGTAAACCCAAGAACAGGCCAGACTCTCTACGCAAGGATTGGAAATAGGTCAATTATTATCTTTTTAATACTTTTGTCTTGTTTAGGCATGTGGTACGGACGCCTAGCCAGACCGTAAGCTGTTGGGCAAAGCAATATTTATTCAGTATCGCCAGCAGCGGCCTCATCTTCTTTGGCAATTTGATCATCCAATCGCTCAAATACCGAAGCCGAAGGTGCTTTTATAGCGCGCGGCGCAAGTTCGCCTCCGGCGGCCGTCGCTGGATTGGAGTATTCTTCAGGGATAAAAAAGTAGTCTTCAGCATCTGATGAAACTAATTCCTTGGGCATCGACAAGCTTTCGGTTCCCCCCCCCCCTACTTAGAATCACCACATTTCCCTGAATTGTCTTGATTGACGCGTTCGTACCCTCGATTTCAGTACCCACACCGTAAAGCTTACCTTCTTTCGAGCCCACCGCAATAATTGCACGCGCCATGTCTGGTTTGCTCGCGGCTAAGACGCCCTGTAGTTCAAGATTTAGCTTCGTTTGTGGCGCTACAGCCGCAGGTTGACTTCGCACGGGTTGTGAATCTCCAAATAAATGTGCGGCAACGATTTGGCGGATATTATATTTTGGATCACGTCGTGTAGGAAGTTCCGCGACCGGCAATTCATCTACCGCTTGCTGCGATAAGTAGTACTGGTAAACCTCATAGCCAGAGGCTGCTAAGCTAATTAAAAATAAACAAGCCGCTACGGAGGTAATCACGCGCGGACTAAACTTGCTTAAAATTTCTTCTCCAAACATAGTAATAACTGTAGCAAATTTTTGTGCTCAACAAGCTAAAACGTGCTGAGCTTTAATATGTCTTAGGTTTGATAAACTAAATACACAGGCACAAGCAAAAATGGACAAACTAAGGTAATACTAAATTGTTAAGAGCTGCAGAACTATTATTTTTCTTAGAAGCATGGTGTCGACTGCATGCTATGCGCAGAAAGCTAAAGAAGAGTAATGCCGCTGAAGTCCGCGAGATCTTACAGACAAAACATATCGGTGCGATAACGACGGACTCGAGTGTTGACTTGCAACGGGCGTGGTTAATGGTTAATCGCGCGGCACGAATTCAGGGTTGGCCCACTATGTGCTTGCCTCGCTCGTTGGTGCTTACAGATATGCTTCAAAGCCGTGGACACAACGCAATCGTTAGAATAGGTGTGAACAAATTAAAAAATACCGCTTCGCCTGAGCTTTTTGCACATGCCTGGGTCGAAGTTAACGGCAATGTAATCGGAGAAAAGGCTACCGTTGAGAATCGATTCTTGAAACTTATCTAGTACTATCGTTAAAAAAGGCGCACGACAAAAGCGCGGTCAAAATAGTAAGGTAGCCGCCAACCCTAGAACAGCAAAATACCCCACAACATCAGTTCCCGTGGTGAGAGCCACACCACCGGCTAAAGCCGGATCGATACCAAGCTTATCCAAGATTATGGGTAAAAAAACTCCTGCAAAAGCAGCAATTACCAGATTTATTAGTGTTGCCAGCGCTATCACCACCCCCAAATTAGGGTCTCCAAACCACAACGCGGCGATAAGCGCGACAGCAACGGCCCAAAGTAGTCCATTTAATATCCCAACCAATATTTCTTTGCGTAGTACCGCCCGTATATTTGAAGAATTGATGTTACCCACCGACAAGCCGCGAATTACGATGGTAAGTGTTTGCATCCCAGCATTGCCGCCCATACTCGCCACAATCGGCATAAGTACAGCCAAAGCGACTAACTTCTGAATTGTACCCTCAAACTGACCAATCACCCATGAGCCCAGTAGCGCTGTCATTAAATTAACCCCTAACCATACAGCACGACTGCGAGCCGTTTGTGTTACGGGAGAAAATACGTCTTCGTCCTGCCGCAATCCTGCACCCGCCATAATCATTTGAGATTCAATTTCTCGGATAACGTCCACAACATCGTCAATCGTTATTCGTCCTATCAATCGATTGTTTTCATCGACAACCGGTGCTGAAATAAGGTTGTACTTTTCAAATGCACTAGCGACTTCCTCTTCAGAATCTAGCACGCCAAAAAATACTGGCTCTGGATCTACATGCTCAGCAACCAAATCATTCAAAGGCGCGATTAACAGACTACCAATTGGCAACACGCCTTTAAGGACTCCCTCACGGTCAACCAAAAATAAAACATCGGTATTTAGGGGCAGTTCTCCCCGCAAGCGCAAAAATCGTGTAATAACCCCAAGGGTAACGTCATCACGGACTGCGATCATATCCAGATCCATCAGACCACCAGCAGAATCCTCTGGGTATGATAGAACTTCGCCTAAACCTTTGCGGGCCTCCTGATTTACTGTAAATAAGACATCAGAGAGAATGTTCGCCGGCACATCTGGCACCAAATCCGCGATATCGTCTACGTCTAATGGCTGAATTAGTTGGGCCAATCGCTCCTTAGGGGTTTCTCCAATTAGCTGACCACGCACCGCTTCCTGCAGTTCATTTAGAACGAAACCACCCTGTTCATCTGGAATTTGTAACCACGCCCTAGCACGGTCAGTTGGCGTCAAAGACTCCAGCAAATCAGCCACATCGGCAGGGTGTAATTCTGAGAGAAAACTTTCGATCGGTGCAGAATTTCCTACCTGCAATAATTCAAGCAACCTCTCTAATAAATTTTCAGATTCTATTTGTGCCATATCTGAATTCTAGTACACCCCAAAATCGGGTACACGGTAGCATAATTAAATGTATACGAGGCCGCTGTAACTAGCCCCCAGAATCAAATGCAAGCTAAACCCCTTCAAACAGCGCTATTCAAACGCTCCAATTGCTGTCTAAGCGCTGCGGGATCGCTGGTTCGAAGCATTTTATTTACTCTACGACGAGCCTTCGCAACATCCGTTTGCATTGCCACATTCTTTATTTCGAGCAAGCTACCAGCATCGTCCATACTGAAAATTCGTAGGCCTAGACCTAATAGCAACCTTGTAAACCTGCTATTACCGGCCAATTCTCCACAGATCGACACGGGTATACCTGCCTTATCTGATACTTTTACAATATTTCGTAAAAGACGAAGAATGGCTGGATGAATCGGGTCATAAAGATAATTAACCGCGTCATCAATGCGATCGATTGCGAGTGTGTACTGTATTAAATCATTTGAGCCTATTGATAAAAAGTCCAGCTTATCTGCGAACAAATCAACACTGACTGCGGCAGCTGGGACTTCAATCATGCCGCCAACGGGAATTGCGTCATCAAAACGTTTTTGCTCGCGCCTCAAGTTTTCTTTGGTGTCATCAATGATCTTTAATACCTGCTGAACTTCACTCATATTACTTAGCATTGGAATCAAGATTGAAGCTGGGCCGTAGGCAGCTGCCCGCAGAATCGCACGCAACTGAACGATAAAAATGTCCGGACTGCGCAAACAAAAGCGAACCGCCCTTAATCCTAATGGAGAAGAGGAAACTAGCTCGTCTCGGGGATCCTGTAGCATTTTATCGCCGCCAATATCCAACGTACGGATCGTTATTGGCCTACCGAGGCTTTTAATCACACGCCGATACGCCTGAAATTGTTCCTCTTCACCGGGAAAATCAGGTCGATTCATGAACAAAAACTCGGTTCGATAAAGACCAACTCCCTCAGCATTAACTTTTTTAATCGCTTTTATATCGGAAGGCTGTTCTATATTCGAAAGCAAGCTGATTGAAACGCCATCGGAAGAACGTGACTTCTCTTGTACCAGTTTCCCAAGGCTTCTTTCTGATGCCCGAATTGCACGCTGCAACTTACGGTAGGCCTTTACGGTTCGTTCATCTGGGTTCACCAAGACCGAACCATTGCGCCCATCGACAATTAATCGGTCACCTTCTCGAACTAGACGCGTGCGCCCGTGTAGGCCGACCGACGCTGGAATATGCATACTTCGCGCAACAATTGCCGTGTGAGATATCGGTCCCCCCAAATCTGTCACAAATGCGGCAACGCCTCGGTTTTTTAAGTATATTGTTTCTGCCGGTGTAAGATCTCTAGCTACAATAATTTTAGCGTTTAGGTCTTCCTTGTTAGCCTGATCCAGGTAGTGATGGGTGACTCCCAATAAATTGTCTATAACACGGCGAGCTATCTGCAATACGTCGTATCGCTTATTCCTCAAGTAGTCGTCTGACATATTGTCAAACACGTCAACGAGACTCTGCGCATGAACCTGGATACTCGCCTCAGCATTTAAATGCTGGGTTTCAATAATATGTACCGCACCGTCTTTCAACAACGGGTCTTCGAGCATTTTTATATGTGCATCCACAAACGCCCCACTTTCAGCTGCTGCCTTAGGTATTTGGCGTTTTACTTTCTTTAATTGCGATACAGATTTACGGATTGCTTTTAATAACCGCTTGCCCTCCTTTGGAACTAGATTCTCTTCAATCACATATCGCGGAACTTCCGGATCAGACGAGTGCACCACATAAGCTTCGCCAATTGCTATCGACTTACCTATTCCATTCCCATGTATCGCAAGCACTATTCTTCTTCCCCAAACCGACCATTGGCTAGTGAAGTAATTGCATCGATGGCTAATCGTGCGTCATCCCCTTCTGCCCTTAGCGTCGCCTTAGTGCCCTGCGCTGCCGCCAACATCATGATTTGCATAATACTCTTGCAATCTGCGATTTTTCCGTTGCATTCGATGACTACATGGGATCCAAATTTATTAGCTGTATCGACTAACTTCGCAGCCGCACGAGCATGCAACCCCAATCTGTTACATATCGTTATTGATGATTCAAGCATTACGGTTTAAGTGATCTATATTTCAATTCACACGCGAGATGTTCGCATGATCAATACGGTAAGTGGCTAAACTGACTGCAATTCTCTGTGTCGTACCTGCACACTGATACCATTGCGGTTCTCAAATATCGCCCCCATCCTCTGACACAAATAAACAGATCGATGTTGTCCTCCAGTGCAGCCTATCGCTATCGTTATATAGCTTCGGTTCTCACGCTCAAAATCTGGCAACCATTTGCGTAAAAACCCTGAAATACTATCGAGCATTTCAGCAACAGAATTTTCACTTTCGAGAAACTCAATAACTGCTTGATCCCGACCAGTCAACGGCCGAAGTTCTGGACTCCAATGCGGGTTTGGCAAACAACGGACATCAAATACAAAATCGGCATCCAACGGCGTACCATATTTAAAGCCAAAAGATTCAAACAGCAAACTTAATGGTGCGCTAGAAATACCTCCTGCAAAATCGCGCACTACTGCTCGCAACTCGTGGGGTGTGGTTTGGGTTGTGTCCAATTGCCTATCAGCTAATTCCGCCAATGGCGCAAGCAAGCCCCGCTCAAGATCAATAGCCTCTAATAAGGAAGTGTTTGAATCCGTCAGTGGGTGTTTTCTGCGAGTTTCACTGTATCGAGAGACCAATACTGATTGCTCCGCATCTAAAAACAACACGCTATATGGAATTTTTAGTGATACAAGTGAAGTTAGATGCTGCGGCAAATCGGTCAAAAATTGTCGGTTTCTAACATCAACACTAACGGCGCATCGATTGATTGAGTCAGTAGAACTCACCGCAACTCGATTTTGTAAATTATTTGCTAACGAAGGAATTAGCTCTGCCGGTAGGTTATCTATGCAGTAATAGCCCAGATCCTCTAGCGCTTGAAGTGCGATCGTTTTACCGGACCCAGACATACCGCTTACTAAAAGGAATCGTAGATCACTCATCCCGTGCCCTTAGGTATGGGCAGATTAATTAAGCTATCCAATAATTGCTGTGAATTTTTCGCCGTGTCCAAACGTTTTCTTACACCACTATCGGACAGGCATTCAGCCAGCAACGCAAGTAACTTTAGATGCTCGTCTGTTGCAGCCTCCGGAACAAGTAAAGCAAAAACCAAACTAACCGGTTTTTTATCCCGCGCCCCATAATCAACGGGGTCGGCCAATCTCACAATCGCGATCCTTGGTTCAAGCAAACCGTCAATCCGACCATGGGGGATTGCAACGCCTTCTCCAACACAGGTACTACCAAGCTTTTCGCGCTCAACAAGCGCACGGAAAAATACTTTCTCATCATGCTCGTCCAGGTCCGCCACCAGAAGTGAAGCAAGTTGCTCAAACAGGCGTTTTCGACTTGTTGTCTCCAATCCACAGACAACTCGATCCAAGGATAGATAGCTTGCTAATTTAACCGGGGTGTCCACATCAATCACAAAATTTAGCGAGTAAAATAGGGATATTGGGTGAGCTAAAACCCATTCAGTAAATCTAGGCCTCTTCTTGAGACTCTATTAGAGGCTCTATATTTGCACTCATTCCGCCCTCACTTCTGTGATGGTCCACTTGCTTCTCCTTATACTTTCTAACTTGAGCGTCAAGCTTATCAATTAACGTATCAATAGCCGCGTACATTTGACCCGATTTCGCATTAGCATGAATTGTTGCACCTGGCGCATTCAATGTTGCCTCAGCTTCATGAATTTGCTTTTGTACATGCAACACGAAGTGCGCATTAACCATGTGATCAAAATGTCGCTCTATTCGCTCCATTTTTTCTGTAATGTAACCGCGTAGTGAATCTGTAACTTCTAATTGCTGTCCAGTAATTGATAACTGCATATATACCTCCGGTACAGTGTGTAAATGTTATGCCTCAGTTTTCTCCTTCACTCCTTCCTTTCGCGGTGGAACAACATTGCACTTGCCCCCTTTTTCGACCATAGAGCTGGTTCTTTTATAAAATCCGACACGGGCTATATTAGCAGACTCTTGCGCTTACTTGAGCTTGGTATGTTCATCGATTCTCGATATTTTGCAACCGTTCTGCGGGCTACACTAAAACCCTTGCTGTTAAGTTCTTTCGCAATATTATTGTCACTAATCGGTTTGTTCTCTGGCTCTGCCTCAATCAATTTTTTAATTAATGAACGGATGGCCGTCGAACTTACGGCATCGCCATCCGAACCGCTAATTGATGAAGTAAAAAACGACTTGAGCTCAAATACACCGGCGGGCGTCAACATATACTTGTTTGACGTGGCTCGAGAAATTGTCGATTCATGCATACCCAATTCTTCTGCCACATCGTTGAGAACCATCGGCTTCATCCCAATTTCACCCTGTTCGAGAAAATCTCGCTGACGCACCACAATCGATCTAGCGACTTTGAGTAAAGTATCGTATCGCCCTTGTAATCCTTTAATAAACCAACGAGCTGATTGCAGCTTTTCCCCTAAATATTTACCTTCATCTGTACTCGCTGATTTTTTACTCAGCTGCTCGTAATCAGGGTTCACATAAAGCTTACGTGAAACAACTGGATTTAACTCAACGCGCCATGCACCTTGTATTTTCTTTACAATCACATCAGGAGACACATAACGAACATCGTGGTTACCCATGGAATAGTCGATCCGCGGATCAACTTGGCCAATAACTGCCAGCGCTTCATCAAGTTCTAATTGCGATAAACCCAAGCCCCTCTTTATCGCAACAAAATCTCGACTGCCCACTTCTTCTAAATACTCCATAACAATACTTAAGGCATTGTTACGCCCATTTTCCACCTCAACTAACGATTCAATCAGAATACGTAAGCGATCACCCAATCCTCGAGCCGCCACCCCAGGCGGATCAAATGATTGAACCATTTTGATCGCAAATTCAATTTCATCGAGGCCCAACTCATCAAGTTCCGGCAACATAGCTGCGATTTCACTACGAGATGCTCGTAAATAGCCCGCATCATCTATTGACTGGATAACTGCTTCAACTATCAGTGAGTCGCGCTCCGACAAGCGGGTCATGCGTGCTTGCCATAACAGATGATCACTTAACGATTCCGGAGCCGAACTTCTCGAATCAAAATCCATTTCCGAACCATCGGATGGAGTGCTCGATGTCGGGATGGGTGTGTCAAATGCACCCTCCCAATCCTGATCTTCACTGGGCTGGTCAGTCTCTGTTTGCAATGTTTCCAAGTCTAACTCAGCCGTATTGGTTACGGCGTTTTCTGGTAGATCCTCGTGCTGCGGCTCTATGTCTCCGTCAGGGTCATCTTTCTGTTCAGCTTCAATATGTTCTGGCGCATCTTCCAGCAATGGATTCTCATCCATAACCTCTTGTATCTCTTGCAAGAGTTCAGGCAACGACAATTGTAGAAGCCGAATCGACTGCTGCAATTGCGGCGTCATCTTGAGTGATTGGCCTAATCGAACCTCAAGTGACTGCTTCATGGCCGCTCACTAATTCCTTTTATAGATAACATTTTGCAAAATAAAGCCTCTGACTTTTGGGATATCATAATCTAAAATTAGAACCCAAATAAACTTCTCGCACTCCTTTGTGGCTTAGCACTTCTTCCGCAGTACCCTCGGCGAGAACTTTTCCATCACTCAATATGTACGCACGATCACAGATATCGAGAGTTTCTCGCACATTATGATCGGTAATAAGAATACCGATCCCTGAGTTTCGAAGGTAATCGATAATCTGCTGAATATCTCCAACTGATATAGGATCAATTCCAGCAAAAGGTTCATCCAGTAGAATAAAATAGGGTTGCAACGCCAAAGCTCTAGCTATCTCAACTCGACGGCGTTCGCCACCAGATAATGAAATACCTATCGAATCCCGCTTATGAGCAATACTAAATTCTTCAAGTAACCGCTCTACTCGACGACGACGCTCAAGCTGAGTTAATTCAGGCTGGGCCTCTAATACAGCCATAAGGTTCTGCTCAACTGTAAGCTTTCGAAAAACAGACGCTTCTTGGGGTAAATAACCTATACCTAATCGTGCTCGCTCGTGCATTGGTAAATGACCAATTTCATGGCCATCCATCAGTATCCGGCCGCCATCCCTTCGCACCAACCCAACCATCATATAGAAAGTGGTTGTCTTGCCCGCACCATTTGGGCCCAACAGGCCTACCACCTCACCGTTTTCAACACTCACATCTACCTTGTCGACTACCCTCAAGCCACGATAGCTTTTAGTCAAACCCTTGGTCTCAAGTACACTCATATTAAGACGTCAACATGATTTAGCGCAATAAAGAACGTATTGAAAACGAATCGTACATTTCTCTATTGGGTCGCAGGGACAACGCTAGCAGAATCTTCGACCACATCGTCAATTGCTTCCTCTACCACATCTAGTAATTCATCTTTGTCGGCGACAATCTTTGGTTCCTTTTTCGGCATAATGATCAAACGAGAACGCCCATCATTAGTGCGTTTTAGTGAACTCGCTGCAAGTTGCTTCGCTTTGTCCACATCCTCCTCACTCAAACCGGTAGCTTCACCGATGGCAGCTGAATCTGTGACAGTTGTTGATTCGGAATCTAGTTCCATTGTGGATTCGGGGGTCATCGCAACCCCACCCTCAGGGCTAACATTTGCGACCGCTTCGTCCATTGTGGGTCTGGGCTTTATTGGCGGAGGCGCGGTACCGCCCTTACCCGCAGTAGCCACCTGAGCACCACGCTGTCCTCCTTTAATCGATAATTTGTCGGTATTCATATTGTAAACAATATTCTCGCCGCGAGCCGTATTAACCCCCTGTGTCAGTTCCGCCGCTTGCAGCAGAGTGAGCGTGTTCTCTATCTGGTTTATTATGATTTCATCTCCAACACCGATGGTGTCGATATCTTTATCATCGGGCCGCTGTTTAAAGCGTGCTGGGTTTCCCCAGGCATTGGCAGTCGTTAAATTTCCCTCTTTGTCATAATTGGCAATCAATTTGTCGGCAACTATATACCGAGTGCCTTGCTCAACAGTGACATTCCCAATATACGTACGCACACCAGTTTGAAAATCAAACTCGATATCATCCGCATAAATTTGGGCTGGCTGATCACTATCTGCCTCCAGTGAAAATACAGATTGTGATACTGCCCCAAACACGAAAAATAGAAACAATCTAAACATAAATCCTCCGTTAGCCTGTGCCATCAACTATATACAAATAGTCGACTGTTAGGCTTATTACCTGCATATAAATAAAGTCTGCACTAAAAATTCAGCACCTGTTCTGATTCATCCAATAGAATCCGCAAACGCCTAGCCTGTACCGTACTACCAGAACCTTGCTCGCCGGAGCCCTGCTGAATAACCACATTACCTGTTAACAGTAACTCGTTACCATCTGACGAAAGCCAACCCGAGTCTGCGTTAGTGTGTCTAGGTGCTGAACCATCAAAGTATTCGACAACGTATGGTTTGTCCAGTAACGCTGAGCCATCGTGCGGAAAATGTGCCATTCTTTCAGCCTCAAGGACGTAGCTTCTCGCGCCGTACTCGTTCAATCCTGTAGCCGTAAAATTCTCAATATAGTAATCGGGTTCGAGAGTCTGCTCTACTTGCTCGACGACATCTGAATCACCTGCAATTTCAGTTTGTACCCAGATTCCAATCAACCCCACTACACAAAAAATTGCCAAATAAACAAAGTTTTCAGTAACTTTCATGGCGAATTAGTTAACGTTAAAAAGAAAACCACAAGGCAATGGTGATACACCGAGCCCTGGTATCGTTTGTATTGTGCTTAGAACACAACCGTTATTTTCAGACAAGATATTGCTCAATCATCTTATTGTATGTGCCCTGAGCGATCATTAACAGATCGCAAACATTGCGCACAGCGCCATTACCCCCGCTCGCACGTGTTTGCCAATCCGCCAATTGTTTGACCACCGAATGACCGTTTGACACTGTTATCGCCAGACCACACTGCCGCATAACACACAAATCAATCACGTCATTTCCAACAAATGCTGCGTGCAAAGGATCAATGTCAAGCTTCTCTATCAATTCGGCAAAGGCAATCCGCTTATCTTTTTGACCTTGATAAAAGTGTTTTACTCCAAGTTCCCCCATTCTGTGGGCAACAGCCCCTGAGTTTCTACCAGTAATGATGGCAACATCAATACCGCTCGCTTGAAGCATCTTAATTCCATGTCCGTCAAGCGCACTAAACACCTTTATTTCCTCACCTGCATCGGTTAATCGGATACGTCCATCAGTTAGTACGCCATCCACATCCAGTAATAACAACTTTATTTGAGAAGCTTTTTGCGCAAGCTGCTCGTCAACTTCAAAATCTTTCTGCCACAATTTTTGCACTTAGACGACTCCTGCGCCAAACAAATCATGCATATTGATCGCTCCAATAGGTTTTTGGCGATCCAATACCAAAATTTGTTGGATCTTATTGTCTCGCATTAAAGACACCAACTCCGCCGCAAGAACCCCGCAGACGGTTGTCACAGGTGAGCTTGTCATAACATTCGATACTGGAGTAATTTTTAAGTCAATGTCTTGATCTAATACGCGCCTCAAATCACCATCAGTAAAGACGCCAATAAGTAGGCCGTCATCATCAACCACAGAGGTCATGCCCATACCAATTCGACTCATCTCCAAAATTGCCGCCTTTATCGACTCACGTCCTGCAATCAATGGGATCTTATTTCCGGTACGCATTATGTCTTCGACATACACTAATAATCGTCTACCCAATATTCCGCCGGGATGCGACCTCGCAAAATCCTGCTCATCAAATCCTCGCGCCTGCAGCACTGCTATCGCAAGCGCATCACCCATTACTAAAGCAGCCGAAGTACTGGCGGTGGGCGCCAAATTCATCGGACACGCTTCACGAGAAACCCTAACCTCCAAAACGGCCTCGGCCAGTTTGGCCATAGTGGAAGAAACGCCACCGGTCACAACAACCAATTTGACACCAATCCGCTTCAATATCGGCAATAAAGTAAGAATCTCTGGCGTTTCACCTGAATTTGAAATAGCAATAATAAGGTCTTGTGGCGTAATCATGCCCAAATCGCCGTGGCTTGCCTCACCGGGGTGAACGAAAAATGCCGGGGTTCCTGTGCTTGCTAGTGTAGCGGCCAGCTTGCCAGCTATATGACCGGATTTACCCATTCCGACCACGACGACTCTTCCCGTGCACTGTAAAACCAAATTACAAGCCGCATTAAAACCAGCAGTGAGCCCAGCTTGAGTATCCTGTATAGCTTGAACCTCGATATCAAACACTTCGTTCGCAGCCTTAAGGAAATCTTTTCTAGAACTAGTCATTCTGTATGTGCCTAAATTTGAATTACTCACACTAAGGTGAAATAAATACTACTAAATGACCGCAAGCCTTACCAAATAGGCCATGTAAGCAAAATAGATTATCAGTAACACGGCGCCCTCGGTTCGACACACTCTGCGACCTGTATAGGAAAAAACTATCAATAAAATCGATAAGATAAACACTACCGGAAAATCACGAGTTAGCGCTTCACCATTAACCTCCGTCTGCGAGACCAGAGCAGCAATCCCCAATACCGCAAGCGCGTTAAAAATATTAGAGCCTACGATATTACCAAGCACCAAATCAGGTGAGTTAGATCTAACCCCGGCCAGACAAGCCGCAAGCTCGGGCAAACTTGTTCCTAAAGCGATCACCGTCAGCCCAATGATCAGATCACTAACCCCAAGAAAATGAGCAATCTCTACCGCACCCCAAACTAACAGTCTGGACGACCCAATTAGCAAAATAATCGCGATTACACACCATAAAAACTCAATCATTATCGAATGAGTCTCATCTACTTCGGGGATCTCGCTCTCCATATCTGGATCGTGAAAACGAGAAACCAGGGTCAAATAGCCGACCAGACAAATCATCAATATGACACCATCCAAGAAGCTCAACCAGCCATCTGAGGCCAACAGCCAGGCTAAACTAGTAACCACTAACATGCGCGGCAGGCTATGTTTTAAAACCGCATTTTTGACCGCAAGAGGCATTAACAATGCACTAACGCCAATAACCAAGGCAATATTAGTGATGTTTGAACCTATTGCATTACCAACCGCTAGATTTCCATTGCCCTCTAAAGCTGCCATTGCAGACACAAACATTTCTGGAGCAGAGGTACCGAAACCAATAATTATCACACCAATGATAAATGGTGATATTCCCGATTTAGTCGCTATTTGGGAAGCGTTAAATACCAATTTATCGGCACTCCACATCAACAAGCCAAAACCAACCAGCACTGTCAATGAGGGTAATAATATAAACACTTAGTAATTCTCTTTATAATTGTGGCTGAATAGCACTCAGCAGCTCTAATTCAATCGACGGTACTTTTAATTATGAATGACAGCACCTTCATATGCATAAGTATCCATCAGAATACTTCTATTTGATAGCTTTCCTGATCAAGCACATTAAAAATGCACTAAATTTAACAATATCATTGCAAGCAGTTCAGGCTTGGTTAAGCGGCACACGCGCACATTACGATTCATTAGCAACAAACCTCCACAGCAGCACCGCCATTTACAATAAGAAAAATGCTGATACAGTTCCGCATTATAAATCTCTCCGAGATTACATTTCCCAATTTCGGTCAGGAATAATTCAACTTGCCCAAGGTACTACCCATGAAGCGTCTGATTAACGTCTTAATTTTACTAACTAGCGCATTCACTTTCGCCTCGCACGCACAAGACCTAACGACACCAGATGTCGTAGTTCGTACGACTATCGATGAAGTCCTCGCCGACTTGTCAGCTAACAAGGATCAATACTTAACTGATAAAACTCAACTATTTGCTATGGTTGATCGTGTCATTATGCCGCACATGGATCTAGTACGAACGCAACGGCTGGTGCTAGGCAAACATGCCAGAACAATTGCACCGGAAAAACAGGCTGAATTTGGCGTTGAATTTAAGAATTTATTACTTAGAACATATGGAACAGCGTTCTACGATTACACCGATCAGCAAATCGTTGTAAAACCTCTCGATAATCCGAACAACGAAGACCGGGTGACTGTGTTTACAGAAATCATACGAACTGATGCGCCCAACGTAATACTGGAATTTAAAATGACCAATCGCGATTTACCTGCGTGGAAGGTCTATGACTTGGTCACAGAAGGAGTAAGCCTAGTAAGCAATTACCGCTCGCAATATGGAGGTATTATTACGCGAAATGGAATCGATGCCTTGATCTCTCAACTGGCGGATAAAAATGTCGAGGCATCCACTAACCAGTAATAGTTTTATCTAGCTTACTTCGCCAACGCATAAACTCCACGAAATATCCCTATGACAATTCCTGCTGTCTGCATTAAAGCGCTGCGCAAAAATTTTGGATCTGTGCAAGCACTCAAAGGTATTGATCTCGAAATTGAGCAAGGTGAGTTTTTCGGGTTACTTGGACCCAACGGAGCAGGTAAATCAACGTTAATCAATGCCCTTGCAGGCTTAACTCGCCCCACCTCGGGCTCCCTACAAGTCATGGGTCACAACGTTATTACCAACTATCTTGAGGCTCGCCGGCGCTTGGGCGTGGTTCCTCAAGAAGTCGTGTTTGATCCGTTTTTCTCTGTGCGTGAAGCGCTAATCTTCCAATCCGGATATTTTGGGTTAACTAAAAATGATTTATGGGTAGATGAGCTTCTTGATACCTTAAAATTAACCGATAAAGCTGATGCAAATATGCGCGCGCTGTCAGGTGGAATGAAGCGCCGTGTACTGATAGCTCAGGCATTGGTACATAAACCACCGGTTGTAGTGCTTGACGAGCCCACTGCTGGTGTTGATGTTGAGCTACGTAAGAGCCTTTGGCGATTTGTTAGAAAATTGCATGAAAGTGGCCACACCATTGTATTAACCACCCATTATTTGGAAGAAGCAGAAGCCCTATGCGACCGAATTGGCATTATCGATCACGGTGAATTAATCACTCTAGAGAGCAAACAAGAACTTATGCGTAGAGGGCTTGGTCAAAAACTTACCGTGTCCAGCAACAGCTCGTTACCACCTGTTCCAGTCGAATTGCAAGGTAAAATCGTCAACTCAAGTGAGTTCCAGTTGGAACTTCGCTTGCACCGTGAGCAGGATTCAGTAATCAGCATACTCGATCAATTGAGAGCTGCAAATTTTAAAATTGACGACATTGGTGTAGCAACTGATAGTTTGGAAGATATATTCGTACAACTTACCGGTGAAAAGGCGCAATAATATGATCGGTTGCTACACCCTATTTAAAAAAGAAATGGCGCGCTTTGGCAAAGTTTGGTTTCAAACTGTTTTATCGCCAATTGTAACTGCCATGCTATACCTGATGGTTTTTTCACAGGTCTTGGAGGGCCGAGTCGAAGTATTCGATGGCATAAGTTATACCGAGTTCTTAATACCAGGCTTGCTTATGATGACTGTGATTCAAAATGCTTTTGCTAACTCGTCATCTAGCTTGATCCAATCAAAAACACTCGGCAATCTGTTATTTATCCTAGTCGCACCAATCTCAACTTTTCAAATTTTTCTCGCCTATACCGCGGCGGCGGTCGCACGTGGCCTCATTGTTGGCCTTGGCGTCCTGTTAATCGCTTTACTATACGTCAAAGTGCCGGTATATAATTTTGGAATAATTTTACTGTTCGCCATTAGCTCTAGCGCGGTGCTTGGGGCCCTTGGCATTATCGCGGGAATTTGGGCAGATAAATTTGACCAAATGGCCGCGTTTCAAAATTTTATAATCGTTCCGCTTTCTTTTTTAAGCGGCGTATTTTATTCAATTCACTCCTTAACAGGAATATGGCAAACCCTCAGTCACTTTAATCCGTTTTTATACATGATCGATGGGTTTCGCTATGGTTTTTTTGGAACCTCTGACGTCCCGGTCGAAACCAGTTTTACCGTCGTACTGGTCGCTCTATTCGTACTAAGCGCGATCTCTTACCGAATTATCGATACTGGCTATAAATTACGACAATGAAATAAACCTTCGAGCCGACAGCCCGAACAAACTGTTATAATTGTTACTGCCACCTGAAGACAAATTGATATTCAGTTGGTTATTATAGAAATAGGCGTTTTCACTTTTTCCAATATAGCTCGAAAAATACGAGCACAATAAATATGGTAACCCCTCAGCAAATTCAAGATTGGATTGAAACGGGCCTCACCGGCTCAATCGCTAAAGTTTCCGGTGATGGACAGCATTTTGAAGCGCTGATCGTCTGCGCTGACTTTGCTGGCAAGTCGCGCATACAACGACATCAAATGGTATACACCGCGTTGGGGGATCGAATGAAATCCGAAATACATGCTCTTTCCATGAAAACAGTCACCGCTGAAGAAGTCCAAAACCAATCATAGCTAACTGTTTATTTGGTCAAAATTGACCAGCTTTCGTTATGCAGCAGAGATGGTTCACGCACCGCTAGCATGCTTGACCTAGGCACGCCTAAAACCGGACAATACGAAAACATTCCGCAGAACGCTTCCCATAATGCTCAAATACCGGATAAAGGCCGGCAATTAATACAATGGCTCAAGATACAATTAAAAAAACAGTTGAAGATAACGATATCGTCCTTTTCATGAAAGGCTCACAAGATTTCCCACAATGTGGTTTTTCCGGTCGCGCTGTACAAATTCTAAGTGCCTGCGGCGTAGATTTTGCTTCTGTCGACGTCCTCGCGAATGAAGAGGTTCGCGATGGCATAAAGCAATTCTCAAATTGGCCGACCATTCCTCAACTTTACGTGAAAGGCGAATTCATTGGTGGTAGTGACATAATGATGGAAATGTATCAAAGCGGAGAACTCCAACAGGTCCTGGGAGACGAAGCACAAGCTTAAAAGCTTGTAATTCGATTCATCACTCGAAAAGACCCTATATAGCCGTATGGACAAGCTCATCGTCACCGGAAATGGCCCACTTGATGGAGAGGTTCGCATAGGCGGTGCTAAAAATGCTGTTCTACCCATCTTAATGTCTTCACTTCTGGTCGATGGTAAATTAAAGATCTCCAACGTCCCACATTTACACGACATCACCACTACAGTCAGCTTGCTCGGCCAACTTGGTGTTCAGTTTCAAGTTGACGAACGAATGGCAATTGAAGCCGATGCTACAAGTGTCGATCAGATTCGCGCACCTTATGAGTTAGTGAAAACGATGCGCGCCTCAATATTGGTGCTTGGCCCGTTGCTAACTCGATTTGGCGAAGCCGAGGTGTCCCTGCCTGGTGGTTGTGCAATTGGATCGCGCCCAGTAAATCTGCACATTAAGGGCCTCGAACAGATGGGTGCAGACATAAAAATTGAAGATGGTTATGTAAAAGCTAAAGCGGTTCGGCTAAAGGGCGCCCAAATCAATATGGATTTAGTGTCGGTAACCGGCACAGAAAACCTTATGATGGCCGCCACGTTGGCCGACGGCATTACCTCTATTGAAAATGCTGCTCGCGAACCTGAAGTAACAGATCTTGCAAATTGCCTTAACGCGATGGGCGCCAAAGTTTCAGGCGCTGGCACGGATGTAATCACCATTGAAGGCGTAGAAAAGCTACATAGCGCGGAGCATCGTGCGATATCAGACCGAATTGAAACTGGCACCTATCTAGTTGCCGGCGCAGTTACCCGCGGTCGGGTAAAATGTAAAGATACCGATCCTACGATACTTGACTCTGTGTTAAGTAAATTACGGGAAGCTGGCGCGCATATCGAGGTTGGTGAAGACTGGATCGAGCTGGATATGAAAGGTAAACGGCCAACAGCAGTTAATATTCACACGGCCCCTTACCCTGCCTTCCCCACCGATATGCAAGCACAGTTTGTGCTGTTAAACGCCGTAGCCGAAGGCACCGCAACAGTTGTCGAAACTATTTTTGAAAATCGCTTTATGCACGTTCAGGAACTGCAACGCATGGGTGCTGACATCCAACTTAACGGCAACACGGCGATCGTCACTGGCAAACCGTCACTTAACGGGGCACCAGTGATGGCCACTGACTTACGAGCGTCTGCATGCCTTGCATTGGCGGGCTTGGTCGCTGATTCACCGGTAACTATTGATCGTATTTATCATATTGACCGCGGTTACGATTGTATTGAAGAAAAACTTTCTCAATTAGGCGCATCAATAAAACGCGTGGCGGGCCACGTATGGGCTAGAGAGCAAAAAAACGCCGCCGCATAGCGCACGCCATACGGAAATTAGAAGATGATCACCATTGCCTTATCGAAAGGTCGAATCTATAAGCAAGCATTGCCGCTACTGTCTGCCGCTGGCGTTGAGCCCATTGATGACCCAGATACCAGCCGCAAGCTAATTCTGGATACGAATCAAGCTACGGTAAAACTAGTGGTAATACGAGCCACCGATGTACCAACCTATGTTCAATTTGGCGCTGCCGATATAGGTATGGTTGGCAAAGACACTTTAATGGAGCATAACGGCCATGGGATAAGCGAATTACTTGATTTGAAAATCAGTCCTTGTCGCCTGTCCGTGGCGCACCCCGCTAGTGCAAGCAATAGTCAAAAACGGCAACTAAAAGTCGCGACTAAATATGTGAATGTTGCCAATCGATACTTTGCGGCCCAAGGCGTCCAGACCGAGATAATAAAATTATACGGCTCTATGGAATTGGCACCCCTGGTTGGACTCGCCGACTGTATTGTTGATCTTGTGGAAACTGGCAATACTTTAAAAGCAAATAATATGATTGAAGGTAAGCTAATCGCGAATATTTCCTGTCGTTTGATTGCGAACAACGCTTCACTAAAAACTCAACATAGCTCTATCATTAAGTTAGTAGACGATTTGAGTAACGCCGTCGAAGCTGTATCAAAATGACATGGTCAATGTAACCTTACTCGAAGCGACTTCTGATAATTTTTTTGCTGATTTAGAGCAATTACTTTCGCGTGACGATCAAACTGTAACTGATATTGAGAAAACCGTTGCCGACATTATTCAATCGGTACGTAGCGGCGGCGATACATCCTTACTCAAGCACGTCCAACAACTCGACAATTACTCTGCATCTACTGTCGATCAACTAGAAATTAGCCTGGATGATTGTGAGCAGGCATGGAATACGCTGCCAGGCGAACAGAAATCTGCACTACAAACCGCAGCAGACCGAATCCGAATCTTCCACGAAAAGCAACTAGCACCATCCTGGGATTATACGGACGCAGATGGCAATAGGTTGGGTCAAAAGGTAACCCCTATAAAACGAGTTGGATTATACGTACCCGGTGGCAAAGCCAGTTATCCATCTAGTGTATTAATGAATGCTATTCCCGCATCCGTTGCCGGAGTAGAAAAGCTCATCATGGTAAGCCCAACACCAAACGGGGAAACCAATCCAATGGTGCTTGCAGCGGCATACCTTAGTGGTGTAACCCGAGTAATTCGAATTGGCGGCGCACATGCGATCGCTGCCCTAGCCTGGGGTACAGAGTCAATTTCTGCGGTAGACAAGATTGTCGGCCCTGGCAATATTTATGTCGCCACTGCCAAGCGTCAGGTGTTTGGCAAAGTTGGCATCGACATGATTGCTGGCCCTTCCGAGGTGTTAATCGTCTTCGATCAGTCCGCAAACACAGACTGGGTAGCACTCGACCTTTTCGCGCAAGCAGAACACGATGAGCTGGCGCAAAGTATTGCGATCACCGACACCTTTGAACGAGCTGAAGAACTTAAAGCTTCGATTGATCGACTGCTACCAGATATGCCACGATCAGATATTATCGAAAAATCACTGCATAAAAACGGCGCCATCATTATTGCCAAAAAAGAGCAATTTGCCTCGTTATGCGATCAAATTGCTGCTGAACACCTTGAGCTGATGACCGAAAATGCTGTTGAACTTTCCGAGCAAGTGCACAATGCAGGTGCTATTTTTATAGGCCAATACAGTGCCGAGTCACTCGGTGACTACTGTGCTGGACCAAATCACGTATTACCAACATCCGGCACCGCTAGATTTAGCTCACCTTTAGGCGTGTATGACTTTCAAAAGCGCAGTAGTATTATTGATTGCTCTGCAAAAGGCAGTGCACAGCTCGCCCTAATTGCCGAAACATTAGCTCGATCCGAGAACCTAGAGGCTCATGCTCAGTCAGCAGGTTTACGAAAAGCCTCTAAATAGCTAACCCGATGTCAGCAGCGACCGTGATAAAATCGAATAGTTAGCCAATAAAAGCTAGTGCGTAAAAACACCCCTTTGTTATAAATAACAATTATATTTCAAATACTTGGCCTCAAAACCATCATGAGTAAAAGAACATCTTGCGTTGATCGAAACACCAATGAAACTCAAATCAGTATCGAGGTAAATCTCGATGGCACTGGGCAATCCGACCTTCAAACTGGCGTACCTTTTCTCGACCACATGATTGATCAAATCGCTCGACACGGCTTAATAGACATCACAATTAATGCTACAGGTGATTTACACATTGATGATCATCATACAGTGGAGGATATTGGTATAACACTGGGGCAAGCGATTAGTAAAGCAGTCGGTGATAAACGAGGCATTCGACGTTATGGGCATGCCTATGTTCCATTGGACGAAGCATTGTCACGCGTTGTTATCGATTTTTCGGGAAGGCCCAGTTTAATCTACCCGGTTAGTTACCCACGAGCCCGCATCGGCGGATTCGACGTTGATTTACTATCCGAGTTTTTTCATGGCTTTTGTAATCACGCTTTAGTAACTCTGCATATCGATAATATTCGTGGTGAAAATGCTCATCACATCGCTGAAACTATATTTAAAGCTTTTGGACGTGCCCTGCGTATGGCCCTCGAGGTCGATCCAAGAGTTGGCGACTCGATACCATCGACAAAGGGAAGTCTTTAGCAAACTTTTGTTCACGCAAATCAATGATAACCGTAGTTGATCTAGGTATGGGTAACTTGCGCTCTGTCGAGAACGCATTGAAGAAGGTCGCACCAGACCAAACAATTACCGTATCCTCTAAGGGGCAACATATATTTGACGCGGAACGGATTGTGCTGCCTGGACAAGGTGCTATTGGAACCTGGTTCCAAGCATTCAATAGCCTGAATCTATCTGCAGCGCTTAAAGATGCAATCGCAAACAAACCTTTGCTAGGGATTTGCGTCGGCCAACAGGCTATGTTCGAGCAAAGCGAAGAAGACGGGGGGGTGACTGGACTTGAACTTTTTAACGGTCAGGTGAGACATTTCAAACAATTTCATAGCCGTGAGACCAATCTAAAAATCCCGCAAATGGGCTGGAATAATGTGAGCCAAAAACAACCGCACCCCTTGTGGGATGGTATTCCTGACCAAACGCGCTTTTACTTCGTGCATAGCTATTGCGCAAATGCTGAAAACGCAAAGGACATCTTTGGCGAAACAGACTACGGGCATAATTTTACATCCGCAGTGGGCAAGAAAAATATATTCGCTGTACAATTCCACCCTGAAAAAAGCCAGCACGCTGGTCTACAGCTGCTAAGTAACTTCACCCAGTGGGATGGTACAGTTTAGTCACCATTCTGTACTTCGAATCTGCTCAATGAGCTCAGAATCATGATTTTAATACCAGCAATCGATATAAAAGATGGAAAATGCGTCCGCCTACGGCAAGGCAAAATGGACGATACAACTATATTCAGCGATAACCCAATAGAGATGGCAGATCGATGGGCAGCGCAAGGCGCCAAACGATTACATATAGTCGACCTAGACGGCGCAGTACACGGAAAGCCCAAGAATGCAGTAATAGTGCACGAAATTGCTAAACGTCACCCTGACATCCCGATTCAGCTTGGCGGTGGGGTACGTGACGAAGACACTGTTGAAGCCTATTTGAATGCAGGGGTGCAATACATCATTATTGGCACAAGAGCAGTAAATGAACCCCACTTTGTCAGTGATATCGCCCTTGAGTTCCCACGTCACATAATCGTTGGTCTCGATGCTGTTGACGGAAAGCTGGCGGTCGACGGGTGGTCCAAGTTATCCAAACATGACTTAATCGATCTGGCACAACATTTTGAGAATGATGGTGTGCATGCGATTATTTATACTGACATTTCCAAGGATGGCATGATGCAAGGCGCCAATATCGAACTCACAAAAAAGCTCGCTGAATCCATCCGTATTCCAGTTATAGCTTCAGGTGGTGTCACCAATTTAGAAGATTTAATGAAGCTGAAAGCGATTGAAGACTCTGGCGTAACCGGAGTGATAACCGGACGAGCTATTTACGAAGGGACACTGGATTTCGCCGAAGGTCAGCGCCTGTTGTTGGCTGAATAATAATTATAGTCACTCGAACCTAACTTCCATGGGCTTAGCCAAACGAATTATCCCTTGCTTGGATGTCGACGCAGGCCGCGTCGTGAAAGGTGTGAAGTTTCTCGATATCCGAGACGCCGGAGACCCGGTAGAAGCAGCTCGTCGATACGATGAGCAGGGCGCTGACGAGATTACGTTTCTCGATATTACCGCCAGCTCAGATAATCGCGCAACAATGGTAGACGTTGTCTCCCAAGTCGCGTCGCAAGTTTTCATCCCGCTTACCGTCGGCGGTGGTATTCGGGAACTTTCCGATATTAGCCGAATGTTAAATGCCGGCGCTGATAAAATTGGAATCAATACGGCTGCTGTCTTCAATCCTGACTTTGTAAAGCAAGCGAGCACACATTTTGGTTCGCAATGCATCGTTGTCGCAGTGGATGCTAAACAAACCGAATTTAATGACAATCCCAGGTGGGAAATATTTACGCATGGTGGACGCAAACAAACAGGTATCGATGCGATCGACTGGTGTAAACGTATGTCTGACTATGGGGCTGGTGAACTTTTGCTTACCAGCATGGATCGCGATGGTACCAGAAATGGCTTTGACAATGAGCTAAACAGAAGAGTCTCAGAAGCAGTTACAATCCCACTTATCGCATCAGGCGGCGTGGGAAACTTAGAGCATCTCGTGGATGGAATCAAACTGGGCAAGGCAGATGCCGTTTTAGCCGCAAGTATATTTCATTTTGGTGACCACACGGTGCAACAGGCCAAGCAAAGAATGGCTGAGGCTGGCATCGAGGTTCGTTTATAATAACCCTACTGACCATGCAAGATACTCTACAAAAATTAGCTGATATATTAGAAACACGCAAAGGCGGTGACGCCGACAAATCCTATGTTGCTTCACTTTACGCCGGTGGACTGGATAAAATCCTAAAAAAAATTGGCGAAGAATCAGCCGAGACAATTATCGCGGCTAAAGACGCCGATAACGATAAAATAATTTATGAAGTAGCCGATTTATGGTTTCATACTTTAGTATTATTGGCACATCAAGGGCTTTCACCAAATGATGTACTAACAGAACTCGATAAACGATTTGGAGTATCTGGTCATCTGGAAAAAGCCTCTCGTTCTGATCAAAATAGCTAAGCTTCAATTCGGCTATTACTATAATTAGAATAGGCTTTAGATTAATCTTTACACTAAATAGGCTAACGAAGAATCCTAAAAACGTTATCCTTCAACCTTATACAATTAGACCACTTTAGGTCCGGAGAATTCAAATGGGTGTAGGCGGAATTTCAATTTGGCAATTACTGATAATATTGGTAATTGTGGCACTAATCTTTGGAACCAAACGGTTACGTAATATTGGTGGTGATCTAGGTGGCGCAGTTAAAGGGTTTAAAAGTGCTCTTGATGATGGAAAGGCTAACGCTGACGAAGAAGATGATGCATTAAGCGAAAAAGTAGCAGATGAAACTGAATCATCAGAAAAGACTTAACCGTCTGATCACTCAACAAAATCAATCTATAAGTTTCTAATTTTCGCCCTACTCAAGAGCAACCAGACATGATGTTTCTACATTTGAAGAACGCTTCTTCAGTCGCAAAGTTGGAATACAACTTCTCTTCTGAAGACAGTGTCGAATCTGATTTTGGCCATTTGTTCTTAGCTCCCTAGCGTTGCTCATTATCGGGATACGTCTAAATGTTTGACATTGGCTTTTGGGAATTGTGCGTCATCGGCGCCGTACTTTTGTTGGTTATTGGACCGGAGCGCATGCCTGAGGTCGCCAAGCAAATTGGATATTGGACGACTCGTGCTCGGCGCACGGTTAATCAGTTAAGAAACGAGATGCGTAGCGAGTTAAATTCATTACCCACCGAACAAATAAATAAGGCGAAGCAAAGTATGGATGCTATTAGCAAGGATGTTGCCTCCATGGGCTCAGACCTGAGCGCAAAAATGTCTGAAAAAATTGAGATTAAAGAATCCCCGGAAAAACCGTCCGGGGAAAAACTAACAAAATCTAAGTCGACTGTTATATCGGGCAGTAATACTAAAACTAAAAGTAAGAAAAAACCCGTTAAAAAGGCGACCGCTAGCGCCAAAAATAAAGACGCATGACCACTGAGCATAACAAGCAAGAGGACATGCAAGAACAAAGCTTCGTCTCACATTTGGTTGAACTGCGTAATCGACTCGTAATTGGTCTCAGTTCGGTATTTGTAATTTTTATCATATTGATGATCTTTCCAGGAGCCAACGCTCTTTATGAGTGGTTTTCAGCACCGCTTACATCAATATTACCGGCCGGCACCAGCATGATTTCTACAGAACCGCATGGCCCGTTTTTTGTGCCATTTAAACTGACTGGAGCGATTGCTGTAGGATTAGCGGTGCCTGTGCTGCTGTATCAGATATGGGGCTTTGTCGCGCCGGGGCTATACAAAAATGAGAAGCGAATCGTTTTTCCACTATTGTTGAGTAGCACATTGCTATTTTATTTAGGGGTGCTATTTGCTTATTACATTGTATTTCCAATAATTTTTGGCTTTTTTACCGCTACTGCACCCGAAGGCGTTGCGGTCATGACGGACATTAACTCTTATATGAGTTTCGCTTTAAAGTTGTTTTTGGCTTTTGGCGTGGCTTTTGAGGTGCCCGTAGCGACGGTCCTACTAGCCAAACTCGGCATAGTTTCGCCTGAATCAATGGCAGAAAAACGGGCCTATATTGTAGTCGCAGCGTTTATCGCAGGCATGTTGATGACCCCACCTGATATTTTCTCGCAAACATTTTTAGCCTTACCAGTTTGGGGTCTGTTTGAAATAGGGCTGATTTTCGCCAAAAGGGTCTATCCTTATGACCAAGACCGAGACGAAAACCCAGTTGTAGAATCATGAAAGCAAATATTTTAGATGGCCTCACCATCGCTGCAGAAATTAGAGCCGAGGCTGCCGTTACGGCCCAAGCCCTGGTTACAAAAGGCATTACACCATCATTAGCAGTTGTACTGATCGGAGACAACCCTGCATCTGCATCATACGTAGGCAGTAAAGTTCGGGCTTGCGCGGAATGCGGTATTAAATCGATTAAAAAGGAAGCTGACGACAATATTTCTGAAGATGAACTACTCTCCATTATCGACGACTTAAATAAGGATGACTCTGTCCATGGGATTCTGGTGCAACTACCGCTTCCGGATCATATTAACGAGAACCGAGTAATAGAAGCTATCCACCCCGATAAAGACGTAGATGGTTTTCATCCAGTAAATACAGGTCGCTTAGTCGCGGGAATTGATTGTTTGGCTCCGTGCACTCCTGCTGGGATCCCGGAATTAATTTCTCGCTCTGGATACGAAATTCCCGGCAAGCACGCCGTTATTATCGGTCGTAGCAATATTGTTGGAAAACCGATCATGAACCTTCTCGTTCAAAAAGGTGAAAGTGCAAATTGTACGGTGACCTGTTGCCATAGCGGAACGCCCGACCTTGCCACCTATACGAAACAAGCTGACATACTTATTGCGGCCATCGGCGTCGCAGAATTCGTTACTGCAGACATGGTTAAACCTGGAGCTCTCGTTGTCGACGTTGGTATTAATCGAGTAGATGATGACTCACGAGAGCGAGGATACCGATTAGTTGGTGATGTTGATTTTGATAGCGTTTCGAAAGTGGCCGAAGCTATTTCTCCAGTGCCTGGAGGAGTGGGGCCAATGACGGTCGCAATGCTGATGAAAAACACTGTGGCTGCTGCAACTAGACTTACCAATTAGTCCCGACACGTTAACAGCCTACCTGTAGCAATGCATTACACTACGCCGCCTAGCTTAGGTAGTGATAAAAATTAATAGAATCTGTCATGTGTGAATCTCAGGTAGAATCACCTCCCTATTAGAGTCATTAAAAACTGGAAGGAGCAACAATCATGCAGAATTTTCTATCCCAAAGTCACTATACCGCTCGCTTTATTACCGTATCCGTTTTACTAATGCTAGTAGGGTGCGATAAACCAAACTTTGAATATCTGCACTTACCGGGTACTGAACCTGCCGCAGGCGGAAACATGCCCTTCACCTCCGCCATAAAAGTTAACTCAGGAAGCATTCTATTTCTGTCCGGCACTAGTGGTGCGCCCGTGCCGCATAGTCACCCACACAACCCAGCCGAATTTGATCATCTTGACTGGGGTGCCGAAGCACAAACCGTTAGGGTTATGGATCGAATCAAGGCAACCGTCGAAGCTGCGGGCGGAGAGCTTAGCGACGTTGTTCAAGTCACTCGGTTTGTTGTAGATGTTGCCAAAAACCAGGACGAAATTACCGCTGTGATGAACCGCTACTGGGGCGACAATCATCGGCCGGCGAGCACATCTGTCGAGATCGTAAGACTAGCATCTGACCCACGATTTATACTCGAAGTCGAAGCTGTCGCTGTCATCGATTAAGCAGTCTTTCGAGAACTGTTTTCTCTGGTACTTTTCTTAAAAGATTTCCATAATGAGCTTATCCCTTAACCAGCCACAGCGATCGGCGGTGCGCCAAACCGACCTTCCGTTACTGGTTTTAGCTGGCGCGGGAAGCGGCAAAACTGGCGTAATCACACACAAAATTGCCTGGCTACTAGAAGACCTGGCAGTCCCTGCCCGCAATGTATTTGCGGTTACTTTTACCAATAAAGCCGCACGGGAGATGAAAGAGCGTGTGGGCAAGATTGCCAACAAAGATCTTACGAAAGGGCTAACCGTATCGACTTTTCACAGTTTAGGTATGCAGATACTTCGTACTGAAATTGAAGCTGCCGGGTTGCACAAAGGGTTTAGCATTTTCGACGGCAGCGACTGCGAAATGACAATTAAAGAAATCATGCGTAGCCGTGACGGAGAAGACAGTGATATAGCAGATCAAATTCGCTATCAAATCTCAGATTGGAAAAATCAACTAATTTCACCGGATATCGCAAGTCAAACAAACAATACAGACCCCTCTTTCCAAATGGCGGCTCGAGTATACCCAGCCTACAACCGCCAATTACGTGCCTGCAACGCAGTAGATTTAGACGACTTAATTAGCCTGCCCGTATTCTTGCTGCGCAACAATCCAAACATTTTGGAAAAATGGCAGAACCGTGTACGACATATGCTGGTCGATGAATATCAGGACACTAATAACGCTCAATATGAAATGGTCCGCCTGCTAGTGGGTAAACACTTAGGGCTTACTGTGGTCGGCGATGATGACCAATCAATATATGCCTGGCGCGGGGCAAATCCGGAGAACCTTAATCAGCTTCAATCTGATTACCCGGATATGCAGTTGGTGAAATTAGAGCAAAACTATCGATCAATGGGGCGGATATTGGAAGTCGCTAATCACCTAATATCTAATAACCCACGACCGTTTGAAAAGACCCTGTGGTCAGAACTTGGCTTCGGCGACCCGATAAATGTATTAGTCGGTGAAAACGAAACTCGAGAAGCCGAGAAAGTAGTCGCCGCTATCATGCAGCATCACTTCAAGCACCAAACCCGCTATTCAGATTATGCAATTCTCTACCGGGGTAATCATCAGTCACGTGTTTTCGAAGAAAAATTGCGCGAAATGCGAATCCCATATCATATTAGTGGCGGCATCTCATTTTTTGAGCGCTCCGAAATTAAAGACTTGATGGCCTACTTACGCATACTGATAAACGACAAAGATGACAATGCGTTTGTACGAGCAATTAATAGCCCTCGCCGAGGATTTGGAGCGGGTGGAATGGAAAAACTTGGCTTGTTTGCAGGCGAGCAAAAATCTTCTCTATTAGTTGCCGCACAACATCCAGGTATTTCGTCAGCATTGTCTAGCCGCCAATACGCGCCGTTATCAAGCTTTGTAAATCAGCTTGATAACTGGCGCGAAGCAGCCTCTAATCAAAGCGCAAATCACACACTGCATCAGATTATTGACGATATCGATTTTCGAAACTGGATCGACAGCAATAGTAAGAGTGTCGAGCAATCTGATGCACGTTGGCGAAATGTTGAAGAGTTGCTAGATTGGATGCATCGTCTCGGAAAAAATAGCGAAGGTATCGAAGAGGTAGTCAACAAAATGAGCTTGATGGATATCCTATCTCGTGACGATGAAGACGAAGATGCCGACAGGGTCTCTCTAATGACGATGCATGCAGCAAAGGGGCTAGAATTCCCCGTAGTATTTATCGTCGGTGTGGAGGAAGAACTACTACCCCATCGAAACAGCATTCAGCAGGGAACTCTGGAAGAGGAGCGTCGCTTATTTTATGTGGGAATCACAAGAGCACGCCGTGAATTAAGCCTGTCGTTTGCGCGCAAACGTTCGCGCTTTGGCGAAATTATTGATTGTAATCCGAGTCGATTTTTTGACGAACTACCTGATCACCACCTACGTTGGGACAATGTCGAAAAACCAAGTGACGAAGATAAACAATCGGTCGCTCGAGCTCACTTAGCTGCCATGAGAGCAGCGCTAAGCGGCTAAATATTATGTGTCTTGGTCGTTTTACACCTAGCGACCAAATCGAAAAATCAGAACATTACTACTAGAAATAGACACATTAGATTCTTTTACAATTTGCTGAGCTTATGAGCAGATCTGCACTCACTAAATAACGTCACTCATACCCATGGATTGGGGGTTGACACGTCTGTTATAATTCGCGGCCATTTCGATAGTCAGTTACCCCAAACAATAATTTTTTGGCAGCTCGCTGCAGAAAGGATTACTTTGGACAATTTTTCTGGCGATGAAACACCGGTTTAAAATCCTTAAGGAGCATTATTCTGATGTCTAGTAACGAAGACTCAACAAACAAAAAGCGCTCGCGTCGCCGGTTCATTACCGGTCTGTCGTCTGCCGCCTGGGCCGTTGGTGCTGGTTTTGCCGTCACACCATTCGTGCTTAGCATGAATCCTAGTGCCCGAGCAAAAAACGCCGGCGCGCCGGTAGAATTTGATTTCAGTAAATTACAACCTGGCCAAATGGTTAAAGTTGAATGGCGGGGCCAACCAGTGGTTGTGCTGCGGCGCACACCAGAAATGATGTCGGGGCTAAGCGATGTAACTGATTTGCTTGCTGATCCCGATTCTGCTGGAAGCGTACAGCCGGAATACGCACAAAACGCAGCTAGAGCAGATGCTGACAATAACGACGTCCTCGTTATGTTAAGCGTATGCACTCATCTAGGTTGTTCTCCGGTAGAGAAATTAGCAGTTGGACCAGACCCGGAGATGGGTGAAGACTCCAAGGGCGGATTCTTCTGCCCCTGCCATGGTTCGAAGTTTGACTTGGCTGGCCGGGTCTACAAAAACGTACCCGCTAATAAGAATATGGATATTCCTCCATACCAATACCTTAGTGAAAATGTCATCTTAATTGGTGAAGACAGTGCGAGGGCTTCCTAATGAGTAATTTTATGGAATGGGTTGACCGCCGCTTCCCGGCCACTAAAGTCTGGAATGAGCATTTAGCAGAATACTGGACGCCCAAAAACTTTAATTTTTGGTATTACTTCGGCTCTTTAGCCATGCTGGTCCTAGTAATCCAGATCGTCACAGGCATATTTTTGACGATGCATTACAAACCTGATGCCAGTCTCGCTTTCGCTTCGGTCGAATACATAATGCGTGACGTGCCCTGGGGCTGGTTGATGCGCTACCTCCACTCCACCGGAGCATCCGCATTCTTTGTAGTCGTTTACTTACACATGTTTAGGGGACTTATCTATGGGTCAGCGCGTGAACCGCGTGAACTCGTTTGGCTTATCGGCTGTGTTATTTTCGTCGCGCTAATGGCCGAAGCTTTTATGGGCTACCTACTCCCATGGGGCAACATGTCTTATTGGGGGGCTCAGGTGATTATTTCGCTATTTGATGTTATCCCCTATCTAGGCCCCGTACTCACAGAGTGGATTCGTGGTGATTTCGTGGTGTCTGACGCGACCCTAAACCGATTCTTTGCATTCCATGTTATCGCCTTGCCATTGGTTTTATGTGCACTAGTATTCTTACATATCGTCGCACTCCATAAAGTAGGATCAAATAATCCTGATGGTATTGAGATTAAAGAAAACAAAGACGAAAACGGCAAACCTGTCGATGGAATTGCCTTCCACCCTTACTACACAGTAAAAGATTTGGTCGGTGTGGTTGTTTTCTTTATGGTCTATCTGGGCGTCGTATTCTTCTGGCCAGAAGGTAGTGGCGTATTACTTGAGAAGGATAATTTTGCACCCGCAAACTCCTTACAGACCCCCCCAGACATTGTTCCTCTGTGGTACTTCACGCCTTTTTACTCAATTTTACGGGCCTCAACGTCAGACTTTTTGATAATACTGACCGTACTAACAGGCATAGCGGCTGTGGCAACATTTTTTATTGATACAAAACGTTCAAATAAAATTACCGCCTTTATTTGCTATGCGGTACTCGCTATCGGGTTGTTCACCTTCGACGCAAAATTTTGGGGCGTGGTGATGATGGGCAGCGCAATTGTCGTATTGTTTCTTCTTCCATGGCTAGATAAATCACCAGTCAAGTCGATTCGTTACCGTAGTATGCCCTTCAAGATTGCCGTCGGAATATTTGTGATTGCGTTTATTAGTTTAGGTTACTTAGGTATGCACCCAGTTAGCGCTCTAAGCACGATACAAGCGCAACTATGTACGGTTCTTTACTTTTCGTTTTTTGCGCTCATGCCGTTCTATACCACATGGGGTAAAACTAAGCCTGTGCCAGAGAGGTTGACATGAAAACAAATAATTTAGTATTGGCGCTAGTGGTTGCACTGCCGTTCATAGTTTCTGTTCCAAATGCAATCGCTGCGACCGCCGAAGGCGTAGTATTAGATCCGATTCATGTCGACTCAGGAGACACACCTTCTTTACAACGAGGTGCCTCCCTTTTCGTAAATTACTGTCTGAGCTGCCATGGTGCTGCTTACATGCGATATGAACGATTAGCTTATGACCTCGATATCCCAATGGAAACATTAGCTGAAGAGTATATGTTTACCACCGACAAGCCCGGTGATCTGATGAAAACCGCAATGTCCGAAGATGATGCAAAAGCGTGGTTTGGTGTTGCCCCACCTGATCTTACTTTGGTATCCCGAGTACGTAAAAATGATTGGCTGTACACGTACCTGCGCGCATTCTATCTAGATGAAAATTCACCCAGTGGCTGGAATAATTCACTATTTGAAAATGTTGCCATGCCGCATGTTCTTTATGAGCTTCAGGGGGCGCAAACTCTCGTTGGACATGTTGAGTCGAGTGAAGACGAATCCACTGAGGAACACACTGCAAACATTGGCGCCCATCAAAACATTGTTGGTGACGCTATTTTTGAAATTCAAAAGGTAGGTAAGAACACACCTGAAGAATTTGATACCGCGATGTATGACTTGGTGAACTTTCTCTCCTATTTAGCCGAACCCGCACAATTGCAAAGACGTTCTATTGGTATTTGGGTGCTCGCCTGGTTAGTCATTCTATTCGTTGTAAGCTACCTGCTGAAGAAAGAGTACTGGCGCGACGTCCACTAGAAATATTAAAAGGCATAAACGTTAAGTTAGTAATTTACAACTTATATAAGAATTTTTAATCGCTATTTCCACCCACTGGTGATGTTCAACAGTGGGTGGCGACAATTAATGAAGTACTACCGAGTTTATACACATGTCTAATATGTTAGGACGAAAACTACAGATGGCTTTATATTCAGGTACCGATTGCCTATACAGCCACGCTTGCCGGATTGTCGTTTATGAAAAAGAAGTCGAATGTCAAATCATCTATACCGATGACGATGACGATTGTGAAGAGCTGGCAGAAGTAAATCCATATAACGAGACGCCAACACTTATTGATCGTGACTTAGTGGTATACGATCCTTTTTTAATCAATGAGTATCTCGACGAGAGATTGCCACACCCACCACTGATGCCTGTTGATCCAGTATCTCGAGCACGACTTCGCATTATGATAATGCGACTAAACCGGGACTGGTATAAAGCTATCAAACTTTTCGATCACGAGACAAAAGGTGATGTCGCCAAGAAAATAGTTCGCGATGGACTAATTTCAATTTCACCCATTCTGACCGAGCAAGATTATCTGATGGGGGACGAATTCAGCTTGGTTGACGTTTTCCTCGCACCGCTACTTTGGCGCTTGCCTGTCTATGGCATTAAATTGCCGAAACAAGCTGAAGTAGTAAACGAGTATGCCTCTCGTTTGTTTAGCCGTGATGCGTTCAAGTCCGCTCTAAGTGAGAACGAACGCGAGATGAAATATTTATAAAGGTATTAACGCTGCCGTGAGAAAGTAGCGGTCAATTTTCATCCTACCTATTGTGAATACCAGCACCAAACCGTATTTCATTCGCGCTATCCATGAGTGGGCGGAAGATAATGGTTTTACACCACATGTATTGGTTGATGCCTTCGGTGAAGGCGTCCTGGTTCCCGATGAGCACGTAAAAGATGGCCAGATCTTGCTAAATATAGCGCACACAGCGGTTCAGTTGGATTGCATGGATAACGAAAGAATCGCGTTTACCGCCCGGTTTAACGGAGTGGCAACGAATATTGAGCTGCCTATAGAAAGCATCAAAGCTATTTACGCCCGCGAAAATGGGCAAGGTTTGTTCTTTGATGACATGCAGGGCCCGGATGATCCTGACGAAAACCCCCGCATAGAAACAGAAGCTGATAAGCCAACCTCCAAGACAGACACCAGTGGCAACGACAAACCCCGATCGCATTTGAAGGTTATTAAGTAATTAGCCTGCGTGGCTTTCGTTATTAAAACGTTATTAAAAGCTTCCCGATTCTGTTACTCCCGTAACCGGTAGCACACAGGCTGACGTTGGTCCAAATCACTTGCTACAATTCCGATTATGAACGAATCTTCCAATACTACTAATCGCTGTCAAGCGGACATAGCAAATATACTGATCGAAGCGTTGCCGTATATACAACGCTTTCATGGCACCACTGTGGTTATCAAATATGGTGGAAATGCGATGATTGATGATGCGCTTAAAACCAGCTTCGCGCGCGACGTCGTAATGATGAAACTAGTCGGCATAAATCCCGTTGTAGTTCACGGTGGTGGGCCTCAGATTAGCCAGGCTCTTGATCGCATGGGAAAGTCTACTGAATTTGTAGACGGTTTGCGTGTTACTGATAAAGAGACCATGGATACCGTCGAAATGGTACTAGGTGGATTAGTAAATAATGAGATTGTTAGCCTTATAAATTCACAAGGTGGCAAAGCTGTTGGTCTTTCAGGCAAAGATGGAGATATGATTCGTGCCGAAAAGATTATTATTACTAAAGCAGCGGTGAATGACCAACCGTCAGAGATTATCGATATTGGGCATGTAGGCAAAGTTTCATCAGTCGATGCAAATGTCGTCGATGCCATGCAATCGCAGGGCTTCATACCAGTTGTTGCACCGCTCGGAGTCGGTGAAGATGGGATGACGTACAATATCAATGCCGATACCGTAGCGGGGGCCTTAGCCTCAGTGCTAGAGGCAGAGAAACTAGTCCTCATGACCAACACTCCTGGCGTTCTCGATAGCAGCGGTAATTTGCTACCCGGTCTAAACTCAAGTGAGATAGCCAAGCTAATCGAAGACAAAGTCATCGTGGGCGGCATGCTACCCAAAATTAATTGCGGGCTAGATGCGGTAAATACCGGGGTAAAAAGTGCGCATATTATCGATGGGCGAGTTGATCACGCCTTATTATTGGAAATTTTCACTGATACAGGGGTAGGCACCCTTATTAGCTCGTAAAGCTTAGACTTAGAAATATTATTACTTCCAGTAAATCATCCACGCAAGTTTACTGACATTCCCAGTTGCTTGATTTCTTACAGCTCAACCTCATATATTAAATTCGTGCTCAACATTTAGCAGGCCAATATAATGACTGAATTTCACGGTACAACCATACTCTCAGTGCGTAGACCAGGCTCCGTGGTCATTGGGGGTGACGGACAAGTGTCCATGGGGAATACTATTCTGAAAGGCAATGCCCGCAAAGTGCGTCGGCTTTATCACGATAAAGTTATCGCCGGGTTTGCTGGCGGCACCGCTGACGCCTTCACCTTGTTCGAATTATTTGACGCCAAGTTAGAAAAACACCAAGGTAATTTGACTCGGGCAGCGGTTGAGCTCGCAAAAGACTGGCGCACCGACCGTATGTTACGTCGTCTTGAAGCTTTACTCGCGGTAGCCGACTCTGAAACCTCCCTAATTTTATCTGGAAATGGCGACGTCATTGAACCCCAGGAAGGCGTAATGGCCATCGGTTCAGGAGGTAGCTTTGCCGAAGCAGCGGCACGTGCACTGGTTAAAAATACCGATTTAGGTGCCCGCGATATCGTCGAAAAATCCCTTACCGTTGCATCCGAAATTTGCGTGTTTACAAACAACAATTTCACCCTAGAAGAATTAACGACAGCAGAACTAAAGACCGAAAAAGTGGAAACTAAATCATGAGCAACATGACACCGCGTGAAATTGTCCAGGAACTGGATAAGCATATAATTGGTCAGTCAGAGGCCAAGCGAGCAGTTGCTATAGCGCTGCGCAACCGATGGCGGCGCAAGCAAGTAGAAGATGAAGCCTTGCGGGCTGAAATCACCCCAAAAAATATTTTGATGATTGGGCCGACGGGGGTCGGTAAAACCGAGATCGCAAGACGCCTTGCCAAACTGGCAAACGCCCCGTTTATAAAAGTTGAAGCTACCAAATTCACAGAAGTAGGCTATGTTGGTCGCGAAGTAGACACGATTATTCGCGACTTGGTCGAGATGTCGATAAAGATAACTCGTGAAGAAGAGATGAAGAAAGTACAAACCCGAGCCGAAGATATGGCCGAAGAGTGTGTACTCGACATCTTAATACCACCTGCCCGCGAAACATCTGTCGGGTTTGAAACTAACAGCAATCCAGATGAATCAAAGGACAATGCAGCACGTCAAGTTTTCCGCAAAAAGCTTCGCGAAGGTAAGCTAGATGACAAAGAGATAGAAATTTCTGTTTCGGCTGCCAGCGTAGGAATGGAGATTTTTGGTCCACCCGGGATGGAGGACATGACTGGCCAATTGCAGGACATGATGCAAAACATTGGTGGAAAAAAACAACAGAAACGAAAACTGCCTATTAAAGACGCTATGCGTCTGCTAATCGAAGAAGAAGCCGCTAAACTCATAAATGAAGACGACGTAAAGCTCAATGCACTTCAACGTGTAGAACAAGACGGTATTGTATTTATTGACGAGATTGACAAGATTGTGGGGCGATCCACAAGTGGTAGCCCAGACGTATCGCGTGAAGGCGTACAAAGAGACCTGCTGCCACTCGTTGAGGGTTGTACCGTTTCTACAAAGCACGGCATGATTAAAACCGATCACATATTGTTCATTGGATCTGGCGCATTCCAGCTCGCCAAACCTTCAGATTTAATTCCGGAACTACAGGGCCGTATGCCAATCCGGGTAGAATTACGTGCACTCAGCGCAGACGATTTCGTCAGAATTTTAACTGAGCCAAATGCATCGCTCACCGAGCAATATATTGCTCTGCTTGATACAGAAGGCGTAGAACTGAAATTTGCCAAGGCAGGCGTAGAACGACTGGCAGAACTTGCATGGCACGTGAATGAAAGTACTGAAAATATTGGTGCCCGCCGCCTACATACTATGCTTGAACGACTATTAGAAACAATTTCATTCGAGGCAGCTGACCGCGATGGAGATACCGTGTCAGTAGATAAGGCCTATGTAGACGAACATTTAGAAGAGCTAACCGAAAACGAAGATTTTGCGAGATTTATTCTTTAATCTTCGAGCTTGATATTCACAACTCGTCTACTTAGGGGTTGCTCCAACACGTATTTTTATAAAACCTTGAAACGTCATCTTCAAGAGTTTTAAACCATCACGAAAACGATTTATATTAGTTGACCCGTAAGTTCGTGCGCCATAGCGAATTGGAATATCAACACTACCCAGACACAGTTCCGCGGCAGGAAACAGCATTTGGAAATCTCCAAACGGGTCAAACTCCCCGAAATCGGCAAGCCATGCCAACATCCTGTGATGGTCTGTTCGAGAAAATAACTTGGTTCCGCACAGCGAATCACCTATAGGCAAATCTAAGGTGTGGCTTAGTGATTTGGCGAAAAATATGTTCCCCAGACGATTCAAGAACCGCATAGCCTCATCTTCCATTGGATACATTAAGCGATTACCGTTGATCATATCGGCGTGGCCATCACAATAAGCCTGATAAAACCGCGGTATAGTTTCAGGAGGCATAGTCAGGTCAGCGTCCAAGACGGTTACCAATTCCATTTGAGCGGCCTCAAAGCCCGTCATAGTAGCGTCTTTTTTACCTTTCCCCGGTTGCTGCAGAGCCTTTGGCGAAAAGCCAGCGTACTCGTCAAGTTCAACTACTCGCTGTATCTCTTGCCAAGTATTGTCGGTTGAGTTTCCTTCGACAAACAGAACTTCCAGAGTAACCCCTTTCATCACCGGCAATCTTTTCAGGGCGTTCTCGATATTCCCAGCTTCGTTCCTGGCAGGTATAACAATAGACAGAGACGGTTTTCTTTTAGAGGGCTTAATTGGTCGAAGTACCAGTACGGATGAAAACGCCAGCCAACGAATCAAAGGGATAACGGGCAATACTTTATTAATAAGATTTCCAAGACCAAATAAACGAAATGGTATGTATGCCGAATTTCGAATTCGCACTAACTCAAACCCGGTGGCTTTCATCAAGTTACTTAGCCCGGTGCGTGTAACAAAAGTAACCGGTTGCGCCGCATCTCTTAGCCCCAGCAAATCGGCGAGTCGATACAACCAGCGAAAATACGGATTAAACACGACCGCAACAATTCTATCCGATCTCGAGAGTTTGGCTTTCAAACCGGTTAGCAATTCATGAATATCAACCGCATAGTTTAGATTTCCGTTTAGCACAATTAATCTTCCACTATCAGCATGTGTGGATGCGTTTTTTAATTGCGACCGTTTCAACAAAGTCTGATTTTTCTTATTATCAATCAGCTCTATCAATGTGCCTTCGTCATGTGGCAAAGGCTCTACCTGAATAACTTCGTTATAGTAACGCGCGAATCGATTTATCTCGGCTGCGACCAATTGACGAACATAGTGATTAAACTTTCGATGAGCCATTAATATTCTCGTTTGACGCGCTGTTCGCTTACTTTGTAAAAAGGCGCGAGAATTATATAGGCTAGTGTTAAGAGTTTCGCTAGTTTTATTTAATTCACACCGATAGCGCCAGTCACAAAATCACCAATTTTTTGCTCGGCATAATAAGAACAACTTCGCTTTAACTCTGCAAGACAAGCCGACTTGCCTTCATTTACTTCTGACCATCTAGGAGCAAACTGCCGAGGTAGTAACGGATACCCTGGCGTTTCCGGATCGTACATATCTCCAATTTCGTGCAGACCAGCCGGATAGACGAAGGGCTGCAAAGTAGCTCCACCCTGATCACAATTACATGGCTGATCATGTAAAACTTGCATTGGATGGTCACGAATAATATGAGGATACACAAACGTGGGTTGATTCCACCCAGTCACAAGTCGTATAAATATTGACTGACCATCCCTGAGTGCGCCATCTTCTTTGGCAGTTTCTATCAAAGCTTTTATAGGTAAAAATATTGGAGCGTCATAATGTTCATTAAAATTCCTCGCCGCATCCGGGGCACTAGTTTTAGATATTGCTGTCTTCAAAGATGGCAAGTTTCCAAATAGCAAAATAGAACATGCAACAACAACTGCCGCATTTCGCCAACCGGGTCTATTCGGAAAGCGATCTAACAAAAACAAAGGAGCGGCCAACAACGCCAGTACTGGTAAATAGAATCTTGGATACCCGGTAAAAGCCATACCGCCAACATCTAAATTAAATAGTAAAACCAGACTAAACAACCCACCAAACAACATGAGCAGGCTAAATCGATACTGCTTGAAGTTTCGATTCATCAATACAAAGATCCAAAAAATGGCCACCAAAACAAGCATTACCAAGCCAGTCTCGCCAAAATGAAAAACCACCCTATACCAAAACTCAGTTTGCCATTCCCAAGAGAATACTTGTCCAATCCCAACATAGTCATAACGACTAAAGCCCGATGCTCGGCGGATTAAATAATAGAGCACAAAAGGTAGGACACTGCAGGCACCAACGATCACAGCTAATAGTTTTCTACGAGTATCGTGAAGCCAGGGCTTGCCTGCCAACCACACCCAAGGGATAAGAAAAACCACTTGCTCCTTTATCACCGCACCTACACCGAGCACTAAACAAGCCTTAAGGTAATCACTCTGACTATTCGCTCTAAGCACCAGTTCAGTTGCCAGTAATACCGTAATCGCAGCCCAGGGATCAAGATAAGCCGTAGTAAATAAGTACACAGTTTCAGCCTGGTAAAACATCAATAGGCCGATCGGAAGTATCCACCAATCAGGCCAACGTCCAAGCAAAAGCGGTCGTAAAATCAATAACCATATTGGTACTGCGAGTGAATTTGTCAGTCTTCCAGCATTGAGAGGAGACGACCAATCTTGTACCACCGACATATGCATGAATAGGAAATTCAGCATTCGCCCACCACCAGGATAACGCGAATAAACGTCCTGTAATTCTGAACCGGCATCAAAATAAAACATAACGGCAACCATCAAAATAATCGCCAAACGCCAAAACCCAGTCGCAGTCGCTACGATCAACAACCCAATTATTGATCCGTATACACCGAGGTTCGCTTTCACCTCACTATAAGCCATTGTATTCGACCAATAGTGAAACTCATGATCACCGATATGTGGAAACTCTTGATTCCACGTTGCAATCAAGTACAAAAACACCGGCAAACAAATCAGAGCCATGCAAAATATAGCAACAGAAATTGCTTTTAAATTTAAGCTTGCATCGTTAGGTAACTCGAATTCTTTAAATGAAAATATATGCTTGGTACTAAACAATTGGTAAACGGTTAATAGACAAACAAGTAAAAATAAATATCCGCCAATACCCCAAAACTCATACAGACCAGACCAGTATCCAGCGAAAACAATTGTGCACAATACGTACGAAGATATGACCGCTCCTAAAGGTACTGGTGATCCAGAGCTAACGTGAGCAAACCAACTATTCAAAAACCACCTTCCAACGGTTGTTGATTGCAAAAAAGTCCATACCGAAAAAAACGCGATTGAAAAAATAGTGATTATTAAAGCAATTCGCTTGGGCGACATTATCGTAACATTTTGGTGCGCCCCACCAACATCACCAATTAATTCCACGTACGGATCTGGCCCTATGACTGTCTCGCTAACAATATCGCCCTTTCTCTCCAGCACCACATTATTTGTGGGTCGTAGGGCTTCAGACAAAGATTCTCCTTGCCAGCAATGCGATGCAAAAACAGAAGTAAAACAAATAGACTGAATTCCCAGTTGACTAATATCTGTTTCGATATCTAGCCGCAAACCTACCAGTCGCGTCTTTGGAAGAGGCAAGTAATCCACGCCAAAAACTGAGGACTTTAATGCTGCTTCCTCTTCGTGGTACCCATGGCCAGTATTGTAATAAGCCTTTATGCGAATAGGGTCATTAGTATCTATTGTTATTTTTACGTTTGCGTCCAGGTACCAACCAGACATCAGCCCACACAAAACGACCAAAACAACGCCAGCAATACAACTTACGAGTAATCTAAATACTAGCGAGCTCAAAATTGTGCTCCGATTAAAAACAGTCTTAACAAACTTCATCTAGTTGAGCACGAATACGGTCAAGGTAAACTATTCAAATCGCCTGGAAACTTTAACAATTCAGCAGAGCCATTCGCGATTGAGCGTACTCGATAATATTTTTAACTCGTTGATCCCAGCTAAACCCTTCAACGCTTTTTTTTGCGTTGGTTGCGAGAGCGTCCCTTAATGCAGAGTCATTCAAAAGCTTCGCAAAGCCACTGATAAAGCTTTGTGCATTGTCTGGCTCCACCAGAACTGCGTTCACATTGTCTGTCAGTACTTCCTTAATTGCGTTTAAGTTGGTTGCTAAAATTGCTCGACCGGAAGCCATATACTCAAAAAGTTTTAACGGTGACATCCACTCAGCAGTAGGGCAAGTTTGACTGTACGGCATCATTAGAATATCTGCTGCCCACAAATATTTTGATACCTCAGAATTATTTACAAAACCCAAGAGTTTAGTATTGCCAAGCCCCCGCTCGGTAACTATGCGCTGCCATTTTTCAACATGCTCAGGGTGCCCCCCCACTAACAAAAAGTTACACGACGGATAATCAGCTGCGGCCGCGAGGATTTCCTGAATACCTCGGTCATCGTATAGATGGCCAACATAAACAGCGTACATTTCGTGCTTTTCAAGCCCGAGCATCGAGCGCGCTTCCTGTTGGTCCAGACTTTGGGAAAACATTCCCGTATCGACGCCATCAGGAGCCACTATAATCTTCTCAGCCGGCAAGCCATGCTTAATATAGCGATCTTTAAGTGGTTCAGAAATAGTAACCAAGCCAAGTAACGCATCCTGCTCTAGTAGTCGATACAAATTGTTTTTCTGTTTGGAGTTATCGGGCGGACCGTGTGTTTCCACAAGCGTCGGTATACCTCTAGGCACAGTATATTTAGGAAGCTCGAATGTACGAGTAAACACCAAATCAACATTCGATTCTTCTAAAAAACGCGTCGCCTTTCTAAAATAGATTTCACTCAAAAACGCTGTCGGTAACTCTATTAGATCCCGGTATGGGTAGAACTTTGACTCGAAAGCTTCACTCAGGCCATAGAATTGCATTAGATCTACATTGCCAATATTCAGCCAAGACTTCAGATTCAAATTAGATAAAAACAAAAATTCACGTGAGTTTCGATGCCAGGCCTGAGCATTCTTCATTATCTGAATAGAGTGCGCAAAGCGATTTGGCAAATCACAGTTAGCTACATATGCAGTTTTTAGATCCATTAAATCCCCCTCCGACCTAGCAGCCAAGCGGCATATTCCAAATCTTGCTGAGAATCTATATCAACAGATTCCTCGTGAGTCATTTCAAACTTCAGAATTTTCTCTCCATAAAGGTTTCCATAGGTAGCTAGTGTTTCCGGTCTGGTAATCAATATAGCGGGGCCATTCCTAGCAAATAACACCGGTTTATCCTGTCGCCGCAATGCAGCGGAAGTAAAACTCTCAATAGGTGTTAACCACTCTCCGTTAGCCTGCATTAAAGATGAAGGCGAAAACTGATGGGGCACCGGTATTACACTAACCAGCGAATCGGCATCACTCTGCTTAAATATGTTACAGGCGTTTGATATTGCCACGGCCGAACGCAAAGGTGAGGTGGGTTGCAAATACACTATCGCATCCAGGTCTCTCTCTTCCGTTCGAACCCAATCCAAAAAATGCTCTATGACCTCAAAAGCAGTTGCTTCATCACCTGAAAGTTCCTTAGGTCGTAAAAAAGGTACTTGTGCACCAGCACTCTTGGCAACCTCAGCGATATCAGGTGAATCTGTTGTCACAAATACTTTTTTTTTGCCGATGGCAGTTACGGCCTCACGAATGGTATGGACTATTAGAGGGATTCCGTCCAACAGTCGAATATTTTTTCCGGGAATTCCTTTTGAACCCGCACGAGCAGGAATTAGAGCGACAAATTTCATGCGTAGTTTTTCAAGCCGTTAAACTAAATTACATGTCGTAGGCAGGTTAGCCTACTACTCTGAGTTCATTTAACAATACATCCACGATTCTGTCAGCGGATTTCCCATCAAAGGGCTCCAATATCCTCTCACGCAGTTGAACCCTGCCCTGGCAATGTAAATTATAATCTGAAATATAGGCCATAAGAGCGCTATCCAGCTCAGTGTAACTCCTCACAATTGCCACACCTCCACTATCAATTACTGGTTGATAGTGATCCATCTCGTAGTATCTTTCTACACTCTGGTGATATGTGGGCTGACCATCGCCGTTAAATGCAATATTAATTGCACGACAATCGAGAGCGACTGCGTCAAGACTGATTGACCCCTGCGTTGAAATCACCACATCGGCAGCTGAAAAAAGCTCCGCAAGCTGGCCTAAGTTCGTAAGACTAGCATCTTCATAATTAACAACTTCATTTTCTAACTGCTCCGAAAATCGGTCCTTAAACTTCAAGTCTTGTGGGTGTGGGCGCAAAAAAAAGCATATGTTATTTTCGTAACCTGCCTCGGTAGTAAATTTCGCCAAATGTCTTACGATATCCGGCTCATGCACTCCTAATCGCTCAGTGCTAGCAGCGTAAACAACAAGAGTCGCATCGGATTTAAAGCC
>ERZ887942.207-NODE-207-length-49813-cov-19.718397_pt1 | contig 49813 bp, 41 predicted proteins | sample MGYA00521099_ERZ887942 | MGnify/ENA primary metagenome ERZ887942 (study PRJEB32303, sample SAMEA104408605) | aquatic metagenome | biome: Brackish water; feature: Pelagic; material: water | place: Baltic Sea | collected 2014-06-07T06:48:00 | depth 16,251 m ... | reverse complement strand
AACTCCTCCAGCAAGCTCGCCCCATCTAACCATCCTCAAGCCAATCGCCCTTCGTTCCTGTCATTCGGGGCTTCGATGGGAGGCAGCGTGATGGTGAAGATCGTTTGATCTCCGGGGGTGGAAGCTGCACTGATGTTGCCGCCATGGGCTTCGATGGCCCGCTTGACGATGGAGAGTCCGAGGCCCGTGCCTTTCACCTGGGATTGGGTGTGGTGCTTTTCGACCCGGTAGAATCGTTTGAAGATGAAGGGGAGATCACTGCCGGGGATCCCAATGCCATTATCGGTGATGCGAATTGTGAAGTTCCCTTTTTTGTTTTGTTCTCCATCAATGCGGATGGTGACGGGAGCAGCGGTGTTTTGCTTGAGAGCATTCTCGACGAGGTTGAAGAGAATCTGGGTCCAATAGAAATGGTCACCGGTGATTTGAATCCCGGGAACGTTCACTTCAACGGACGCCTTCTGTTGTTCGATGATGGGTTCCAGTCGCTCGATGATGTCACGGACACACCCTGCGATATTGAATGGGGCAAGTTTGAGGGGAGCTGCTTCATCAGACTCCAGTTTGGAGATCACGAGCATGTCTTCGACGATGCAATTGATGCGGACGACATGCCGGTCCATGGTGTTGAGCATCTTTTGAGCGAGAGCCTTGTTATCGAGTCCGCCTTCTTCGGTGAGGTTTTCGAGATATCCCGAAATGATGGAAAGAGGGGTCCGGAGTTCGTGCGAAGCATTTGCGACGAAATCCTGGCGGACTTGGTCGGCGTGAACGCTGGCGGTGATATCGCGCATCATGAGTTGAACTTCCAGGGAGTTGCTTTGAAGGGCGAGGGGGCGGACATCGATTTCCCAATGGGAGTCTTTATCACCAGCTCTGGATGAAAAGGGAGACCCAGGGGGGAGTCGCAAAGTGCCACGGTAGGGCGCGGGGGTGTCGAGGACACTTTTGATGCTGGAGTAGATTGGCGAATCGAGAAAAACCTGTCGAATGCTTCGGTCCTTGATGTCCCGGTCTTCGAAGATTTCTTCCGAATGTCGGTTGATACGGATGACATGGCCTTTTTCGCTGATCGAAAAAAACGGGTATGGAAGGGCATCGAGGAGGCGCTGGATTTCTCTTTGGTGGGTTTTGTTCCGAGCTTCATTCCGGTTGCGGATGTCGCGACGCAGTTGGGTGTTGTATTCTTCCGAATTTCGGAGTTTTCGGGATGCGCGTAAGAAGAGGATTCCGAGAATCAAAGCACAAGCGAAGGCGAAGTAGGTCATTCGATTTCGCGGACTAAATAACCAACTCCACGAACTGTTTCAATGAGAGCGCTTTCTTCGCCCAGTTTTTGACGGAGTCGCTTCATATGGGTGTCGAGCGTGCGGCTGTGAACATCATCATTGTATCCCCAAACCACTTTGAGGAGATCATTGCGGTCCTGTGGCTGGCCGGAGCGCTGGCAGAGGAAGAGGAGGAGCTTGAACTCTGTCGAGGTGAGCGGGAGGGGTTCCTCGTTGAGATAGAAAGCGAGGTTGTTTTTGTCGAACCGGAAGGGCCCGAAGGAGAAGATGACCGAGCCGGGAGTGGCACGGTTCCTTTTGACGATGGCCTGAACCCGGAGGATGAGTTCCTTTGGGCTGAAGGGCTTGGTGAGGTAATCGTCGGCTCCGGATTCGAGTCCCCTGATGCGGTCGTCAATCTGGCTCTTTGCGGTCAGCATGAGGACAGGGATGGCGTGGGAGCGGGTGTCCCGCTGCATTTCCTTGAGGATCTGATGGCCATCAAGACCGGGAAGCATGAGGTCCAGGATGACCAGAGAGGGCTGGTCCTTGAGGATCCGTTCAAGTCCCTCGCGGCCGTCGTGAACCATATCCACCGTGAATCCGGCCCGTTCGAGGTTGAATGAGATGAGGTTGGCGATGTCGACTTCATCTTCGACAATCAGGATGTTTTCCATAACTGGATCCCAGTGAATCTTAGGCCCGGCTTGTTCCATCGCACTCCAGTGTGACGTTTCCGTCACATCCCGTCCAGCCACAGGTGAAGATTCCAACTCATCGACTGCAATAATCCCGTTTTCTTCCGTGTAAAGTTTCATGAGTAAGCCAAAGTTACTTCACTATATGAGCGCAGCCGCAGATCAAAAGAAAGACACTCGGGCGGGGAATTACTTTATCTCCAATTATCCTCCTTTTTCCTTTTGGTCGGATGACCAGAACGAGCAGGTAGAGGAAATCTATAATCAACCGTCGAAAGAAGGAGTTCCATTGGGTCTCTATCATCACATTCCGTTCTGCCGGAAACGGTGTCATTTTTGCTACTTTAGGGTCTACACGGACAAAAGCGCCGACGACATCAAGAACTATCTGGATGCGACCGTGACTGAGCTTGAGATGATGGCACGCAAGCCTCTGATCGAGGGGAGGAAGCCTCATTTCGTTTATTTTGGAGGAGGGACGCCTTCCTATCTTTCGGCGAAGCAACTCAAAAATTTGACTGATCGGATGAAGGCCATTCTACCGTGGGATGCCGCGGAAGAAGTGGCCTTTGAATGCGAGCCGGGAACTTTGAATGCGGGCAAGCTTTCCGCGATCAAGGACATCGGGGTGACCCGATTGAGTTTGGGAATCGAAAACTTCGATGATCACATTTTGGAAATCAACGGGCGGGCCCACCGATCAAAGGAAGTGGAGCGGGCCTACGAGCGGGCGCGTGCGGAGAATTTTGATCAAATCAATATCGACCTGATCTCAGGAATGATCGAGGAGACCGAAGAAAACTGGCAGCGTAACATCGAAAAAACCATCGAGCTCGCTCCGGACAGCGTCACCGTCTATCAGATGGAAATTCCCTATAATACGACGATTTACCGCGAAATGAAGGACACCGGAAAGCTGATTGCTCCGGTGGCCGACTGGCAGACAAAACGTCGTTGGGTGAAGGAAGCTTTCGCGGCTCTGGAGAGCGCCGGTTACACCGTAGGTTCCGGCTACACGGCGGTGAAGGATCCGGACAAGGCAAAGTTCATTTACCGTGACTCACTTTGGGGAGGAGCTGATTTGCTTGGGCTCGGAGTGGCATCGTTCTCACATGCGGCGGGAGTTCATTACCAAAATCTGACTGAGATCGATGACTACACGAAGGCTATTGATGACGGGAAAATGCCGACCAAACGGAGTTTCCGGACGACCGAGGAGCACCGCATGATTCGGGAGTTCATCCTGCGGATGAAACTGGGCCATGTGGATGCCGGTCACTTTGATTCCAAGTATGGGGTTGATGTTTTGGCACGCTGGGAAAGCGAGCTGGGCGAGCTCACCGACGAAGGGCTTTTGAAAGTCGAAGGGAAGGAGATCGTTTTGGAACGGGATGGATTGCTGTGTGTGGACAATATCCTTCACGACTTTTTCCTGCCCGAGCATCGTACGAACAAGTTGGTCTAACTCATGGAGGGAACGCTCGAGATCCAGGACCTTCTGGCTTGTGAACATCTGCGTGACCTGCAGTTCACGTGGGTGGAACCTGAGGAGATTGAAAGCCCCTACCAGGAGCTACTCTGTCACAAGCGCGACATGACTTCGACGCTCGCTCGCTTCCATGGAGGCGAGGTGGGTCTGAAGGTGCTTCAGGAGCCATTGGATCAGGAGTGCTACGTTCGTGAAGTCCTTTTGAAAGTGGGAGAAAAACCGGTGGAGTATGGTCTGATTCGAGTGTTTTTGGAGAACTTCCCCAAAGAATTGAGAGCGGAGATTACCGGAGGGCTAAAGCCGCTGGGAGCGATCTTGAACGACAGTGGGTTTGGGTATTCGAGTGAGCCCGGCGGTTTTCTGAAAATCCCCGGGGAAACCTTTGAACCGGATTTTTTTCCAGCTGCCGGTAGTAAATTTCTCTTTGGGCGCTACAATTCGTTGTTGAGCGAAGATCGGACGGTTCTCGCCAGAATTATTGAAATCCTACCCAGAGAAAAATCATGATCTCAAATTCATCCTATGACTGTGACGTTCTCATTATCGGAGCCGGCCCGGCCGGGACAACGGCGGCGACCATTCTCGCGGAAGAGAAGGGGAGAAAGGTGATCGTTTTAGAGAAGGAGCACTTTCCCCGTTATCATGTCGGTGAGTCGCTGATTCCCCATTGCTGGGACACCCTCGATCGGTTGGGGATGACGGAGCGACTTGATGCCGAGGGGTATCAGTCGAAACAAAGCGTGCAGTTTGTGAGTCCGGACGGTGAGCTCTCGACGCCATTTTATTTTTCGAAGCATACCGATCACCCCCGCGCACGAACGTGGCAGGTCGATCGCGCGTCATTCGATACCATGATGATGGAACGGGCCCGGGAAGCGGGTGCCGAAGTGCGTGAGGGAATCAAGGTGCTCGATTTCCTTGAAGAGGATGGGGTGATCACCGGCGTGACTGCCGAAGATGAATCGGGCAAAAAATTTGAGTTGCGGGCTCCAATTACAATGGATGCTTCAGGGCGCGATGCCCTTTTCCAAAGGAAGAAAAAATGGCGTAAACGGGATCCCAAATTGAACAAGATTGCGATCTGGACGCTCTACAAGGGAGCGAAACGTGATCCCGGAGTTGACGAAGGAGCCACCACCATTGCCTATGTGAAAGAAAAAGGTTGGTTTTGGAATATTCCTCTCAAGGACGATATCGTGAGCACTGGAATCGTCGCTGAACGTGATTATTTGTATCGCGATGGGCGCGATCTTGCGGCGATTTATGAACGCGAAATTAAGGAAAACAAATGGATCGAGGAGCATCTTTCAGAAGGGGAGCAGTTCGGCGAATACTGGGTTGCCGGTGAGTATTCCTATCGGGCAGAGCATTGCGCCACCGATGGATTGGTTCTCATTGGCGATGCCTTTGCTTTTTTGGATCCGGTCTTTTCCTCCGGGGTTTATTTGGCTCTCACCACGGGATCGCTTGGAGCGGATGCGGTCGAGAAAGCGCTCGTGAACCAGGATTTTGGGAGCGGGCAATTCCGTGATTACGGAGAACGTGTTTGCTTGGGAATCGAGTGGATGCGCAAGCTGGTCTATGCCTTTTACGATGACGATTTCAGTTTCGGAGATGTCGTGAATAAATATGCCGGGGTGCGCCGTGATTTGACGGATTGTCTGATTGGGGACCTGATGGATAAGGATTACACCGAATTGTTTGGGCGGGTTGCGGAGTTCGCAGAGCTTCCCTCCGAACTGCCTCACGGCAAGACTGTGCAAAGTGGAGCCCCTGCTTGATTTGAAAATCACTCTTCTCACGGCAGGAACCGGCAGCTATTACTGCGGGGCCTGCATGCGCGACAATGCGCTGGCCAGGGAGCTGATCGCGAGGGGGCATGAGACCCATTTGGTCCCGATGTATCTGCCACTTCAACTCGATGAGGAGAGAGTTGATGAAGTGACACCGGTCTTCTTCGGGGGGATCAACGTTTACCTTCAGCAGAAGTACGGGATTTTTCGAGTCATGCCCCGCTGGATGGATCGCCTTTTCAATGGGAAGGGGCTTCTTAGGGCCGTCGCAAAGCGGAGCCATCTGACTTCCGCGAAGGAACAGGGAGAAATGACCTGTTTGATGTTGAGGTTGGAAGAGAGCAATCTTGGAAAGGAAGTCGATAAGTTGGTGGAATGGTTGGAGCGGGATGGCAGGCCGGATGTGGTGGTGCTTTCGAATGCCCTTCTTGCGGGATTGATCTGCGAACTCAAGAAACGGTTGCAGGTGCCTGTGGTTTGCACGTTTCAGGGAGAGGATTCTTTTCTCGATGGCTTGCCGGATCCATGGAGCGGTGAGGCCTGGAAGGAAATGGCGAAGCGGGTGGCGGATGCTGACGCCCTGATCGCACCAAGCGCCTACTATGCCACAGTGATGGAGAAGAGACTGGGGTTGGAGAGAGGTGCCATTGAGGTCATTCCCAATGGCATCAACCTGGCGGGCTACGAGATGGCGAAGGAAGGTGGCAGGATTGGATATCTGGCAAGAATGTGTCATGCCAAGGGGCTGGGGCTATTGGTTGACGCTTTCATTCACTTGAACGATCCGTCGCTGAGGCTTGCGGTGGCTGGTACGATGGGGGGGGGAGATGGTGTCTATGTGGCCGGTCTTCAGAAAAAACTCAAGAAAGCCGGTTTGGAAGACTGTGTCGAATGGCTGCCGAATTTGGATCGCGATGAAAAGGCGGAGTTTCTGCAGAGTCTCTCGGTTTTTTCCGTGCCTGTCACCTACCCGGAGGCGTTTGGGCTTTATCTGATTGAGGCGATGGCTTGCGGTGTGCCCGTGGTGATGCCCAATGCCTCCGCTTTCCCGGAGATTGTGGAGGAGGCAGGGTGCGGGATTCTTGTAGAGCCCAACTCATCAAAGGATCTCGCCCGGGGGATTCGCGAGATGCTGGGAAATCCGGATCGAAGGCAGATGGGAGAAAAGGGTCGGCGGGCGGTCGAAGATCGCTATCATGTCGGGGCGATGGCAGCTGAATTTGAAAATGTTTTCGGGAAGGTGGTGTCAAAATGAGTGAACAATTTGAGTGGTCCCGGTTGGTTGAATTTTATGAGACGGATCTGGCGGGCATTGCCCACTTTTCAAACTTCTACCGCTGGATGGAATCGGCGGAGCACGCGTTTAAACGACACCAAGGGATGGCTCTCCACCGGGACGGGATCGGCTGGCCAAGGGTGAATGCGAGCGCGGATTTTAAAAAGCCGGTGAAATTCGGTGACTTGGTGAGAGTCGGGGTCAGAATTTCAGAATTACGGACGCGCTCGATTCGATACGTGTTCGAGGTGCGGGTGAATGAGGACGAAGACGTTCATGCAACCGGGGAAATGACCTCGGTTTGTGTCGATTTGAGTACAATGAAAGCGATCGAGATTCCTGTGGAAATCAGGGGTTTTTTGTCCAAGGAGTGACCGGGTTGAAATTTCGCGGTAGCCAGACCGAAAAGATCGGAGATACTGGCAGCAGCTGAGAAAATCATGGCGGCAAAAAAGAATATGAACTGGGTAGGATTTGCACTAATGACGGTGGCCTTTTGGGGGCTTTATGGAGTGTTTCTTCACAAGGGAGCAATGGGGATGCAAGATCCGGAGTTCGGGCGATACAAAGCCTTTCTCGTGGTGGGGATTGCCTACTTCCTCGTGGCGGTCCTTGCGCCCCTGATTTTGCTCAAACTTTCAGGCTCGAATCTGAAATTTCGTGGAGAAGGGTTTAAGTGGTCGTTGATTGCCGGTGTCGTTGGCGCACTCGGAGCGTTAGGCGTACTTCTGGCCTTTGGAAAGGGCGGGCATCCCTCGGCCGTGATGTCGATTATTTTCGCCGGAGCTCCCGTGGTGAATGCAGTGGTGGCCTTGAAGCTTCATCCACCCGAAGGAGGAATGGCTGCCATCCGCTGGCAGTTCTATGCGGGCATCGCCTTGGCCGCACTTGGAGGCTTCATGGTCACCAAATACAAGGATCCCAAGCCAGTCCCGGTGCAAAGCGCAAAAGACTAACGCGGCTTTGGATAGCGGGGACCACCTCCGCCATAGGTGGGCACGGCGAAATCAAAGGCCGGGCCCCCGTGGCGCGGGTCAGCCGAAACCTTAAGTTCGCGAGTCAGGAGGTCGGCGTATTTTTTGGTAAGCCCGGGCTCCGCTTCTGCGATGTTGACGAGCTGGTGGGAGTCCCTGGATAGGTCGTAAAGTTCCTCGGCCGGACGCTTCGCAAAGCTCCATTGGTAGAATTTCGACCCGGAGCCAAGATCGACGATGACGGTCTTCGTTGGCCCGTTATCGGTGTCTCCATACCAAGTATTCTTGATCGTGGCCTTTTGCCAAAGGGGGGTGCCATTGGGCCAGAGGCTTGGAAGGTAGTTCCGAATGTAGAGGTAATCGTGGTCCCGATATGAGCGTGAGGGATAGCCCTCCATGCTGGGCGCTTCCTGACCGGGCACATGACGTTCTTTTCCGGTGATGATGTGCTTGCGGAGTGAGCCTTTGCCGGTCAGGGCCGGCAGGAGGCTCCTTCCGGTCATTTGCTTGGGCGGAGTGAGGCCTGCTGCTTGCAGAAAGGTGGGAGCGAGATCTGTGAGAGAGACGAAGTTTTTGAAGGACCCGCCGGGCTTGATCTTTTCGCCCCAGCGAATGGCGAGGGGAACTCTGGTGCCGGAATCGTAGAGGTTGGATTTGCACCGGGGGAAAGGCATTCCGTGATCTCCGGTGACCACGATGATTGTGTGATCGAGCTCACCAATTTTCTCAAGATGAGCGACGGCTTTTTCCACGTCGGAATCAAATCGTTGCACTTCAAAGTAGTAGTCGGCGACATCACTGCGGACTTCTTCGGTGTCTGGAAAGAAGGGGAAGATGTTGATTTTGGAGAGATCCATTCCGGAATTTTTTCCCGAGTCTTTTTTGTATCCGCGGTGCGGATCGGAGGCACCGAGCCAGAAGCAGAAGGGGGTTTCCCTGTCCGGACGGGCTGCGAGGAATTCTTCAAATCCTTTCCGGTAGACCTTCCCGGCGGGGTGCTCATTTAGGAATTTTCCTTCAAGTTTTCCCGGTCCAAATGACTTCCGCCATGAGCCGCTGTGATATCCCGCTTGTTGCAGAAGGCGGGCATACGTTTCCACTTCCTGGGGGAGCGTGCCGTAGAGATTTGCCCCTCCCTTGAGCCGCCAATGCCACTGGCCGGTCATGATCGAGTTTCGGCAGGGTGTGCACGAAGGCGAGGAAACGTAGGCGTTGTGAAAGAGTGCTCCTTCCTTGGCGATCCGATCAAAGGCGGGCGTTTGGACGACCGGATCGTTGGCATAAATCGAGGCATGAGGAGCTCCCCAGTCATCGGCAATGCAGAAGAGAATATTGGGACGCTTGGTTTCGGCCGTGCAAGTGATTGTCAGGAGAAGGAAGACGAGAAGTTTCATGTGAAAAAGAACTCTAGGATACGGAAGGGCAGCTTTTATCCTTGCGAACATTGCTTGAAGATCTTCCGGGTGAGTGCCACCGAAATGAGAGTGATGAAGGATCCGGTGAGAATATCGAGGGGGCGGTGTTGCCAGGTTGTCGCAATGGACAGGATGCCCAACCCGAGAAGGGGAAGCATCCAGTATAGCCGGGTCCGTTTTTCGCGCGCGAGAAGGCAGATGATGGTGATTGGCCCCATGACGTGGCCGCAGGGCGCGATGCAGACCGGATTGTCAATGGCAATGAGATCGCGGTGAGCTCGATACAGTGATCCTTCGGGGGTCATGGGGCGGATCATCTCGGTCGGAAAAAAATACCAGATGCTTCCAATCACGAGAAAAGTCAGCAGCACCGAGACAAGATATTGGTAGAAATTCCGCTGGTCCCCGAGGGCATAGGCCCCGAGCCAGGGCAGGATGAGCATGAGGAGATAGGGGACGGTCATGACCGGCCAAAATGGAACCCAGTCAGGCATCCCGACGACACGATGTTCAATTCCCGTTCGATGATTAATCGTCAGGTAAATCGCCATCAGAGGGGCTCCCAGGGCACACAGGAAAATCGATCTGACGAGGAACTGTTTCATGGGGTGGATTTTGACTGGAGGAATGGAAAAAGCGCAGCCTTGCAAGGCTGCGCTTTGTTGATTGGGCTGCCTTTTGGTCGCAAGGAGACTTTACGAGACCACCACAGCCTTGGTGTCTGCACTCGTCAGGATTCCGATTTCGGAGACGATCGAAGCTCCATTGGCATAGAGAAGATCCTGGGCTTCGTGGAGATTTTCGGGGCTGACGGCGAGTAGAAGGCCGCCGGATGTCTGGGCGTCGGTCAGCAGGATTTGGATCTCCTCAGAGACGTCGGCACCAAAGGTGGTGAACTCTTTTGCGAGTTTGAGGTTTTCGCGGCTTCCTCCGGGAACGCAGCCTTGCTTGATGAACTCCAGAACGTCAGGGGAAATTGCGGGAACGGCTGCGGAATCGATGCGGGCGGTGACCCCGGATTCGCGACAAAGGTGGCTGAGATGTCCCAGAAGTCCAAACCCGGTGACATCGGTGCCGGCACGGGTGAGACCAACCGAAGCAATGGCCGATCCCGGGGTGTTTAACTGGGCCATTTGTTCAGAGGCTGTTTTTTCAAGTTCAGGGGAACAAATACCCCGCTTGATGGCGGTGGAAATGATGCCGGTTCCGAGGGGCTTGGTGAGAAGGAGGTGATCGCCCGGTTTGGCTCCGGCGTTGGAAATGACCCGGTGAGGGTTGACGGTTCCGGTGACGGAGAGGCCATAAAGCGGTTCCGGGTTTTGGACGGTGTGGCCTCCGGCGAGGGCGCAATTGGCTTCAGCGACTTTATCGGCACCACCTCGAAGGATTTGGTTGATCGTATCTAGATCAAGCTTGTCCGTGGGAACCGCGACGATGTTCATCGCCGTGATGGGGGTTCCTCCCATCGCGTAGACATCGGAGAGGGAGTTGGCTGCCGCGATTTGGCCGAAGAGGTAAGGGTCGTCGACGATCGGAGTGAAAAAGTCGAGCGTTTGGACGAGAGCCGTGTCTTCGCTGATACGGTAGACGGCCGCATCGTCCGAACTGGCGGATCCAATGAGGAGGTTGGGGTCTGAGATGTTGGTAAGGCCACGCAAGACTTGCGTGAGTTCGGCTTGGCCGAGTTTGGAGGCTCATCCTCCGCAGGAGGCTAATTCTGTTAGGCGTTTGATGTCTTCACGAGTCATGCTAATTACCTTAGCCGATGATCGGTTTTTTTAAACCCTTTCCCTTTCGCGGGGTTGCTTTGTTGGGGTAAAGTATTTCCACAATGGCACAGAAACCGGATCCTTATGAGCTTGAAGGCGTGAAACGTCGCGCTCCCAAACCTTTCCCCTGGGTCACTGTTTTTTTCGCGATGCTCGCCGTTCTTCTGGCTTTGATTATTTTGTCACCGATCCCGGAGAAAGTTCGGAGGAAGATTGGAATCTCCGGGCCCAGGGAGGTGGTCAAGCCTGGGCCCGCTCCCAAACCCGAGATCATCGTGAAAGAAAAGATCATTGAAAAGGAAGTGAAGATCGGGCCGGCATACTACAGGGTGGAGGAAGGCACTGATGTTGCGAAATCGTCGATGGGGTTCGACTTCAAGTCCCGTGTTGAGGAACGCCCGGGTCGATTGGTGTCCTCGGAGCGGGAAGGGGATGGCTCGTATGAGGCCTCATACACGCTCTTCATCAATCGACCGGAGGCGGCCAAGCATCTGGACGAGGTGACCAAGGTGAATCCGACCTTGCTTAAGGCACTCCCTGGATTGGGACCCATGATCGAGAAGGCCAATGTTTCGCCCTTTTACAAAAAGTTGTATGACAACAAGCTGTCACGTCTTAAGGCTTACTCAAAACGAATTGATCGTCTTTTGACCAAGCACAATTACTACGATTGTCAGACCATGCTTGAATTGGAGCATCCGGGCTCGAAGCGGAAAGTGTTTCTGATGCAAGCGGATATGGACGTGGTTTCCGATGGTTCGGATGGCGACCGGCTTCCAATCATGCCTGAAAAGATCGTCAATTCAGCACATTACCAACCTTTTACGAGTTATGGGTGGGCCAAGACCGGAAAGGTCGAGAATCCCATGATTGCGGGCTGGAGGAATCTTTTGGCCAAAGCAAAGACAAGCGGAAATGCCAGTGAGGTTAAGAGACTGGAGACCGGAATTGAAGACCTGAAAAGGCGCAGTTTTTTGATCGCGGAGTATGACCCCTTTATCGTGATTTCGGTTGATGTGTTACGTGATCGTGACAGTCCCTTTGGACCTAACGTGGGCGATTATGTCGTGGTGATTTACGGAGAGAAAATGTATCCGGCGATCGTGGGAGATGGTGGTCCGACCTTTAAAGTCGGGGAGGCCAGTCTGCGGATGGCGAAAGAGCTTAATGAAAAGGCGACACCCTATAACCGTCCGGTGTCGAATGTGAGTGTGACCTATCTGGTGTTTCCAAGAAGCTCTGGAAAGTGGGTGGCTCCCAATTACGAGAACTGGCGCAGCGAGTGCCTCAAATTGGTGAATGAAATCGGTGGCCTCGGCGAAGGATATGATCTCCATCAGTGGGAAAATACTCTTCCTCAGCCCGAGCAGGAGGAATAGCTTTCCTCGCTCTTGAAAGTCGCGATGCGCGCAAGCCGGGTAAATTTTCAGCTTCCCCGGTGTCGCCGGGTTTTCTCATGCTTTACCGTCAATTTTACCTCCGGCCGGCTTTTCGCCTAAGCTTGGTAACCACCGTATCGATATCGGCCGTCGGAATGGCGAGGGATCGATGTCGGAGGGCACGGGCGATATTGATTCCGACGACGTCGCCCTTGAGATTGACGAGTGGAGCTCCGGTGAGGAGGGGACTCAACGGTTGATCATGATAGAGGCACCGGGGAAAGTCAGTGCGTCTCTTGCTCAGATCACCACCGCGGGCGCTGAGAGAGGAGAGGGCTCCGTCGCGCTGGGACGCGGATCGATCGAAGGACCCGGCGGCGGTTGGGGGGCGGAGATCCAGGATAGGTTTGAAGGTGATCTCGTTCTTTCCTCGTTTCACAACCAAGGCGACTTTCTCACCGGGAGATCGTTTTGAGATGCCATCGGCCAGGGATTCGAGGTCTTTGACGGGGGACCCTTCAAACTTGAGAATCTGGTCGCCTTCGAGCAGACCCACTTTATCGGCGGGACTTCCGATTTCGACTGTTTCAATGAGGGGCGCTGTGGATTCGGGCGAGAAGGTGACACCCAGATAGGCACTTGGTTCTTCAGAAGTGTGATTCAGCTCGTATCCCTTTTTCGGGGCAACGCGGGCGGGTTGCGTGATGACGCCGGTGAGGAAATTTCGGGACGTTGGAGTCAGCACGAGTTGTCCGACTTTGGGTTCCTTGGGTTCCCAGCCGACAGGCACGAGACCGGAGGCTTCGACTCGAATTAGGGCCAGATCGTAGTCCTTGTCGACAGCCTTGATCTCAACCGGATAGTCTCTTCCTTCGAAGGTCAGGGTGAGGCCTTCGACATCTTCGATCTCGGAGGCCTTCGTAAGAAGTTGGCCTATTTCATGAATGACGGTGGCACTGACGATGGTGCGGCCTTCCTTGTTTTTTAACGGGACAACGGATTTGGCAAATTGTTCACGCAGGTCCGTGAGTGAGGCCTGGAATTCTTTTGCAGGGATTCGATCCGTAGCGGAATCACCTTCGCCGGAATCGGTAACCATCATTTCGATGACTCCAGCGATGGGCTGAGGAAAATGTCTGCGGGCGATGACCTTTTCCGGCTTCAATGAAACGATCTTTCCGTTGCCTGTGGTGAAGAGAAGTTCACCGCCTTTTTTCATGGTGAGTGCGAGGGAAATCGTCCGAGTGATGGGTTCACCGTTGACGGAGGTAATGACGTCACCACTAGCAAGACCCGCTTTGTCGGCGGGGCTTCCAGGTAAGACTGATTTGAGACGGGGCGCTCTTGCTTCAAGGGTGAATCCATAGCGGGGAGCCTTGTCTGCTTCCGGGTCTGGTTCCCAACGGTCAAGGAGGGCCTGCATGTGATGTGGGTCGAGAAGGCGGGGGCGGGCGAGCAACGCAGCCGCTTCGGAGTCATCCTTGCCGTGTTTTTCCAGGGCTTCTTCAAAGCGCTCGCGGAGTTCGGCATAAGGTTCATCGAACATGTCGTCGAATTGCTGTTGGGGCTGGGTGGGGCGTCCGAAAGATTCGCTATTCATAAGGGCGTCCCAACGGGCGGTGATGGCCGGAAGAGGAACATGTTTGTTCACCCGCCACGATCCGCTGATGTTGCTGTTGATTCCGATGACTTCCCCTTTGAGATTGTAAAGCGGACCTCCGGAGTCTCCCGAAATTACCGTGGCGCTGGTGGTGATGGCGTCACTGAAACCACTTTTGGTTCCTGCTTCCGTGATGCGGCCAAGGCGAACCGGAGAGGGACGTCCAACGACCGGACCTCCCGGGTGTCCGGTGGCGATGGCCCAATCCCCCATCTTGTAGGTCTTTTTATTGACGTAGGGTCTAAAAGGAAAGGGACCGGGAGCGTTGATCTTAAGAAGGGCGCCATCGGTTTCATGGTCGACACCGAGGCTGGTGGCAGGGAGTTCCCGTCCATCGGCGAGGAGGACTTTCATTTTCTTTCCGGGTGTTGAGGTCACGTGGGCGGCGGTGATGACGAGACCATCGGGAGTGACAATGACTCCCGATCCCGAACCGCCATTCAGCATCACCGCGACGGTGGCCTCGACGAGATCTGGTGCGAGACGACGAACCAGGCGATCAAGTTCCTTGGGCGTTTGTGCAAAGAGGGATCCGATGAAGAGCTGGAAGATGAGAAAGTATTTCATGCAGTTAGAAGGGGCGTGTTTCAGCCATCAATCGGGTCAGGGCATCGCGCACATCCTGTGGAAGCAGGGCCAAAGTGCGGGTAGCGGAAACAGCGGCAATGTTTAGGCCCAAAGCGCGACCTTTAAGATCAAAGAGAGGCGATCCACAGTCCCAGGCGTTGATTGGCACGGTGTGGGCAAGAACATCGGGGAAGGGGCCCCGTCGGACACTGGGGATCATGGGAATCCCGCCTTTGATATCGATCCCGGTGGCAGGAGGGATGATTTTCGGGGAGACCAAGCTCACCTTGAATTCCATTTCTTCATCGCCGCGTTTGACGGTCATGGTGATCTCGTCCCCGACCTTGCGGTTATTCAAAAAGCGGGTGAGATCCGGGCGGCGCTTGATTTCGGCGTCATTGAGTTTTGTGATGATGTCCCCGGGCGAGAGGCCGGATTCGAAAGCAGGAGTCTCTGGTTTGATCGCTGCGATGGTCACTCCGGAATCGATTTGTTCGGTGATCAAGCCGAGGCTGGTGACCTGGCTGCTGGCCTGGACAGCAGGAGTTTTTTCCGCCAGAAGATGGGTGAAGGTTCCGGTGTAGGAGGTGGGTTCGGAAACCATGTCTTCGCTCGCCTCCTGAAGGAGGATGGGGGCTGCGAGGGTGGTGCCCGGTTGCGGGATTTTGTCCGTCCAGGTTACAAACGGGAGACCGGTTGCTTCGATGGCGACGAGGGCGAGGTCGGTTTTTTCGTCGGTGGCGAGGAGGACTCCGGGATAGTTCTTTCCGCCATAACGGACACGAAGATCGGGACCGAGCTCGCTGGCTTTCGTCAGAATGAGTCCGTCCTGCCGAACGATGGTGCCAATGATGGAGTGGGTGGCTTGGGCTCCTTCGTTAAAAATGAGAACGCAGGGTTTGGGTGAAGGATGGGTGCCTTGGACAAAGCGTTCGCGGCTTTCCCTGAGGGGGGAATCCGTGAGTTCCTTGATCTCCTCATTGGATATTTCCGGAGTAAGGGGGAGATCCGGAAGGTTGGATTCGGAGAGGTCGGAAAGAATGGAATCGAGCTCGGGGATTTCACCGATGAGTTTGGAAATCATGAGGGCGGGAGTATTGCTCGCGCGGGGTTTCAAGGTGAAGCCGAGAAGGCTGCCTGAAAGGTCGAGGACGGGGGAGCCCGGGCCGTGGAAAATGCTGTCGAGACGGAAAATGGTGGCATCTTCGGGAGGGGGGAATTCAAGGTGTTCGACGTAAATTCCAGCTGGTTCGCCCAGGGAAGCGATGGGAGAGCAGGTCGGGACGGCGACTGTGTGATCAATGACTTCGGAAATCCGAACCGGAGAGAGCGAGGGGTCTTTTTCTTCAAGCTTAAGCAGCGCGACAAAGCGCTTGGGTCTCTCGACAATCGTGGTGAGTTTGATGCGTGAACCGTCGGGCTTGTAAAGAAGGTAGGGGGCGTCTTCCCCATCAATGCTACGAAGGTAAGGGGAAAGGAGGTGGCCGTCCTCACTGACGACGACCGCGACGCGGGTGTCGGGAAGGCCGGTGCGTCCAATGATGGCGGTTTGAGCTGGCAATTGCTTTGCCAGCTCAAGAGTGCTTTTTTCGACCGCTTGTTCGTGTGCGGTGGTCCAGGTGAGGGCTCCGGCGGAGGAGAGCGCAGCGAGGGTGGCGGTCAGGATGAGGGATTTCATGTTACCAGACTTGTTGAAGTTCTTTGACGGGGAGCCAGAAACTGCTGTCGGATGAATCGATGCGGGCATGAGTGGCATCCACCTCGGCAACCTCTACAATCTGGCCGGCGCGAAGTGGCGGGTAATCCCAGTCGGGAGTGCCGGCTTCGGGTTCGCGAGGGAGCTCGTCGGCAATAATCATGTATTGATCGGGGGCGTAGTCGTGAGTCTGCCTCCAAGCGGCTGTTCCCAGAAGGAGAAGTGCGAGAGCTGCCATAATGTATCCGGGCCAGCGGGTAATGGAGAGAAACTTGCGGACTCCGAAGTAGAGAAAGGAAACAACCCACACGATGGCGGCGACGATGATCCATTGGTCGGGGCGGAGGTCGAGAAAGCGGTTGCGGGTGACGGTGAGATCTCCCTGCCGTTCCCGGATTTCGCTCATGAGATCGCGGGATTCCTTGTCGAGGGGATTGAGCAGGAGGGATGTGTGACAGGCCGCGCGGGCGCGGGCGGGGTCATTTGAGGAAAGAAACGCCTGAGCGAGATTGAAGTGGAGGGAAGCCCGGTTGGGTTCTTCTTTGATGAGCACCTGGTAGCCCTTGATGGCTTCGCGGTAGTTGGCTTTTTCAAAGAAGTCATTGGCCTCCTCCAGAGTCGCTCCGCGGAGGCCGGAGAATGTGAAGAGAATCAGGAGGGTGAATTTGGCCAATTGTTTGGCGAGGGATTTAAAATCAACAGGAGGAGCGGTGGCAGAGAAGGATGATTCGGCGTGGATCAGGAGACTCGTCGAAAGGTCCGGATTTTCAAGGGCATCGGCAATTTCCCTGGCAGTGGCTCCGGCGGGAAGGTCGAGGCGGTGACGCAAAATGGGGAGAAGTTCCCGGTCGATTGCCTCGGGAGTACCTTTGCCTGATTCGAAGTCGTGGATCAATTTCTTGAGGGTTTTTACGCGTTCCTTGGCTTCAGGGTCACGGGTATCGAGGCGTTTTTTCACAAAACCGAACAGAAAGGGAAGCAGAGGAGCAATGGCGAAGGCACCAAAGGTGGCGATGGGAAGATTGAGAAGGACGGGCCGGTTGATGGAGGATCCGGAAGAGGATCGGGGTTTGAAGGAATCCGCGATGTTTTCGAACCCGGGGAGAGTGAAGGCGGGAGTGATTTCCTGGAAACGCCACTGGTCGCCGACGGTGTCGAAGGAAGCAAGGGTGATTGCCGGGAGGGTGCCGACTTTTCCGGTTGGGAGAAGAGTTTGGGTGAATTCCCCCTCCCAGAAGTCCCAGTTGCTGGTGACGCGGGGTTCGAAGGAGCTTTCGACTGAAGGAAAACCGTCCGATGAAAAGTCGATTTGATTGCGCAACTTGGGGTTTCCCTGTCCGGTCACCGAGATATTGATTTCGAAGGGCTGGGCAGCTTGCGGTTGGCTGGGGCGGAAGTCGGCCTCTAATTCCCAATCACCGATCAGGCCGGTGTCAACGGCCTGGTCATTGGGAAGAGGGGGAATGGGGATGACCTCGATTTCGAAGGGTAAAACATGAGTGCGGAGACGGGCGCTGGCTCCGGAAGTGCCGAGTGTGGCGCTGAGATGGCCCGTGGCTTTTCCAAGTTTGGTAAGGTAGAGCCGGGTTTTATAGAGACGAATCGTGTAGTATTTCCCATCGATCTTTTGGTTTGTGTATTCCTGATAGATGCCCGGGCTGTCGCGAGGGTCCCTGAATCGACTGAAAAGCCCCCTCGATTTTGAGAGATAGAAATCGCTGGGAACTGCTTTTCTTCCCTGAATTCGAGTGAATTGGTGCCATTGCCCCCCGTTGATCCGGTTGGAGGGCGCGGAAAATCGGGGGCCGGTGGAGTAGTCCTCCCGGCGTTGCCGGATCAATTCACGAAACTCAACTTCGACGGCCTCGCCAAGATGAACTTGCTTTGGGATTTCAGGTTGGTTGTTCCAAAGAACCTCGAGACGGGTGTCGGTTTTTGACGATTCATTTTTTTCAACCCGAATGTCACCGATCCGGATGAAAAAATCGCGATTATCGAGGGCGACGGGAATCGGAGGGAATTCAATCAAGCCTGGAGCGGTGGCGATGAAATCGATCCTGTTCTCCGTTTGCATCTCGTTACGGAAGTTGTTTGCGAGCCGGACGCTGGAATAGCCAAGCCAAATAATTTTGGGGTGCTTGGGTAATTTTCCGAGTTCCAACTCGGTCCTTGTGATGAGTTTGATATGAGCCACGCGATGGTCTGAAATCACGCTGGGTGGATAGATAATCTGAGGCTCCTCCTGCGCATTTGCGGAGAGGGTGGCCAGAGCGATCAGGCAGATGAGAAAACGGAGCATGACAGGCCGATGTTCTAATGGTTCTTACTAGGAGGGACACGGGGACCTTTTTGAAAATGCTGTTGGCGGAGCCGGTCCATGAGCTTGCCCCGCAGATCGCCATTTTCTTTTTCGGCGCGTCGGAGATCGTTTTGATCGCTTTCCTCCTCGCCTCCACTGCCTTGTTCGCCTTCCTGTTCCTTGTCAGTGCCGCCAGGTTGCTCGCCATCGGGACGGTCGCCTTGGGGGTTTTCTCCCTCATCCTGCTTCCCTTCCTGATCGCGCTGACGGCCACCTTCATCTTCGCCCTCGTCCTCACCTTCCTGAGGTTCACCTTCCTCGGGCTCGCCTTCACCTTCTCCCGACTGGGGTTGAGGCTGGGGTTGTTGCTGTTGGGGATCAACGAGATGATCAAGGGCATCCTGAATATGTTGTTGGGCTTTGCTGAGTTCACGTTCCCGATGGGGGGAAGGAGCGAGGACGATGTCTTCGTCGGCAAGGCGGTAGTCCTTTAAGCCCTCTTTAGGGAGAATGGTGGGGATGTCTTCAATCGCTTCGGCTTTGGTGATGAGATCTTGAATGGAAGTCACTGAAATTTCGATGGCCTTTTTGTTGACTTCCAAACGGGTGGTCACTTCCCGGTCAAGGCTCTTTACAAATTGCTTTTCTTGTTTGAGGGCCGTTGAGGTGTTCTTGATGGCTGCTTGGAAGGCTTCGAAGTAATCAAGGTAAGCCTGCACACGGGAACGGTTTTTATAGGCGAGAGCCAGGTTGTCACTGAGTTCATCGTCGCCGGGTTTTAGAGGAGCGGCGTTTTTGTAGATTCCCAGGGCATTATCAAAGGAGCGTTTAGCGCGTTTGAGCAGTTTGACAGGATCGGCCCGCTCTTTCATAGCCATCATCATGATGTCTTGCTCGGATTTTGGGAGGCGGGACTGGCCTTTACGGTGATGAAGAAGACCGAGTTTGTGGCGGGCCGCAAAGATCAGGTCGGTGCGGTCTTCAGGGGCTTCGTCAGCGGCCTTGTTGTAAAGATCAATGAGGAGCTTGAAGCGGTCGTCCGATTCGAGGGTGAGATCTGGCTCTGCTTTTTCGAGTTCGAGAGCCTTGTTGTAGTGGCGAACGCTGCGCTGGGCGTCGGTGAGAGTGGGATCCTCGAGGGCCTTACGGATTTCATCGGGAAGATACTCGGAGGAAGCGGCGGTGTCCGAGGCCGCTTCCTCACCGGCGAGAATGGCTTCGGCCCGCTTGATCCAAGCGTCGGGACCATTCGGGTCGTGGGTGAGGGTCCCGAGGATGTTTTCCTCCGTGTCGAGGAAGACCGCCATGGGGTAGGTTTCGACACCCAGTTTTTTGGCGAGGGCGCGACGCTTCTGGCGTTCGTCATCGGACAAGCCGATCTGCGGAAGGTCGACGATGGCACGGATGACTTTGGCATCGGCCCACTTTTGGAACACGGTGTGGCTAAGGATTTCCCGTTCAAAGGTGATGGAGAGCTTTGACCAATCGGAGCCGGTGAAGATGAGGAGGGCGGGAAGTTTCTCATCTTTGGCGAGTTCGAGCGCTTCTTCGTAGGTCTCGACCTCCTCGGCAGGCAGCATTTGCGGGAGGATGAAGATGAGGGCAATTGCGGTGGTAAGGGGATGCCAGTTCTTGGTGCGGAGGGGGAGGAAGAGATGGATCATAAGGCAGATGAGGGCTATAGCCAGGGGCCAGGCGTAGAGGTCAAGGGGGCGTTCGTAGAGTTCGGCCGCGATGTTTTTACCATTGAGTTCAATGGTGTCGACGCGGGAGCTGAGTTTGGCAACTTGTGAATCCACTTCTTTGGGTGAAGCGGCAAGAAAGAGGCCATTTGTTGATTCGGAAAGTCGGCGCAAGGTCTCGTGGTTGGCTTTTGTGGACATGCCGGAGCCGGGGACATTGGAGGGGACGGCATCTTTTCCAAAGGCCACCGAGATGACCGGAATGTTGGCTTCTTCGAGTTGAGCGAGAACTTTGTCGGGGTTGGGGCCGGTGACATTGTCGCCGTCTGAAAGAACAATGATGGCAGAACCCGGAGGGGGTTCCTCGGTGAGGAGGTTCTGGGCTTCACGGAGTGCGGCGTCAACGTCAGTGCCACCAACAAGGATGTCGCCGGGTTGAATTTTGTTCACCTTGTCGAGGAGCATGGAGCGGTCAAGGGTGACAGGGCTTTCAGGATACGTGGCCCCGGCGAAGGAAAGGAGGCCGATTTTGTCGGTGGGGCGTTTCTGGATGAAAGACCGAAGGACGAGCTTGGCGGCTTCAATGCGACTGATGCCATCGGCATCGGTCGCACTCATGGAATTTGAGATGTCGAGAAGGACGATGAGGTTTTTTGCGGGACGGCGGTGCTCGGTGATTTCGGTTCCACCGATGGGGCGGAGGACGGCGGCCAGGGCCAGGATGAGAGCGGTGATGAGGACAATGGAAAGGATGCGGCGACGAACCGGGGAGGCGTTCGACTGAAGGTGGCATTGCCCGGAGTTTTGAGTGAGGAGGCCGATGGCGCGGCGGCGTTGGATGAAGGCCCAATACGCGGCAAGGATCGCCAATCCCAGGACGGGGAGGACCCAAAAAAGATGTTTGAGAGCGATGAATTCCATGGCGTCTAAAAGTTAGGAGATTTCTCGAAGCAGGGTGTGTCTTAGCAGAAAAGCGAGCGCGAGCGCGGCAACTCCGGCGTAGAGGATATTGGGATAGAGGTCCCGTTGGTAAACGAGGGCGGGGTGTTGGCGGGAGGTGGTTTCAAGGGAGTCGATGGTGTCCATGACTTCTTCGAAGCCCTTGGTGTCTTTGGCCCGGAAAAAGCGACCACTGGTGATGGCGGCGATTTTTTGAAGATTGCGGGTGTCGAAACGAATGGTGGCGCCCATGCGGGAAAGCGGGCCGAGGAGGAACGGGTCGTCACTTCCGATGCCGACGGTGTGGATGACGATGTCTTGCTTCTTTGCGGCTTCTGCGGCCGTGACCGGAGTGAAGACTTCATCGTCAACGGTGTGGTCGCCATCGGTGATGAGAACCATGGTACGGCGTGTTTCGGTATAGTCTTTCAGGGCGTTGATGCCGGCGCTGATTCCCCCGGCGATGTTGGTCCCCCGTTCGTTCATATCGAGTAGGGAGTTCTCGAGCTGATTGACGAAGCTGATGAGGTAGTCGTGGTCGGTGGTGGGTGGAACCGCCGGGTAGGCATCCACTCCAAAAATGACGAGACCGATGCGATCTCCGGAGCGGCGTTTGACGAAGCGGGCGATTTGATCACGGGCGACGCCGAGGCGGTCTTTAAGGCGGCCCGAGTTGATGGCTTGACGCACGGTGAAGTCGTCCATCGAGGATTCAGGGTCGAAGGCATCCATGCTGTTCGAGTAGTCGAGGACGAGCATGATGTCGGTTCCTTCCCTGGTCATGGGGATGAGTTCGACGTCGGACTGTGGTCGCGCGAGAGCCACAACGAAGGCGGCGGCGGCGAGGACCTCGAGAAAAAGGAGGAGGTGGCGGGGCGAAAAAAACCGGGAAGCGGTGGCCGTGGTGTAGTGCTCGGTCGAGGAAACCGCGATGGAAGCAGGTTGGCTGAGCCAGCGCCAGATGAGACCGCCAAGGAGCGGAATCAGGAGCCAGAGAACGTAGGGATGTGCGAAGGTGATTTCAGACATCGGATGATTCGGTGTTGGGCTCAGGGGTGGTGGCATTGACGAACGAGCGAACGAGCTCCAGAGACTTTGGAGCCTCGGTCGCATTCGGATTGTGGTCGGCGAACTTTACGGCGTCGGCGAGGCTGGCAAAGGCGGAGAGGTCTTCGAGATGATCCTTTGGAATCTGCGGGTGGTGACGAAGAATCGGGATAAACTCCGCGGAAGTTTTGGAGCGAGCCCGGATGGCGAAGCGTTCGGACGTGTAGGATTTGAGAATGTCGGTGAGCTTGGAGTAGAAGGCGACCGGCTGGGTGGCGGGGTCGAGTTGATCGAGCTTGCCGAGGGCTTTTTCCCAAGGCGGGGTGGTTTTGATAATCCCGGTGCGACGAAGAAGGTAAATGATCGCGGGGATGAGCAGGAGGGCGGCGAGAGCCCAGTACCAGAGTCTTGCTTTGGCATTGTCCTCTGGCGCCGATTTTGGTTCTTCCTCCGGCTTTTCCTCGGTGAGAAAGGCTTCCGGATTGTGTGGGCTTTCCGGAATCTCGTCCGGGGTGACAATGCTAAGAGAGGGAAGGGGAAGGGTGATGGAATTGGGTGAGATGCGTTTTGGTGCTTTGATGGGGAAGGTGGCGGTGAGGCCTTCGAGAGTCTTGGTGTCGGTGGCGACGAAGGGGACCTTGATTTCCCAAGTGCGGTTGCCGGAGAAGTTGAGGGAACCTCTTGCCACTGTTGCCTGTTCGGGAACGGGCACGAGGAAATCAGGATGGGCGAAAGGGGTGGGACGGGTGATTTCGCGGTGCCACGGGGCGGTGATGGTGACCTTAAGGGTGGCATCATGGCCGAGGAGGATCTCTTCCTTATCCCAGGAATTGCTTTCGATGGCGGGACGCTCGTTCTTCTGCCAGACCCGGAAGAAAACATACCCGAAAGCGAGGCCGACCAGGAGGACGGCTAGCAGGGCAAATTTGAGGATGGTGAAAATGGACTTCATCGACGTGAAATGCGCCGCTGGAAGAGGGCGATGATGGCAGGGAGATAGTCGGTGGCAGTATCGAGCGGGACGTAGTCTACTCCGGCACGTCGGCAGGTGGAGGCGACTTCCTCGGCAGCCTTCGAAGTGCGGGCGGCAAGTGCCTTGGCGTCTTTCCGGCTCAGGCGGGTGACTTTTCCGGTCTCGAGGTCGCTGATGGAAAGGGCGGGGATGTTGGGCAGTTCGCGCTCGATGGGGTCTGAAATGTGAAGGAGAATGACTTCGTGTTTTCGAGATAGGGCCCGGAGGGGCTTGTCGAAAGCGGGGGTGATGAGGTCGCTAAGAATGAAGACGATGGAGCGTTTGAGGGTGGTTTTGAGAAGATGCTCGATGCCACCGGCAAGATCAGTGCGAGGGGATTCGGGTTCGAAGGCCAGAAGCTCACGAATCATGCGCAGGACGTGTCGGTGGCCGCGGGCGGGATCGAGTTGGAGTTCTTCCTGGTCGGAAAAAAGAAGGAGGCCGACCTTGTCTTTGTTGAGGGTCGCGGAGAAGGCGAGGACAGCCGCGACTTCGGCAGTGTATTCGGCCTTGGTGGTGGCTCCCGAACCGAACTGACCGGATGCAGAGCGGTCGACGAGGAAGAAGACATTTTGCTCCCGTTCCTCCGTGAAGAGTTTGATAAATGGGGAACCGAGGCGTGCGGAGACGTTCCAGTCGATGGATCGCATTTCATCGCCTTCCTGGTATTCGCGAATTTCTGCAAATTCGATACCGCGACCTTTAAACGAGGCGTGCCAGGCACCAGCGGTTTGGTTTTGCACAATGCGGCGGCTCCGGATTTCAATCCGGCGCACTTTTTCCATTAACTCTGAAGCCAGCATGGATGATTACGGAGTACGGAGAGTGTTCAGAAGTTGGGTGATGATGGAATCGGCATCCATGTCCTCGGCTTGCGCCTCGTAGCTGGGAATGAGGCGGTGGCGCAGAACATCGGGTGCGATGGCTTTGACATCCTCGGGGAGGACGTGAGCGCGGCCTTCGAGGAAGGCAAGACAGCGAGCGCCGCGAATGAGCTGGATGGTGGCACGGGGGGACGCTCCAGCAGTGATGAGAGGATCGAAGCTGATGAGGTCCAGTCCGGCTTGTCTTTCGGACAACTGGGTGCGGCCTTCTTCACGGGTGGCGAAAACAATATCGAGGATGTAATCTTCGATTTTTGGGTCGACGTGGATTTCGTTGATGAGGGAACGGGCAGCGGTGACAGATTCGAGGGTGGTGACGGCGGCCGCAGATGGAACGGATACGGTGGAAGACATGCGGCGAAGGACTTCGCGCTCTTCGTCCCGCTGGGGATAACCGACGATGACTTTCATCATAAAGCGGTCCATTTGAGCCTCCGGGAGGGGATAGGTGCCTTCCTGGTCAAGGGGGTTTTGAGTCGCCATCACGAGGAAGGGATCCGGCAGAGCCCGGGTTTCTCCGCCGAGAGTCACTTGCTTTTCCTGCATGGCTTCGAGAAGGGCCGATTGGACCTTGGCCGGAGCACGGTTGATTTCATCTGCCAAAAGGAGGTTTGTGAAAACGGGGCCTTCCTTGGCCTTGAATTCCTGGGTGCCCGGGTTGTAGATGTGGGTTCCGATGACATCGGCAGGAAGAAGATCCGGGGTGAACTGAATTCTGCCAAAGCGTGCCGTAAGGGCTTGCGAGAGGGTGGTGACCGCGAGCGTTTTTGCGAGTCCGGGAAGTCCTTCGACAAGGAGATGGTTGCCGGTCAGGAGGCAAATCAACATGCGGTCAACGAGATGGCTTTGTCCGATGAGGACGCGAGCGATTTCCTGTCGCAGCGGGGCGACGAAGGCGGAACGGATTTGGATTTCAGCAGAGAGTTCTTCTGGAGTCATGTCAATGAAGTTGGAATATCGTGATGAGATTGACGGGAAGCTAGCATTGTCCCGGAAAAGAGCGACCGCGCAATTCGGAGAATGCCCAGTTTTTTGTGGGAGGCTTTCTTTGAACCTGTTCAGATTTAAAACGCTCTCGTTCGACCATTCTTTTTAGATTTCGAATATTGTTTTGGATTTGGAGGGAATTTCAGGCTTGGAGGGATGAGCTTGGAGCGGGTAGGATCTGAGGATGAATTTAAAACCCTTGTTGTACTCAGCCGTTCTTGGGTCATCTTCACTTTTTGCAGGGGACGAATGGACGGAGTGGCGTGGCCCCAATGGGAATGGTTCGGTTGCGGAAGGGAAGCTTCCGATGGAGTTCAATGCCGAAGGAAAAGGGGTTGAGTGGAAGACCCCTCTGCCGGGGCGGGGATGTTCGACACCGGTGGTGAAGGGGGGATTGCTCTTTTTGACTGCTCCGGTGGATGGAAAGGACGCCTTGATTGCCTACGATCTTGGCGGCAGGGAAAAGTGGCGTCAGATCTATGGAGAGGGCACTCCAGGGCGGGGGCAGAGGGTGGGAAGTAGTGCCAATTCCTCACCTGTAACAAATGGAGAAGTTGTGGTGGGATATTTCAAGTCGGGCCGCGTCGTGGCGTGCTCACACGATGGAAAGAAGCTTTGGGACAAGGAATTGCATGAACTTTATGGTGAGGACAAGCTCTGGTGGGACCAAGGGACTTCCCCCGTGTTGTTTGACGAAAGTGTCATTATCGCGGTGATGCAGACGGAAGGGAACTCCTACCTTGTGTCATTTGACCTCAAGACAGGGGCCGAAAAGTGGAAGACGGAACGCAAGTTTGAGACCGGGAAGGAATCGGGTGACAGCTATACAACGCCGCACCTTTTAAAGGTGGATGGTGTGGATACGGTCGTCAGTTTTGGAGCAAACCACATTACCGGGCACGATGCAAAAACCGGGAAACAGCGATGGTTCTCGGGCGGAATTAATCCGGAGAACAAGGCGATGTGGCGGACGATCGCTTCATCGGTTGAAACCGAAGGAGTGATCGTCGTTCCCCATGGGAGGGGAGATTACCTCATGGGAATCAAGGCCGGAGGACAAGGGGATGTGACGAAGGCCAATGTCCTTTGGCGGAAGAAGATGCCTTCGACCGATGCGGCAACCTCGGTGGCGCATGACGGGCGGGTTTATCAACTTGTTGATCGAGGAAAAAGCCGTGGGTTGATTACTTGCCTTGATGCGAAGACCGGGAAGAAGATCTGGGAAGGTCAACTCCCCAAGTCGGCCAGCACCTTCTACGCGTCTCCCATTTTGGTGGGAGACACTCTTTGCTGCCCCCGTGAAGACGGCGTGGTCTTGATGGCCAAGATTAAGAAAGACGGGCTTGGCGAGGTGAAGCAAAATAGGCTTGGGGAGGCCCTCATCGCTTCGCCGATCTACGTTGGTGGCAAGCTCATCCTGAGAGGGGAGAAGCACCTTTGGTGTCTGAAGTAGGCCCTCGTTGCGACCTTACTTTTTCAAAAGGTGCGGGAGGATTTTTTCCACCGCATTCCCAGCCGTCAGTCCGTGCTTTTTGCGAAGGATCTCCGGCTTGCCGTGTTCGACAAATGCGTCCGGCCAGCCGATGCGTTCGACCGGGGTGTTGATGACTTCGTCGTGCAGGATCTCAATGATGGAGAGTCCGAATCCGTTGAAGAGGACGTGATCTTCAAAAGTACAAACGACCGTCGCCTTGGAGGCAAACTTGGCAATGGTGCGCGTATCAAGAGGCTTGATCCACCGTGGGTTAATGAGAGTGACGCTGTAGCCTTTTGATTCGAGAGTTTCTTTGGCCTCCAGAGCCAGTTCCATCATTGTGCCAAGAGGGATAAGACAGACATCGGTTCCTTCCTGGATGACTTCAGCCTCTCCAATGGTGAGAAGTTCCGGATGGTCTTTAATGGCTGTTCCGGGGCCGTTTCCCCGGGGATACCGGATGGCGATGGGCCCGTCCTCGTAGTTCGCCATGGTCCAAAGCATATCGATAAATTCATCTTCATCCTTTGGTTGCATGTGGACGAGGCCCGGGACATGCCGCAGGTAGCCGATATCAAAGAGACCGTGGTGAGTCGGGCCGTCATCGCCGGAAAGGCCGCCGCGGTCCATACAAAGACGAACAGGGAGGTTTTGCAGTGCCATGTCATGAATGATCATGTCGTAGGCGCGTTGCATAAATGTCGAGTAAATGGCAAGAAAGGGCTTCAGTCCCTGAGTCGCGTGTCCGCAAGCGAAGAGGGCGGCGTGTTCTTCGGCAATGCCGACGTCAAAGTAACGCCCGGGGATTTCTTCCTTAAAGGTTTCCAGTTTGGTGCCGCCGGGCATGGCGGCAGTGATGGCGGTGATGGTTTTGTCCTCTTTTGCGAAGTTGGTGAGCGCCCGGCCGAAGAGTTCGGAAAAAGTGGGAGCTCCGGCAGCGGTTGAGCCGTCCTCAACGTTGTAAGGTCCAAGCCCATGGAATTTCCCCGGTTTGTCGAGAGCCGGTTGATATCCGCGACCTTTTTCAGTGATGATGTGAAGGATGACCGGTTCGTCTTGTTCCTTGAGGTGTTCCAGGCTCTTGATGAGGGAGGGGAGATCGTGGCCATCGATGGGGCCGTAGTATCGGAGACCGAATTTCTCAAAGAGAACATTCGGCAAGATCATGTTCTTGGCGTTGCGTTCAATCTTGTGGGCGAATTTTCGGGCACTTGGGCCGGCGACTTTTTCCACAAGGGAGGCTGTCTTGGCCCGGATCCCGTTGTAGGCCGGGCTGGTTTGGAGGGTATTGAAGTATTTGGCAAGAGCGCCGACGTTTTTGTCGATGGACCATTCGTTGTCGTTTAGAACAACGATGCACCGATCTGTCGTTGCGGCAATGTTGTTAAGGGCTTCAAGAGTAGGGCCGCATGTGAAAGCGGCATCGCCAGCAACAGCCACGACGTGATGATCTTCTTCCTTTAGGTCCCGGGCGGAGCACATTCCGAGAGCCGCAGAGACGGCGGTTCCGGCATGGCCCGCGCCGTAGCAATCGTGTTCGGATTCCGTTCTGAGGAGGAACCCGTTCAGTCCTTCGTATTGGCGGATGGTTCCGATTTCCTTCGCTCTGCCAGTGAGCATTTTGTGGACGTAACCCTGGTGGGAGACATCAAAGAGGAATTTGTCTTCGGGAGAACTGAAGACCTTGTGAAGAGCAATACTCAACTCGACGACCCCGAGGTTGGGTCCGAGGTGTCCTCCGGTATTCGAGAGTGAATTGATCAGGGTGCTACGAATTTCCTCCGCTAACACGGGGAGATCCTCGTTTGGAATATTGTCGAGATCTGCGGGGCCTTGAATCTGGTCAAGGAACGGAGTTTTAGAAGAGTCGGACATCGTCATCTTGGGTGTCATCGTCGAGTTTGGAAGATTCATTTGATTCGTCTTCCGTCATGTCGGTCTGTAGTTTCGCTTCAACGAGGTCGAGACGTTTTCGCGCTGATTTTAAAGTATTCTGGCAGTAGCTCAATAGGGCTTGGCCCCGTTCAAAGTCTTCCAGCAGTCCGGCCAAGGAGACAGGGTTTTCCTCGAGGCGTCGTGTGATCACCTCCAGTTCTTCTGCAGCTTCCTCAAAAGAGTCGGCTGCCGGGGGCGATTTTTTCTTTTCTGCTGGCATGAAACTTTGAGAGATCCTCTATTCTTGAACCTGAAGAATGGGTTTCTTGGAATAGTAAATGATCCTGTTGGGAAAGAGGTGCCGGTCTTCCGGGTAGTCAGCCATCACCTTCGAGAGGCTCGGAGTTCTCATGCGTAGTCCTCCTGGTCCCAGATTTCTTTCCGTTGCTTCCATGGCAGGACCATCCAGCATGAGAGCCGCAAATTCTTCACGGGCCCCGAATGGGGTCGCCGAATAGAGCGGATTTTCTGCAAATGAAACGGGCGAAATCAAGATGCCCACGGTTTCGAGTTTTTGGTCTTCAGCAAGTTGTTCCAGATCTTCGAACTCATCGACGCGTCTTGGGAGCCAGATGGACATCCGGTCGGCATACCAGGCAACGGCCCAAGGTTGATCTGAGAAAATGATCTCATCATCCTTGGTCGCATCGTGGAGAGTGCCGCTGAGCAAGGGGGGCCAATAGGGGGGCCAGACAGGGCGCTGGTTGTTTCCTGTTTGAAGTCCCTGGCGAAGAGAGTTTGGAATGGTGAGAATGAGCGGGCCGGCACTAATCACGACGACAATGACGAAGTGTCCGTAATTCATTAAGGCACTGCCGGCGGGGAGATCAATTCGACTCCAAAGAATCGACATGAATGCCAGACCGTAGGCCGACATGATAGGGGCGAAGAGGATGTGTAATTGGTTGGGGTCAACCGCACTGTCGGATAGTCCGAACAGGGCCATTCCCAGCGCTCCCATGATCCACATCAGGAGGACGATCCAACGGAACTTGGCGATGGCCTCCCGCTTAAACGGATGCAAGAGCGCGAAGAAAAAGAGGGGGGCTGCGATGATGGCTCCCAGGTTGTTGTAGAGAAGGTTGGATTGGCGGAGGATGTTGGTCGCGGTGTTGATGAGGAGCGAGTTCAAGTTGACCAGGACGGTGTAGGTCTCTTCGCTTGGGTCACTGGTGCGCATGACCGCTTCCTCGGATGCGGAAAGACCTCCGTAGAGCGTCAGAAACGCTGTTCCTCCTGGATTTCCGGTCCATTCCATGTTCTTGCCCACGAAGTAGAGACTGAAAACGACGAGCACACCGAGAACCGAGAGGCCGGCAATCCCTTTCGGTCTGAAGAAAAAAGCAGCATAGATGACAAAGCCCAGTGTGATCCAGATTGTCAGCCAATGGGACAGAGCCAGCAGGGAGAGAAAGACGGCAGCAATGATGATGGAACGGATGGCAACGCGGTTTTCGATGGAAGCCTCGAGAGCCCGGTATATGAAAAAGAGGGCGCAGGAGAAGAGGAGCAACATGAGCATTTGCGGCAGCCCGGTACTGGTAAACTTCCACATCAGGTCACTGAGAACCATGAGGAGCGCTGTGACTCCGGCGATCCGGACATCAAAAATCCGTGAGATCAGAAGGTAGTTGATGCCAATGGAAATCAGAAAGAAGATCACGGCAGTGGCGGCAATCACCCGATCGAGTCGATAGACGCGCGAATTATCGAGCATTTGGTATTTATCAAAGTCGTCCCCGCCAACTGCCTTCAAGACCGCCCCGTAAACGAAGGGATTCAAGGGGGAATGATAGGTGTCGTAAAAAGAATCGAGTTCGATGTTGGTGTTTTCGCTTTTCTGGGCCTGCCAAATGGCTGCGGGGCGGATGACCTTGGTGGTAGCGTTATTTCCCCGGGCGATTTCCCGTCCAATTTGGGCTTGCTCCATTCCCCGGGCATCGGTCAATCCTTTGAAGGTCAGGATGAGGTAGAAAAATACCAAGGCAAATAGCAGGACGAAGAAAAGGAGACGACGAATGAGAACAGCGGTGTCCATACCGCCGATTTTGTTGGAACTACTCATGATTTTGGGATTATTCGGTAAGCGGTGCGTCGTGAAGTTTTCGTTGGAGAGTGCGACGGCTGATACCCAGTAACTCTGCGGCCTTGGTCCGATTTCCATCGGTAGCCCGCAGGGCACCCTGGATGGCCCTTTGCTCGAGGGCATGCAAGTTGAATTCCTCCTTGGGAGCAAGGGTGTTTTTCTCGGAGTGCAAATCAAAGCGGTGTCCACCGCCTGTGACGAAGGCCGGAAGGTGCTGAATGTCGAGGACGGCCTGGTTCGACATGACGACGGCATGCTCAATGGCCGTGCGGAGTTCGCGGACGTTTCCGGGCCATTCATAGGCAAGAAGACTGTTCATGGCGGCTTCGGTCAGAGGCTTTTCCTGTCGATTGTTTTCTTTTGCAAATTCCGTAAGAAAGGAGTTCGCGAGGAGCACGACATCCTCTTTTCGTTGTCGAAGAGGTGGCATGCGGATGCCGAGGACATTGAGTCGAAAATACAGATCTTCCCGAAAGGTCCCTTCCTCGACCATTTCGGCGAGGCGGCGATTGGTTGCGGCGATGACGCGGACGTCGATCTTGATTGAAGAGTTGGAGCCGACTCGTTCGATGGTGCGCTCGGATAGGGCCCGGAGGAGTTTGACCTGGGTTTGCGCGTCAATTTCCCCAATTTCGTCAAGAAACAAGGTCCCGCCATGGGCTTGCTCAAAGCGACCGACCCGTCGTTGCGAAGCGCCGGTAAAGGAGCCTTTTTCGTGTCCGAAAAGCTCGCTTTCAAGAAGTTGCGAGGAAAGAGCCGCGCAGTTGACTGCGACGAATTTTTCGCCCGGGCGTCCCGAGAGATCGTGCAGGGTGTGAGCGACGATTTCCTTGCCTGTTCCGGATTCCCCCTCGATGAGCACCGTGGCACGGGTGGGGGCGATTTGTTCGATTTTGGCCGCGACCTGTTCCATGAGCGGCGAGCGACCAATGAGGCGGTCGAGGCCGTGGGACGATTTGGCTTTGCTTTCTTTGAGTGTTTCGTTTTCGGTAAAGAGTTTGACGTTTTCCTTTTCCAACGTCCTGCTGCGGACCGCGCGTTTGAGGAGTAACTCCACTTCGTCGAGGTTGAGCGGTTTTGTGACGAAATGCCAGGCGCCACGGCGCATCGCTTCGACTGCGGTATCGACGGAGCCATAGGCCGTCATCATGAGGGAGACCGGCGGATGGGGGAGTGCAAGGGCAGCGTCGAGGACGTCCATGCCCGAGTCGGCACCGAGGCGAAGGTCAGTGAGCAGGAGGTCGACGTCTTCCGCTTTAAGAACTTGCGTCGCTTGCTTGAGATCGGCCGCGACGTAGCAATCGAAGGTGTCTTCGAGTGCCATGCGGAGGGCATCGCGGGTGGGCTTTTCGTCGTCGACGATGAGGAGGGTTTTCACGGCAAATTTGATCTTCTACACTTCGATGGGGGCGCTATCCTCGAGAAGGCGGACTCGTTTGTCGGTTCGCGGGAAGTAAAGGGTGACCTTTGTTCCCACGCCTTCCTCGCTTTCGACCTCCAACTCGCCGCCATGTTCACGGAGAATACGACGAACAATGAGCATGCCGAGCCCGGTGCCTTCAGCTTTGGTTGTTTTGAAGGGCTCAAACATCGCTCCCATGGTCTCCGGGGAAATGCCGGAGCCGTTGTCGGAGATTGAGAGTCTGACCTCATAATCGGTGACATGTGTCTGAATGGTAATTTCGCCTTCGCCTTGATCCACGGCCTGATAGGCGTTTCGGATGACATTATAGAGAGCCTGCTTAATCTGGGTGGGATCCAGATCGAGAGACGGGAGCTCGGGGGCCAGATCGAGCTTTACGGGGATCTCGCGACTTTCCAGTTCCGGGCTCAGCGCAAAGAGGCTTTCTTCGAGAAGTTTGTGAAGTTCAGTCGCTTCACGATCCGGCTTTGTCGGCCGCATGGCCTGAAGGAATTGTTTTAAAATGGTATCGAGCCGACCAATCTCGTTTCGGGCGGTGCCAAGATGTTCTGTGAGTGGTTTTTGATCGCCTTCCGGGAGATTTCGGATGCGCCGCTCCAGAAGTTGAAGATGAAGGGAAAGGGAGTTGAGGGGGTTTCCAATCTCATGGGCAACTCCGGCGGCGAGAAGAGTGAGGGCATTGAGCTTTTCAGATTCCATCTCCTTCTCTGCTTCCTGACGGGAACGCGTGACGTCACGCACAAGCATGACATGTCCCAGATTCGCTTCGCCTTCTTCGGCGATCGGGGAGAGGTAGAAGTTGAGGTAACGGTTTTCGGGGTAAAAGACCTCCAGATCGCGGCTTACGGTGCGTCGGTTTGATTGCATCAACGCGGACCAGTCGACTCCTCGAACGACTTCTGCAAGCGGTTTGCCTTGGGCTTCGTCCGGTGTTGTCCCAAAAAAACGGCATCCGGCGTGATTGATGAAGCTGATGCCGCCGGCGGTATCGAGGAGGAGGACGCCCTCCTGGAGGGCTTCGAACACCTTTTGTAAAAAGCCCTTCTCTCGAACCAGTCGTGAAAGTAAGGCCTGCACTTCCTCCGGCTCGATCTGATCGAGTCGTGACAGGATCTTATCTAAAACCGCTGATTTCAAGGCCGCGTCAGATTGGCACAGTTGCTCCGAGGTGGCAATACCTCGTGAGAAGTTCTGTGCCCGGGAGATCGCCGCGTAGGGGAGGAGGCAGACTTAGTCTTCCAGCTCCATCGGTTTTTCCAGCTCGCCGGTGCGTTTTTTTATGAGGCCATCGGGGCCGAAGAGCCAGGCGAGCAGGAAGAGAAAGCCGGATGCCGTGGCCATCATTCCCGAGCTTGTCGTTTCGGGGAGACCAAATAAGTAGGGGAGGGCTTGTGAGGACACTTGGCCCAGAATGGCGGACAACACTGCCACAATAAGGCTAAGGGCAATTAAGACTGGGAGTTTTCTGGTGATGAGAAACGCGGTCGCCGGGGGAACAATGAGCATGGCAATCACGATGATGGAACCAACGGCTTCAAATGCCGCAACGGTGGTGACCGCGACCATGGTCATGAGAAGATAGTGCATGAGCCGGGGGCGGAATCCCTGCGTTTCGGCCAAGGCGGGGTCGAAGGAAGCCATCGTGAATTCTTTGAAAAAGAAGCCAATCACGAGGATATTGAAGAGGAGGGTGGCTCCGATGACGATGGCGGCATGGGGGACCTGTAGGATGGTGGTTTCGGTTTCGAAAAGAGTGACGAGGTTGAGAGGGGTGTATTCCAGTGCTCCGTAGAGGACGCAAGCTGCGTCAAGATCGACGTCATCGGCAGTCTGTTTGATGAGGATGAGGCCGATTGCAAAGAGGGTGGTAAAGACGATCCCCATGGCGGCACCACGTTCAACTTTTCCAAAGCGGGTGATCCATTGCGAGAAGAGGGCGGTGAGGATGCCTGCGATGGCGGCGCCAAAGAACATCCACCAACTGGTGCGGGTTCCCGAAATGAGGAAAGCGATGGCAAGGCCGGGGAGGACGGCATGGCTGATGGCGTCTCCCATCATACTCATGCGGCGCAGAAGAAGAAAGGTTCCCGGGAGGGCGCAGGCCATCGCGCATAATCCTCCCACGAGGATGATGTGCAGGTCGTTTACGGTCCAGTTCATGATTCAGCTTCAATGAGGTGAGGTGATTCGATCGTGGATTTGGCGAGCTCGAGTTCGGCTTCGAGTTGCTGGACGATTTCGGCGCCCAAAAGGTGTTCCACCATGTCGGCGTCGCGATCGACGTGGCTGGGGGCGATGTCGGCGTGTTTGATGAGGTAAAGTTCCCAGAGGCGGTGGTTGCGGGTGATGCGCGAGGCTTCGCCAAAGCCGGACTCGGAGAGGCGGAGTTCGCCGGTGGGTTGTCGCTCCACGTGATCTTCGGCGCGGGCCTGACGGATGAGTTTCGGAAGTTCCCCTTTTGACCAGTAACGGTGCTTGCGCAGGAGTTCCATCGAGATCGGGAGGTTTTTGAGAGGGGGCGAGTCCTGGGTGTTCTCGAGGATCTCGTAAGTTGAACGGAGTAGGTGTTGGCGGCCGACCTTTTTCTGAAGCTTGCGATGACGAAGATAGCGTGGAAGAACTCCGCGGGCGGTTCCGAAGGTCATGCTGAGAAGGAAGATGACTGCGGCCGTGATGACGATGATGGCTCCGGCGGGGAGGTTGGAGTAAAGGGCTGAGATGGAGGCTCCGATCCAACCCGAAATGGCTCCGATGAGTGTCGACAGGATCAGCATGTGACTCAGGCGATTGGTCCAGAATCGCGCGGCCGTTGGAGGCGTGATGAGAAAGGCGATGATGAGGATGAGCCCAACTGCCTGGAGGCCGACGACGGTCACGGCGGTGACGAGGCCCATCAGGAGAATGTCGAGGCGGAGAGTGGGCCATCCTTCCGTAGAGGCGAAGTTTGAGTCGAAGCAAAGAAGGGTAAGTTCCTTGAGAATCAGAATGGTGATGAAGGTGGTGACAGCGAGAGTGCCAATAATGAGGAAGAAGTCCGACCAAACCATGGACGCGGTTTTACCGTAAATGAAACCATCAAGTCCGGCGGCACTTTGACCGGGAATTGTTTCCACCATTTTCAGGATTGCGATGCCAAGGCCAAAGAAGACGGAGAGAACAATGCCCATCGCGGCATCGTCCTTGAGCCGGGTGGTATGGCGAATGGCGAGGACGAGGATGACCCCAAGCAGACCGGTGATGGCGGCTCCGATGAGGAGCCCGGGGAGGCTTCGGCCACTGAGTCCCATCCAGGACATGACGGCGAAGGCGAGTCCGATTCCGGGAAGAGTGGCGTGGGAGAGGGCATCGCCCAGAAGCGATTGTTTTCGCAGGAGAAGGAAGCTTCCAATCAGTCCTGCGGTTGCTCCAAGAAAGGCGACGCCCAACACGACAAGACGCGTGTTGTGCTTTTCCAGAAAAAGGGTTTCGCGGAGGAGTTCGAGGGTCATGGCGAACTAGCGGCCGATGTTTTTCAAAGCGTGGGCGACGTCGTCCAGCAGGTTGAGTTTTCCTCCGTAGGTTTTTTGGAGGTTCTCCCGGGTGAACGTTTCCGGGGTCGGGCCGCTGGCCACGACACGCATGTTCAGGAGGACGAGGTAGTCAAAATATCTCGAGACGGTGGCGAGGTCGTGATGAACGCACAGGACGGTTTTTCCGCGGGCGTTGAGGTTTTGAAGGAGCTCGATGATGGCTTGTTCGGTGGCGGCATCGACGGCGGCAAAGGGTTCGTCCATGAAGTAAATCCGAGCGTCTTGAACCAGTGCCCGGGCAAGGAAGACCCTCTGTTGCTGGCCCCCGGAAAGTTGTGAGATTTGGCGGTCGGCGAGGTGGCCAATCCCGACTTGCTCCAGAGCTTCGCGGGCCTGGTTTTTTTGAGTGCGCCCGATGCGTTTGAACCAACCAAGCTTTCGGTAGGTTCCCATTGCGACGACATCAAGGGCGCTGACCGGGAAATCCCAGTCGACACTTTCCCTCTGGGGGACATAAGCGATGAGGTCGCGTTGTTCCTCGTAGGGTTTTCCGTAGATCAATGCTTCTCCGGAAGTCTTGGGGATCAGGTCCAGGCAGGCTTTCAGGAGGGTCGATTTCCCGGCTCCGTTGGGTCCAACAATCCCCGCGAGAGTGCCTTCGGGGATGTTGAGCTCAACATCCCATAAGACCGGCTTACGATGATAGGCTACGGTGAGGTCGTGGACCGAGAGGGGGAATTCTGGCGGGTGTTCCGGGCGCATTTTAGTCGTTGAGTTTTCCCTGAAAGCCGTTCTTTGGAGCCGTTCCTCCAAGGCCGTTCACGATTGTGGTGATGTTGTGATCCATCATGCCAATGTAGGTGCCTTCGTAGGTGCCGGGCTGCCCCATGGCGTCGGAGAAAAGCTCGCCACCAATTTTCACGGTGTGTCCTTTCTGGGCGGCTCCTTCGATGACGGCTTTGACTGATTTATCGGAGACGGAAGATTCCACAAAAATGGCGGGGATCTTTTTTTCGACGAGGTGATCGACAAGGTCATTGATGTCCTTTGTTCCTGCTTCGGACTCGGTGGAGATGCCCTGAATGCCTCGGACTTCAATTCCATAGGCGCGTCCAAGGTATGAGAAGGCATCGTGTGCGGTGACAAGAACCCGTTGCCCGGGCGGAATGGTTGGGAAAACCATGAGGGCGTGGGTATGGAGATCGGTGAGGTGTTTTTGATATTCAGCGAGCCGTTGAGTGTAGTGATCTGAATTTTCAGAGTCATGCCTGATGAGTTCCCCGCCGATTTTACCGGCAACTTTGGTCCAAAGTGAGACGTCCATCCAGAGGTGGGGATCGGGATGGTCGGCGTCGCCAATGAGTTCAACGTCCTCAAGCCCTTCGGTAACAGCCACGACGGGATTTCCTTTTTCCTTCCGGGTATTGAGAAGTGTTCCCATTTTCCCCTCAAGAAGGAGGCCGTTGTAAAGCACGAGTTCGGCATTTTGAATACGATCAACCTCGGATTTTAGAGGCTTGTGGGTATGAGGATCGATGCCTTCGCCAATGAGGTTAATCACTTCCTGTTTATCCCCTGCGATTTCACGGGTGACATCGGCAATCATCCCGATGGTGGTGACAATCGTCCCATCGGTAGTCACTTTGTTTTTTTTGGTGCAGGCCCCCGCCAGAAAGAGAATCGGAAGGAGGATGAGCGACTTGAACATGTCTTGATTCTACCTCCTGACTTTGAGTTGTCAAAATGTAAAATTTGAATAATCCTAATTGAAATGCGAGGCGTAGTGAGTGCGTATCGATTCCGATGATAGGTAGGATGGTATCAAGTCTGGTTCTTGCAGCCCAAGTCGCAAGTGGCTCGGACGGATTCACGTTTTTCGAGAATAAGGTGCGGCCTATTATGGAAGAACATTGTTTGAAGTGCCACTCCGAGGCCAAGAAGGTCAAGGGTGGGCTCTTGCTGGATCGGAAAGCGGGTTGGGAAGATGGGGGGGATAGTGGCCCGGTGATTGTGCCGGGGAAGCCGGAGGAGAGTCTTTTGATTCAGATGATTCGACATGAGGCGGATGTCGAGGCGATGCCTCCCAAGTCCAAACTCTCGGACGGTGAGATCGCAGATTTGGCCCGTTGGATTAAAATGGGAGCTCCTGATCCGAGAGGGGAGGCGATCGGTCAGAAAATTAATGAGAGTGGATTTGATCTGGAAGAGCGAAAGCAGTGGTGGTCATTGCAGCCGGTTGCCCGGGTGGCAGTTCCGAAAGTGGCGCCTGAGGTTGAGGAGTGGTGTCGGACCGATTTGGATCGTTTTGTGATAGCCGGACTTGAGGCAAAGGGGTGGGCCCCGGCTGCGGAGGCGGATGAGGTCACGTTATTGAGGAGAGCAAGTTTCGTTTTGACCGGTTTGGCCCCGACTCCGGGGGAGTTGGATGAATTCCTGGCCGACAGCAGGGAGGGGGCTTATCAGCGGGCGGTGGATCGAATGATGTCCTCGCCGCATTTTGGTGAAAACTGGGCGCGACATTGGATGGATGTCGCACGCTATGGCGAGTCAAAGGCCTTCGAAAATGATTATGTGATGCCCCACACGTGGCGGTATCGAGATTATCTGGTCCGGGCGTTTAATGAAGATGTTCCCTATGATCAATTTGTGCGTGAAGCTCTTGCCGGAGATCTTTTGGAGCATCCTCGCATCAATCCTGGGACGGGCTGCAACGAATCAGTGGCCGGGCCGGGATTCCTGCATCTGGCCGATGGCCATCATGGGGTGACTGATCTCCATGAGGATGAAGCACGGGTGATCGACAGTATGATCAACGTGGTGGGAACCGCTTTTCATGGGCTCACGATTTCGTGCGCGAGGTGTCATGACCACAAATTTGATGCCATAACGGATGAGGACTACTACTCCTTGTATGGAATGTTTCGGAGTTCGCGGCTTCATTACGCAAATGTCGCCGAGTCAAACTGGTCCGCTGAACGGAGCAGGGAGCTTCGCTCGGCTCACGGTGACGTTGTCAAAGCGACGGTGAAGAGTGCTGCGGCCCAGGCGGGGAAGCTGGAGGAGGCCATCGCAAAGGTCCGGAAGTTGGCTGAAAACAAGGAACTTGTTGAGGCCTGGCGAAAACTTAACCCAAAGGATGCCGAAGCACGAAAGAAACTTCGGACGGAACTGGGAGAAATGACATCTCCGGAGGCCGCACGTTGGTTTGTCGCGCTTTATGCTCCTGGTGGTAAACAGGAATTGTTGGGGATGAAGCATCTGTTTGACTCTGCCAATCCTCCTCCACGAAAGAGTGAGTCCTTGGGTGAGCGAACTTGGCTTGCAGATGGCGTGGGATTCGAATCCGCTGAATCCGGGCGGTTTTTCGTGAATCCGGACGACCCTAAAATTATTCAACGGGCCGCGGGAGGTGGCATGGTGGCGGGGCATGTTTCTGCCAGATTGGATGGTACGGTGAGATCCGAAGATTTTGTTACGGATGGTGGGCCGATTAAAATTTGGGTGAAAGGCCGATCCGCCACCGTGAGTCTGGTCATTCGAAATTATGAATTGGTCGGGCATGGGCCAACCACCGCTCCGCTTCGGAAAAGGGTGAACTCCGATCAGTGGCAGCTCATCCAATTTCCAACCAGTCTTTGGAAAGATGAGGTCGCCTTTATTCAGATCCAACATCAGGGAGAGAGCAAGAGACTGCGGGGTGCCGGAGCGGGCGAGGTTGCAATTAGCGATGAAGCCTGGGTGGCTGTTGCGACCGAAATCCCAGATTGGGGCAAGGTTTGGAGCGGGGCAAACTCAATTGAAGAGATGGTAGCCTCTTTGCTCGAAGGGCCCAAAGATGGCGCGGGGGCCGAGGTGCTCGGCGCGCTCTTTTCCTCGGGGCTTCTGGCTGCCGATCTCGCAGACCCACAATTGAAGAAGGCATTGGGCTCGTTGAAAAAGGTCCGCGATTTGATTGAGAAGCCGGTTTACGTCCGCAGTCTGGTGGAAGGGACCAACATGAACGAGCCGGTTTACATCCGGGGGAACCACAAACGACCGAGTGATGAAGAGAACCCCCGCCGTTTTCTAGCCGGACTGAGCGGGGAAGCGTTCACCGGGCGCGGAAGTGGACGTCGTGAGTGGGCGGAGCAACTTTTGAAACCGGGGAATCCGCTCACCGCCCGGGTGCGGGTCAACCGGATTTGGTCGCGGGTTTTTGGAAAAGGGATCGTGGCTTCGGTCGATGATTTCGGAAAGATGGGAGAGAAGCCAAGCCATCCGGAGCTTCTTGATTTTCTGGCCAATGACTTTGTGAAGGAAAAGTGGTCAATCAAAGCGATGATTCGGAAAATGCTTCTTTCGAGCACTTTCAGAATGTCTTCGATCCCCGGGGCAGAGGCCGCCGAGCTCGATCCTGGCAATGTGTTTCTTCAAAGAATGCCGGTTCGCAGGATGTCCGCTGAGTCGATTCGTGATCATATCCTTGCCGCAAGCGGAGATCTCAAGCGGGATCTTTTTGGTCCGAGTGTTCCCGCCTACATCAAGGATCAGCCGAACAGTCGGGCCAAACCGAGGGAAGGCCCTCTCGGCGGAAATGGCCGTCGTTCCATTTATCTGGCCAGCCAGAGGAACTACCTGCCGTCATTTCTAAGAACTTTTGATGCCCCTAATTCGACCGAGCCGGTAGGGAGGCGTAATGTCACGAATGTGCCGGCCCAGTCGCTGGCTCTTTTGAACCACCCTTTGGTTCATCAACAGGCCAAAGTTTGGGGAGAAAGAATCGTGAAAAGAGAGGAGTCGGATCAAGAGAAGTTGCGCCACCTCCATCGGGTGGCATTCTCCCGGGAGGCCACAAAAGAAGAAATCGAATGGGGCCTCTCTGCCCTGGGAAAACTAGGCACGGCCGCAAACCCGCAGGAGGCTTGGATTTCGCTGTGTCACATCATCATCAACCGAAAGGAATTTATCTATGTCTTCTAGTCTCAGTCATCTCTCCCGTCGTGAATTTATGCATCGGGGCTCGCTGGGCTTTGGTTCGCTGGCTTTGGCCGGGTTGCTGGACCAAGAGGCCGACGCTGCCATTAAGCCGCATTTTGCTCCCAAGGCGAAGCACGTGATTTTCCTCTACATGGACGGAGGGGTGTCGCACGTCGACAGCTTTGATCCCAAGCCACTCCTGAAGAAAGAGAACGGCCAGAAACCAAAATTCGAAGTGGAGGCGACCGTCTTTAATAACAATGGAAATATTCTGGCGAGTCCTTGGGAGTTTAAGAACTACGGCCAGAGTGGGATTCCGATCAGCGACCTCTTCCCGCATATCGGATCGTGTGCCGACGACCTCTGCGTGATGCGTTCAATGACGGCGTTTTCCCCAAGTCATCCCAATGCCAATTACTCCCTTCACAGCGGTCTCATACTTTCGGGACGGCCCAGCATGGGCGCATGGGCATCTTATGGTTTGGGGAGTTCCAATGCCGACCTGCCATCCTATGTCGTCATTCACGGCGGACAGGTTCCATCAGGTGGGATGCAGATGACGGGCGAGGGGTTTCTTCCAGCTGCTCACGGACCCTCGGTTCTCCATCCCAAGGGCGTGGTGCTTCAGAACATCAATCCATTGGAAAAGAAAGAGGGTCTCCAGCAGGACAAGCTGGCCTTACTTCGCCAGATTGATGGACAGCTGCAGGAACGACGGCCTGACTCGGCGTTGATTGCCTCGGCGGTGAAGAACTACGAAATGGCCTATCGCATGCAAATGGCGGTTCCCGAAGTGACTGATGTTTCCAAGGAGCCTGAATCGATCAAGAAATTGTATGGGCTCGATTCCAAATTCAACAATACCCGAACTTACGGTGCGCAATGTCTGATGGCCCGTCGACTTGTGGAGCAGGGAGTGCGTTTCGTGGAGCTTACCATCACGACTGGAAACGGTGATCGGTGGGATCAGCATGGCGGGCTTAAAAATGGTCATACCAAGAATGCCTTGGCGGTTGATCAGCCAATTGCCGCTCTGATCAAGGATCTTAAATCACGCGGCTTGTTGGATTCCACCTTGCTCGTGTTTGCCGGGGAATTTGGCCGGACTCCTTTTGCGCAGGGACGGGATGGACGGGATCACAATCCCCAGGGATTCAGCATTTGGATGGCAGGAGGAGGAATCAAAGGAGGAACCATCTACGGTGCGACAGATGAATACGGCTACCATGCCGTTGAGAACAAAATGACAGTCCACGACATGCACGCCAACATGTTGCACCTCATGGGCGTTGATCATGAAAAACTGACGTATCGATATGGTGGTCGTGATGTCCGCCTGACCGATGTCCACGGAGAGATTATTCCGGAAATTCTGGCGTGAACGCCCTTGGTTCGCCGGTTTGTTTTACGTGTCAGGAAATAGGGGCCGCAGGACCCTGTTGGAATCATGGATGAGTTTCTTTGGCACAAAGAAACCGGAGGTCCGCAAGGGACATCCGGCTTTTGAGTGAATGGGGACTCCTTGAGTTCAGCCCACGTAAGAAAGCGAAGCGGCGGTGGCTTCGATCTTGTCGTTGTTGTCGATGAGTTCCTTGATGGGGTCGTATCTCCCGGAAAGGAGGGCGTGACGGGCGGAGTCCGGCATTTCGACCGGGAAGGTGAGGTCACCGGCAGTGACGGTCATCTTTTCGAGGTCGATGCTGACTTCGAGGGTGGGGTCGGCGGCGCAGGCCGCCTTGAGGGCTTCGATGTTTTCCTTGGAAGAACTGACACACGGGAGTCCCAGAGTGGTTGAGTTCCCGTAGAAGATTTCGGCGAAAGACTCGGCAATGACGGCGTTGAAACCGTATTTGGCGAGAGACTGAGGGGCGTGCTCGCGAGACGAACCGCAGCCGAAGTTGATTCCGGCGACCAGGATGGAGGCATTCTTGAAACGCTCATCGTTGAGGGGGTGGTCGGTTTTTTCTCCGGTCTCAGGGTTGAAACGGACGTCGTAGAATGCAAATTCGCCGAGGCCGTCAAAAGTGACGCACTTCATGAAGCGCGCGGGGATGATGCGGTCGGTATCGATGTCTGCTCCCGGGATGGGAACGGCAGTGCCGGAAACTTGAGTGATGGGTGCGATAGCCATGGTGATAGATTCTTATTCGTTTTCTTTTTTCTCGCGGGCAGCCCTGCGCTCTAGGATCTTCCCGAGGGTTTCCTGAAAGGAGCCAACATGTCGCTGGGCCAGTTGCTGGCTGAATGCCATAATTTCACCGGTCAAGGCAGGGAGCACCTTGATCGATTTCTTCCCGACGGGAGTTTTGTAAAAGGCAATCAGCTCTTTGATTTCTTCGATTGTGAAGTTTTTTTCATAGGCCGAGGTGGTTTTGGCTTTGAGCTCCGGGTCGGTGGCGACCTGGCGCATGTATGCCATGAAGGCGTCCTTGACCTCTTCCATTTCCTCTTTGTTGAGGTCCTGGCCGGCGAGGCTTTGCTCAACCATCCCGAATCCAGCTTCGCCGGATTGGATGACACTCTCTTCAAAGGCCATGAGTTTCATCAACTCCTCTGCGGGAGTGATCTTATTGTCCTCCCGGGCTGAGAGGGGGAGGAGCGCGAGCGAGAATACGATTAGCAGAATATTTTTCATGAGTAGGACTTGGTTGGGGTTTAGGCGACGGCAGCATCAGGGTTTACGTCAAAAATTTCGCGGGCGTCGGCGATGTGACCTGCGACAGCGGCGGCGGCGACCATGAGTGGTGACATGAGCACGGTGCGTCCGGTTGGAGAGCCCTGACGTCCTTTGAAGTTGCGGTTCGACGAGGAGGCGCAGATTTGATCGCCAATCAGTTTGTCGGGGTTCATGGCGAGACACATGGAGCAACCGGCGGCCCGCCATTCGAATCCAGCTTCTTCGAAGATCTTATCGAGGCCTTCTTTTTCACACTGGATCGCGGTGATTTGGGAACCGGGAACCGCGATGGCTTTGACGCCGTCGGCAACCTTGTGACCTTGAATGAATTTGGCGACTTCGCGGAAGTCGGAAAGACGACCGTTGGTGCAGGAGCCAATGAAGGCGACGTCGATGGGAATCCCTTTGATGGGTGTTCCGGCAGGGAGCTTCATGTAAGCAAGAGCTTCCTCGATGACCGCTTTCTCATCACCCTCGGTTGTGGCAGGATCGGGGATGGATTCACCGATGGAAATTCCGTGGTCGGGGGAGATTCCCCACGTGACGGTGGGTTCGATATCTTCGGCATTGATGATAACGATGTCGTCGAATTCAGCGTCGGCATCGGAGGCGAAGGATGACCATTCCTCAACGGCGGTATCCCAGGCGTCGCCCGTGGGTGAGTAGGGGCGGCCCTTGAGGAAATCGAAAGTGGTTTGATCGGGATTGACGTATCCGCAACGTGCGCCTCCTTCGATGGCCATGTTGCAAACGGTCATGCGCTCTTCCATGGAAAAGTGAGCCAAGGTGGAGCCGGCGTATTCGTAGGCGTAGCCAATGCCGCCCTTTGCTCCGAGGAGGCGAATGATGTGAAGGGTGACGTCCTTGGCATAAACACCGGGACGAAGGGTGCCATTGACCTCAATCCGGCGGACCTTGAGTTTTTCCATGGCAATGGTCTGGGTGGCGAGAACATCGCGCACCTGGGTGGTGCCGATGCCGAAGGCAATGGCTCCGAAGGCGCCGTGGGTGGCGGTGTGGGAATCTCCGCAAGCGATGGTGGAACCGGGCTGGGTGATTCCCTGCTCCGGTCCGACGACGTGGACGATTCCCTGTTTCCCCGATTTGAGATCGAAGTAGGTCACTCCAAAGTCGTCGCAGTTTTTGCGGATGGCATCGATCATGTCGGCAGCGAGGGGATCGGCTGGCTGATCCTGGTTCACGGTGGGGACGATGTGATCGATGGTGGCGAAAGTCCGTGAGGGGTATTTGACGGGGAGTCCAAGGTCGCGGAGCATTCCGAAAGCCTGGGGGCTGGTGACCTCGTGAATGAGGTGTGTTCCGATGAAGAGCTGTGTGCGTCCGTCGCTCAAAGTACCCACAGTGTGAGCATCCCAAACTTTCTGATAAAGAGTCTTTCCCATGGCGTAATCCCGCATTTTTCGCGGGGCGGTGACGATGTACGGAAAATCACCTGAAAGCAAGTACCACGGGACTTTCTAGGCAAGAAGAGCACCCCCGCCGGCCGCGATGATCACGAGAGCCCAAACGGGGATGAGTTTCTTGCGTAGAATGAGGAAGAGAATGGCGACGCCGAGGGCATCGCTCCAACCGTTCAAGGTGCCGTCTGTGGCCATGCGCAGGAGAGCGACACCCAGGACTCCGACGACTCCGGCATTGGCACCGTTAACCGCGCGTTGGGCCCATCGTTTTCCGCGAAGGCGGCCCCATATTTTCATGGTGCCGCCAAGGAGGAGCATGCCGGGAAGGAACACCGCAACAAGAGCCGCACCGGCTCCGAGCCAAGGATTGCCGAAGATATGTGCTTTGACCCCGAGGAAGGCGGCGAAGGTGAAGACCGGGCCGGGAACACCTTGGGTTGCCCCGTAGCCACCAAGGAACACCTCTTTCGACATGTATTTTCCACCGACCATACTTTCTTGAAGAAGGGGGAGCACGACGTGACCACCGCCGAAAACAAGGGATCCGGCTCGATAGATTCCCGCGAGAGGACCGCTGCTTCCAACGGAAAAGAAAAGGAGAACAAAAAACGCGATCAAAGCGAGCCAGCCGAGCATTCCGCGTCCGGAGGTCTTTTCTTTTTTGATCTTTTCTCCGGCGGAAAGGGTGAAGACGCCGGCCAGGCCGGCGAGGGTGATCATCACGACGGTGATCCATGGCGCGGTGAAGATCCAGAGCATCGCAAAGACGATGAACGCGATGGCAAGGCGTCGGAGGTCGGGAGCGAGGGCGCTTCTCATGCCGAGCCAGGCTCCGGCGACAACGGCAAGGGCGACAAGTTTGAGACCCCGGACAGCTCCGCTGGCGTGGTCGCCGGAAAGATCTCCCATTCCGAGGGCGATCAGGACCAAAACGAGAGCAGAGGGAAGGGTGAAACCAAGCCATGCCGCCAAACCGCCAAGGAGTCCTGCCCGTTCGTAACCGATGGCTGCCCCCAATTGACTACTGCCGGGGCCGGGAATGAATTGAGTCAGAGACATGAGTTCGGCAAAGCGGGATTCATTGACCCAGCCACGACGGGTGACATATTCTTCCCGGAAGTAGCTCACGTGGGCTACCGGTCCTCCGAAGGAAGTGAGGCCCAGTCTCAAGGCAACCCAAAAACATTCCAATGCTCCGTTCATCTCTGAGGAGAAGAGCAAACGATGGGCTTCTGTCAACTGCAGGATCGAGACTTTTGACTCGCAGTGTTCCCCCGGCTCGGCAATGGTTTTTCTATGAAGTGGATCTGCTTGCCTGTCATCCTGGCGGTGCTTTGTGCCGGCTGTGGCTCGAACCCGTTGGCGCGTCCTTTTGTAGCCCAGTCAAAAACGAAGGGGACGAAACCCAAGCCTGTGCCCAAAGTGGATCCGAAGGTCAAAGCGGAATCAAAACCAACGGAGCCCAGGAAAAAGGCGATGGTGGGAAAGGTGACCTTTCGGGGGCTCACGCGGGACGAATTGGGGGCCTTTCGAGTGATCCCGGAGAGCGGGAGAACATTGATTGTCCCGAAAAATCAGACCTACGACCAGGTCGATGGTTTTTGGTGGCGGGGGAGTGTGCCCGGAGAGTGGTTCAAAATTCCGGATTCCAGCGAGGCGTGGATCGGGAAAGCCCCGGCTCCCGAAAAATTCGATGGAACCGCGCATCGCGGTGAACTGCATGTTTTTTACCGAAGCAATCCATTGGTTCACTTTGTGGGACTGATGAAAAACGGAGTAAAACATCCTGGCTGGGTTCCCGATGCCGGGCAGACCAGGAGCCCGGTGTCTTCACCATGGGGGGGTGGTCTTTAGATCGGATAGTATGAAATTTCTTCTCTTTGTTTTTCTCCTCCCGCTCGTGGCGAAGGGAGAGTTGAGACTGAACCAAATTCAGACCATCGGAAGCCACAATTCCTATCACCTCGCTCCAACTCCCGAGGAGATGAAACTTCTGAGGGTCTTCAGCAAAAGGGCCGCCGAGGCCTGGGACTATTCACGGGAGCCTCTCGATCGGCAATTGGATGCGGGACTTCGTCACTTTGAATTGGACCTCTTTGCCGATCCAAGGGGAGGGCTTTACGCACCGCCGGAGTCCCCGGAGGATGACGTGAGGCGCAAACCGGGGATGAAAGTGCTCCACGTTCCCAAGGTTGATGCGCGTTCGGTGCATCCCACTTTTAAAGATGCCCTCAAGGCCGTGAAGGCGTGGTCGACTAAAAATCCGAACCATCTGCCCGTGATGATCTTGATCGAACTGAAAGACAAAGCGGATGTTCCTTTTCAACCCAAACCGGTTCCGTTTGATCGCAAACAAATGGAGGAAGTGGAAAAGGAGATCCTTTCTGTCTTTCAACGAACGGCAATCATCACTCCGGACTCCGTGCGAGGGGAGTTGCCCACATTGCGGGAAGCCATCACGACCAAAGGTTGGCCCTTGCTCCGGGAGGTTCGCGGCAAGTTGATGTTCTGCCTCGATAACGGAGGCGATCACCGGGATCTCTACTTAAAAGGAAACCCTTCGCTGAAAAACCGCCTTCTCTTTGTCAGTGTTGATCCCACCCATCCCGCTGCCGCCTGGATGAAGATGAACGATCCCGTTGGCGGATTTGCCGGGATCCAACGACTGGTGAAAAGTGGATTTCTGGTCCGCACCCGCGCGGATTCAGATACAAAGGAAGCTCGGACGAACGACAAAACGAGAGCGACAAAAGCACTCGCAAGCGGAGCCCAGTTCGTGAGCACAGACTTTCCCAAAAAAGTCCCCCGGATGAGTGATTACGAAGTGATCTTGCCCAACCGGGTTGTGGCCCGGCCCAATCCAGTTTCGGCAAAAGGGCGCGAGGGGAAGGTGGAGTGAGCGTTGCAATGGAGGGAATCTTGATTTTCGCCACGGCGATCGCCGTGGTGCGATTGTCCTATCATTCGTGGGGAGGTTGCTCCTGGTGTCTGAGGACGGTGCCTGGTTTGCTGACGATCCAACGGAACCTCGATTGAGAGTCTCATTCCTCGGTTCTCACCCAGGTGATCAGGACGGTACTGCCTTGTGGAGTTCTTGAAATGGTTGGGAAACTTCGGGAATTGTCCGAGAGAAACTGTTCCATTTCAAATTCGTCCTCCGGAGTTTGAAGCGGTCGCTTGGGATCAACGACTAATTTCTTCGATTGGAATCTGCCGATATCGTTCCAGAAGTTTTTCGGAACGTTGACCTCTTTCCCGTCGATGGTGAGTTCGAAATCTTTGATCATCCTCTTCTCTTCCGGAGCCATGAACAAGGTGGTCGTGCCATTTGGGCCGAGCTTGAAGATCTTGGCAAACTTGCTAGATCTCGTCTGTGCAGAATCGATTTTACCAGACCTTTGATATGGAGCGGGCTTCCGGCTACGACACGTCGAAGGACTTTCGTTCGCCATTTCAAATCGATCGCGACCGGGTTTTGCATACCCCGGCGTTTCGACGTCTCCAAAGCAAGACCCAGGTGTTTTGGAGCGGGGAGTATGACTTTTATCGCACAAGACTGACCCATTCGCTGGAAGTGGCCCAGATCGGAAAATCGATTTGTCATTGGTTAAGCCATTCGAGCGATCTGATGGAGGAGGATTTTTTTATCGATGAAGATTTGGTCGAAGCGATCTGTCTCTCCCATGATCTCGGTCATCCCCCTTTTGGGCATGCCGGGGAACGATCGCTCAATCACTTCATGGCAGATTACGGCGGGTTTGAGGGGAATGCCCAAACCCTGCGTCTTTTGACCGAACGGATTTTTTCCCAGAGCCGAAAGGGAATGGATCCCTCAAGGGCTTTTCTCGATGGCGTTTTGAAATACAAGTCGCTTTGGTCCGAGCTGAGAACGACCACGGGAGAGTTTCCAAAAAATCACTTCCTCTACGATTCCCAGGAGGGGCATTTGAATTGGGCGATGGGAGAAAATGATTTTCCTGCCGAACTCGTTCCGGGCAAGGTGCGCGATGGCTTTAAGTCAATCGAATGCCAGATCATGGACTGGGCCGATGACACTGCCTACTCCCTCAATGACCTGGCGGACTCGGTGAAGGCTGGATTTCTCACCGTGGATCGCGTCGAGCGTTGGGCCGGGAAAAATGGGCATGCTATTGAGGGCGGGGCTCCGCTGGGGGACTTGTTGCAAGCGATTCGAGGACAACGCATCGAACCATTTATTGGCAAGAAGATCGGCAAATACATTCAATCAGCGCGCTTGATCACGGCGGTCAATATTTTGAGTGGCACCAGTCATCGCTACTCGATGGAGTTGGTGATCGATGAGGAGGTCAGGGCCGAGAGTGAGTTATTCAAGAGTCTTGCCTATGAGGTGGTCTTCTTGTCGCCCCAGCTCAAACAGCTGGAGCACAAGGGGAGCTACATGCTCAGGAAACTTTGGGAGGTCATGGAGAAGCGTTACGTTCTCGGTGAGACAATTGATGGGCAGGATTTTTCCTTCCTACCTGATGCTGATGCCGCCGAGATTGCCGAGGCAGAAACGGTGGAGAAGAAAGCGCGTCTCGTTTGTGATTTTCTGGCTGGGATGACCGATGGCTATGCCGCGCGCACTTTCCGTCGTCTCTTTGAACCCGGGTTTGGAAGCATTGGTGATCTTGTCGGATAGATGCGATTGGATCGATTTGTGGGAAAGTGGGCCGGGACGGGGAAGCGGCGAACACGCGAGATGTTCGAGGCGGGTCGCGTGCGGTTGAACGCCGTGGTCTGGGATGAACGGAGCACGGAGGTGGGAAAGTTTGATCGAGTCGAAGTTGATGAGGAAATCCTGCAGGCACATACTCCTCGATATGTCCTGATGCACAAGCCGATCGGCGTTGTGAGCGCGACCGTCGATGATGAGCACAAAACGGTGATTGATTTGATCGAAGAGGATTGGGCCGGAGAACTTCATCTCGCCGGAAGATTGGATCGTAGCACTTCCGGTCTGGTCATTCTGACCAATGATAGCGTTTTTTCGGAATCACTCACCGAGCCTTCTGAAAGAGTCGGAAAGGTCTACCTGGTGGAGGTCGATGGCAGGATCACGGAAGAAGTGATCTTCGCATTTGAGAAAGGAATGTGGTTCGCCAAGGAACAAGTGACAACCGCTCCTGCGCAGGTGGATTTACTCGCTGAAACAGAATGCCGTCTCACGATCTACGAGGGGAAGCATCATCAGGTGAAGAGAATGTTCGCACGCTTTGATCTGAAGGTAACGAAGCTTCACCGTGAAGCGATTGGAAGCCTTGAGCTGCCAGGTGATTTACCCCCGGGCGATTGGAAAGAGTTTACACCCTAAGCGCAGTTGGATCGGAGAGATCGTTTTCAACGAGGAGGCCTGCTAGAGATAAAGTGGGCAACGTGAAGATCCCCGCGGTGGTGATCCAAAAAAGAAGACAGCCCTGCTCCGTTTTTGAAGGAATGGACATGGTTAATGCGATTTGTGTGGTAAGGATCCAGCC
>ERZ887942.206-NODE-206-length-49893-cov-48.067378_pt1 | contig 49893 bp, 40 predicted proteins | sample MGYA00521099_ERZ887942 | MGnify/ENA primary metagenome ERZ887942 (study PRJEB32303, sample SAMEA104408605) | aquatic metagenome | biome: Brackish water; feature: Pelagic; material: water | place: Baltic Sea | collected 2014-06-07T06:48:00 | depth 16,251 m ... | reverse complement strand
TCTAAATTCCGGAATTTAGAGCGATTCAGATCGAGTCGATGATCTTGTTCATTTCTTTTGCGTCTTGTTTTGCCTGGGTGATCACGACCAACTTCATGTAATCGCCGATGTTCATGTTCTTCATGTTGGCTGCCGCTGTAACGACGGCATGTTCCGGTATCGTTAGGAACACTTTCATTTGTTTCGTGAATGGCTTGTTGGCTGACGCATCGTTAGGCATTTTCTTCTTGCTCATGGCATGTTCATTCCTGTCGCGTTTCGCGACTGCATGGATAGTATTCGCCTTTGTGAGACCGAAAAAGACCCGGAGGTCCTTGACGACCTTTGCGACTAATGTTAACCTGTGGCCTTAGATTGGTCAATTCCACAAGGGAATTGTTTTAAGTTCCGCAAGGAAGGCCCAACGAGTGGGTTGAGACACCACTTGTTTCAGGGTTTTCAAGATGACCAAACCAGAGAGCCAATACGCCCCGGCTCCATCTCGAAGAGAGATCGCACTCCACGGACTACTTTTCCGTCCGACCTCTTTAGCTCAACACGTCCAGCATGCTCATTCCACTTCACTAGAAATGGAGGGCTGAGCAATGGCGAATTCACCAATCAATACAGATGTCGAACAATTGCTGACTGCCAAACAAGCATGCGAGGCTTTCCCGACTCCGGTCTCAATGCCTACGGTATGGCGTTGGATGCTCAAAGGCACGCGGGGTGTTGTGTTGGAATCGATCCGAATCGGCGGCCGACGCTACACATCCGTGGAAGCCTGTTCAAGATTCATCGAAGCCAGTGCCAACGATGCCTCCCCCAATACTCGAAAGAAACACAACCGAAGCGATTCGTTGCGACGGGCAAAAGCTGTGCTCGATCAATTCGGCGTCTAATCGCCGATCTCCGCGGCTGAACGCATGGTCTGCATTGAACATCAACGGAAGCGTCTGTCGCCTACCACAACTAAGGCCGAAAACCGAAGTCGCGACTATCGGCGTTGGCTCGAAGAACGAGATAGTTTCCGGAGACTGGACGTCATGATTTTTTCGTGTCCTGTGGAGTTGTCAGTACCGAAGGCGGAAAAACAAAACGGTCTTGGCAACAAACAACACACTGCTCTGGAGAGGAGTGAAACGGACGACGAAAACACTGTAAATAGAGGGGTTTCAGAGACACCCTCGGAAACAGGGGACCAAATCGGGGACCATACTCCTGAATTACCCTCTGATTTGCTGGCTTTGGCGTCTCAACTGGCGAGCTTGCCCACAGAGACACGGAACAGCCTGGCAACTTTGCTCAAGACACTTGGCTCTGTACCGGCTGAGCAAAAGAAGAACTGACCAGTAACGAGTTCGATATCTGATCGACTGGAGCCGCACTGAACGCACAAGACGCACTGTAAGGGTACCCACCGGCATTTTATCTTCCAGATGGGCAACATCCATCCTGCCTTCGGAGGGGCAAGGTCTGCTGAGCAAACTAAAAAATTTCAAACTGAATTGGCTCTGCTGAACTACTCTCATAGGCCCTCATTGCGGCGTTCAGAACGTGGCTTCCTCGTTTTCCCGCCCTTCCATACTCACAGCATTTGGGATCATGTGTTCAGTGCCCTTTGCGTCTTTCCAAATATAGTGTTGGTCCTCAGCCTTGGGCTTAGGTTTTGCCACCTTGGCCTTTGAACTAACACCCTTCGTACCGGGTTTGATGTTCCGGCGTTCTTTTTCGGCCTCGATTTCGGCGAAGAAAGCTGTCACCTTCAGTTTGTTGATACCGTTCCATGATCCCGTTCCATGATGACCACATTCCCTGTACCGCAGCATCGCTCAAATCACTGAGCAATTTCCCCTTATGCTTGCCACTCGGGATTGCTCGTTCAGCTTCTCCGGGTTCGAACAGTTGACCTGCAACGGGCTTCTTGTCCTTTCCGCCAACGATGATGTCTCGTCCACGCTTTTCCAACTCGGTCTGTGCTGCTCTGATCGCGTTGTTGTCGCCGTGGTTTATGATCACCCATTCCAAATAAGCTTCCGGTATGTCAGCCAGCGGTGTTCCTTTGTACTTGCCGAAATGGAATGTGCTGTCAGCCATTGCCAGTGTCCACGATGTCGTTTTCTAAAGTTGCCGTAAAAGTCTACACTACCGCCGTGCAACCTTTTCCGGGGGCCTGAAGCGAACCCCAAGAATATTTCCTGATCATCAGGATGCTGTTCGTTCCATTCGTTCAAATCCAAGTGCTTGGAGATAAACTGCTCCCTAAAAGGGTGCAGTTGGCGTGCAGCGGCTGAGCGTTAACTCGGATTTCGAATTTTTCAAGACAGCGTCCTGAGCAATGTGCTCGTTAAATTAATTCACGATGACGTGGCACCATCGCATTCACGCCCGAGTCTTGCTATCTTCGGGGCAAGGTGTTTACAGACCTTGCGTGGCGGCAAGCAGCAAGCCCTTCGGGAATGAGTTTAAAACTCAATCGACGTTCTTTCAATCCCATGACGTGTTCATCTGTTTACATCGGAGTTCTCTATGCACACTCTTTTACAATGGCTGGCAATCGGAGTCGGGGTTCTGTCCATAATCGGTTTGGCAAAGACGTTTGCGAAAGCAAATCAGCCGTGGCTGGCAGCCTTCATTCCTGTGTACAACATCGTCGTACTGCTGCGACTCGCGAACAGGCCTGCGTGGTGGACGGTTCTGTTTTTCATTCCTGTCGTCAACATCGTTGTTGTCGCAATGGTCTGCTTCGACGTTGCACGGGCATTCCGGCGATCTCCGGCATATGGGTGGCTGCTTTATCTGTTCGGGTGGATCGGCTTTCCGGTCCTGGGCTTCGGTGAGTCGCAGTACCACGGAGACACGTCCACGCGTTTTGGAGCAGAGATTTCAAGTCGGTACCGTGATCTCGGAGTTGCCTTGAAATCGGATTACGGAGTCGAGCAGCGTCGCGTTGCCATCGGCCGTGGAAGTAACCTGTCCGACCATAACGTCGAGCAGCTGGTCCCTCTCGGGCTTGAAGAAGCATATCTCAGCCGCACGTCACTTACAGACCAGTCGATCCAGTACTTCTCGCAAATGACTTCCCTTCGGATCCTCGATCTCACGGCAGCACGACTGTCACGCGAAGGCGTCCGCCAACTTAAACAGGCACTCCCCAACGCTGTCGTCTACGGTTAGTGCAGGGCAACAATGGTCGGTGGTTACGTCGGGCAAACTGCGATCAAAACGAATGAAGCGATTGCCAAAGCTACAGACGGCGTGCTGTTCATTGATGAAGCCTACACGCTCGCCAAATCTGGAGGCGAAGATTTTGGCCAAGAAGCGATTGACACATTGCTGAAAAAGAGGTTCTGATTGCTACCGAGCCAGTTGCTCAGCTGATCCCGGAGCGTACCGAAGGGAAGCCTTGGTATCGCGTCCTTACCTTCTGTCTTGGCAACGCGACCCCGCAGACGACTCCATTCGTTGGCAAACGATGTCTGGGCGTTCCGTGAAGAATCCCGGTAGAGGCTGGTGCCCTTGTCCGTCAGCAGCATTCGCTCGGAGGACTTCAGTTCCCGCTTGAGCCTTTGCTCAAGATCGGCTTTCCACCACTGAACCAATTGGATTGTCTCAGGCCACAACCACCACCCGGCCAATTTCCGCCGCACCGTGAGAACAATTCAAACACCAAACGAGTTTCAGCCGTTGGGCAGGCGAGGCGTGCTTGTACAGGAGCTTGAGGTGATCGACGGTGAACGTCTTGATGTCGATATCTCTAATCGACCTTCGATCGGAAGGAAATCGCTTCAAATTCGCCACGATCAAATCGACATCGGCAGGCCGCCTCTAGGCAAACTCCTGAGTGGTGTGCAGCCATGTAAACAAACGTTTAAGTTCGCCGATGTGACTGGAGCAGTGTTTGACTGACAGGGGACCAGAACAAGGAAGCGACTGTGTGATGCGAATTAACGGGGAGCTCGACAGCCTCAGCTGGAAGCAGTTCAAAGCCCGCGGCCACACTTCACTCGTCTTTCGTGACGAGGACCTTCGCAAGCCGTGATTTTTCCCTCTCGTGCTCCCAAAGGACCGCAGGAGGGTATCACCAAAGGTATCTCCGACCAAACTGGCCGAAAGGTATCACCGTCGGGTTGACGTAAGTGGTTGATACCAAAGAAGTTAAAAAGTCGGGGCGACATGATTCGAACATGCGACTTCTGCGTCCCAAACGCAGCGCTCTAGCCAGGCTGAGCTACGCCCCGATTCCAGCGGTTTTACCGAACCAAACCCACCGAAGCTTGTTTGATTCGACTCGCAACTCTGGAACTATTCGGTTCCCGGAGTCACGCGGACGAGGAGTGTAGCGAGGTTTCGTTTCCGTTTCCAGAGTCTGCTACCAGAAAATTTGCGTTACTTCGGATGGTTTTGAAAATTCTTTGCATCAATCGGCAGGAAATGCCACATTAAAGGTACCGGCCGGTCAAACTTTCAGGCGCCAAGGCAATCGTTTCCGGGCTTCCCTCCGCAATAACCCGACCGCCTTGTGCCGCACTTTCCGGCCCAATATCGATCATCCAGTCGCTGTTTCGCATGACATCTGTGTTGTGTTCGACGACCAGCACACTATTTCCGGCAGTTACCAAATCACGCAGCAAGCGATTCAGGTGGACAACATCCGCCGGATGCAGGCCGCTGGTTGGCTCATCCAAAATATACAGGGTTGCATTCGATCGGCTGGATGCCAGTTCCGTGGCTAATTTCACACGCTGAGCTTCTCCACCGGAAAAAGTTGAGGCGGGCTGCCCCAGCGTCAGGTATCCAAGTCCGACTCGACGAAATGTCTCCATCAAATGGTGAAGAGTGTCCAGTTCGCCAAAAAAATCAGCCGCCTCGTCGACTCGCATTGCCAGCACATCGGCGACATTCTTTCCGGAAAAACGCACCGCCAGAGTCGCCCTGTTAAAACGCTGACCGCGGCAATCGGGGCAGGGCACGGTCGCATCGGGAAGAAACGTCATGCGAACGTCCTTCAGTCCGGTGCCTTTGCAGCCTTCGCAACGTCCGTCCCCCGTATTAAAGCTGAATTGTCGAGCATCGTATCCTTTCGCCCGCGCGTCCCGATTCTTCGCAAAGACTTTCCTTACGTCATCCCACAACTTGCTGTAAGTGGCGATACACGATCGACGATTGCGACCTAACGGACTGTTATCAACAGCGACAACTCGACGAATACTTTCCAACCCTTCGATTGCGTCACATTCGGCATCGGCCAATGCAAACTTCACTTCGCTGCTATCGACCGACACGCTGCGGCGTCCGGCATTCACGCTGCAATGCTTTTGCACCACTGGCAGCAACGTTTCCATAATCAACGAACTCTTGCCGGACCCACTAACTCCGGAAATACAAACCAGCTTCTGCAGCGGGATTTCCACTGAAACATTTTTCAGGTTGTTACGCCGAGCGTTTTTAATACTCAACTTTACCGCTGCGGACGCAACTTCAGACGCAGGTAATTCTTGAGTTGCGGTGGACGATGCAGCAGACGCAACACTTTCAAATTCGCCGTTCAGGTATTTGCCAGTCTGGCTATCCAGACATAAAACCGAGTCCATGGGCGGCCCCGTAAAGACCAGCTGCCCGCCTTCAACACCCGCTCCCGGACCAAGATCAAGCAGACAATCGGCTGCTCGAATGATGTCTCCATCATGTTCCACCACAATAACTGTGGCCCCGGTATCGCGAATCGCCAGCAAGGTTTTCAGCAGCCGCTGAGTATCCCGTGGGTGCAGACCAGCTGTTGGTTCATCCAGAACAAAACACGCTCCATGCAACCCGGTGCCCAAACACGCGGCCAGTCGCGATCGCTGAAATTCGCCACCAGACAATGTTCGCGTGGCGCGATCCAATGTCAAATAACCGACGCCCACCTGCTGCAGGCATTCCAGACGTTGCCTGATATCCGGCAACGTGCGACGCGCCACTAAAACGGCTTCCGCAGGCAAGAGAGCGATAAGTTCCGCAACCGCAGAATCGTCCTCAACCCCGCCGAACGCCGACGTCCAGGCATTCACCAGGCGCAACGCACCGTCAACACTGCATCGTGCAAAATCTGTAATCGTGGAACCAAGAAACGTTACACCGGCCGCAAACGGCTGCAATCTCGATCCACCGCAAGCATCGCAGGCTGCGTTACGAAACACGGTAACGTCGTCAATTTCTTCAGCCAGCCCCTTAATGCCGAAGCCTTCGCAAACAGGACACGCCCCCCACACGCTGTTGAAGCTAAAAGTTCGCGGTTCCGGAGTTGGAAAACTCAGGTTGCAATCTGCACAGTTGAATCGCGTGCTGAACAGCTGATCGACCCACTGATCATCATCCAACTCACAAACAATGCACGTGCCATCACTTTCACGAACCGCCAGTTCGACCGATTCTCGCAAACGTTGTTCAATGCCGTCCTTGAGAATAATTCGATCGATCACTGCGTCGATATTGTGATTGCTGCTCTGCTTCAATTCCGGAACATCGGCAAGATCCAGCAGTTCGCCATCTACTCGAGCTCGCACAAAACCGTTGCGGCCAATTCGTTCCAGCACATCCTTGTGACCACCTTTGCGAGCTCGCACCATCGGCGACAGAATCATCAGCTTGGTACGATCGGGCCGCTGCAGTACTTGAGCCACAATTTGATCAACTGACTGACTTTCCACGGGCTTTCCACACCCGGTGCAATGCGCTAAGCCAGCTCTTGCAAACAGTAGTCGCAGGTAGTCGTAGATTTCAGTGGTCACAGCAAGAGTGCTGCGAGCGGGCGCTGTTGTGACTCTTTGATCCACGCTAACGGTTGGAGGCAGACAACTGACTTCGTCAACTTCAGGGCGAGGCAACTGCTTTAACAGCGTTCGCGTATGAACGGAAACGCTTTCCAGATAGCGTCGCTGGCCTTCCGCAAAAATCGTGTCGAAAGCCAGCGAACTTTTACCACTTCCGCTAACGCCACTGACGACAATCAATTGCCCCAACGGAATATCAACGTCAACGTTTTGAAGATTGTGAGTTCGTGCTCCTCGCACGCGAATCGAATCGACTGCAATCCCCGTCACGCTGTGTCTCCACGGTCGTGACTTTTCACGGTGACGAATCGGTCTTTCGACAACGACGTTCCTCCGTCAAATCGATAGGCGCACATCATTCCATGCCTGGCGACGCTGTAGTCCAGGCAGGCGATGTTCGACTTCAGCGGGGCTGGTTCGTTGTCAGGCAACCAATAGTGCCCTACAAACAAAGGCGGCGCGTCGTCGGCATAGGGCACAGCCGGCGCATTCGTGGGAATGGGCGTCTGTGGCAAGTGGCTTTTTATTGGCAACGAATACGTTGCCCATGTATGACGATTGGGTGAATCAAACCAGCGAATGCGAATTCGATGGCGAGTGTTGCCTTCCTTGTCTTCAACTGTCATCCCATCGGGCAACGGAAGTTCCGGGCCTTTCATCACTCGCTCAATCGCATTAAACAACGTTGATCCCTTGGTTGTTGCATGCTTCAAAAATGCGGGCGTAAAGGCACCACATTTTTCGCTGTAATCTTCGATCGCCTGGATGTCGGCGGAATGCCAGCAGGCATGAACAACTCGCAGCTCTCCCAAATCAATGGCCGCTGGCAGAGTTCTGAACCAGTTGAGCGATTCCTCAAGCTCTTCCGCCGAAAACTGATTCTGCGTGTGACTGTGCTGCTGAACGTTCTTCTTATTGTGAACTCGCAAATAATTGCCCGGCGACGCGGGATCACGAGTGTGAAATGCCAGAGCGTTGAATTCATGATTTCCCATCACCGCCAATGCCGCGTCGCCTTCCACCATGGCTTTTGCAATTCGCACAACATCGGGAATATGCGGGCCGCGATCAATAAAGTCACCGCAAAACACAACCTTTCGCGACTGCGGATGACGAAAACACTCCGCTGTCTGCGAATAACCAAGCTTTGTCAGCAACTCAACAAGTTCGTCAGCGTGACCGTGAATGTCTCCAATAATGTCGTACATGAAAGTGAATGAGCTTGGATAACCGGACGTGGGACGGGAAATTGAAGTGCTATTCAGAGAAATGGATCGAACCATTCCTCGGCTGGCTGCATGAAGCCGCCAATTCTACAACGAACCGCAATGCCTTTGGTAGCGATCCGAAAAATCAAATCCAGTTGACCAATCGCAACAGAATGGGCTGGAAGTGAAGCTTTCAAACGCGAGGAATCTTGTGAATCGAAATTAAGAATCCGCACATTAAAAATTCACGACCTACAGGAACGCGGTAAGAACATATCCCCTTGTCTTGCGACCAGAAACGTTCTCGCGACATGCAAGTTACATAGTTAGCCCCGGCCAAAATTCCCGAATGGCATCCTGCCACAGTGAGAGCAAACGTACACCTATTGCAAAGTTGAACAGCCCCACTGCCGGAGAGTGAAGCGAAATCATGCAACATGATATTGCTGTCAATCTACCCCTTCCTCAACGACACTTGTATAGCAGCGTGGAATGACATTTTCAGACATTTGGCACGCAGCGTGCAATTGCTAACGTTCGCTCGGGATTGGCAAGCAATGGCCCGCCTTGTTGTCCTGGCATTGAACGCCTCAGGTTTCCTGAGGCGTTCTTTTTTTGCACTCTTCAAACCTGCATGTTGTTTTAGTTGTGGCACAAGGGAAAAGTCCTTGTGAAGCTGTCGACTTCGGCACTTGGGGGCCCGGAAATCAACGACAACATGGACGGAGTGCGTGCGAAACCAATTCGTGCCAAATTGTCAAAACGGCAGTCAGCCAGCCGCCGGAAGATCACCGACTTGCCACAAACTCTAACAGAAAAACGACTTGCGCCTCTAAAAAAACAACTGGCACGCCATTCGCTTTGAAGGACCAGCACATCAGAGTCTGCCAAATACAGCATATTGCTGAATTGACTGATGATGATGTGCAGCGACCGGATGATCGGTCGCTCATCAACTATTGCAACGACGTTTTTAAGAGCCTCCATTGGCGCGACGTTGCAATTAACAATCTGGTCAGGAGAGAGTAATGGCAAAGAAGGCTTCAACAAGCGGCACTCGCATCGTGCCTTTGGGCGATCGAGTCGTGCTGAAGCGAGCCGAAGCAGAATCAACAACAGCGGGCGGTATCGTTCTGCCTGATTCTGCCAAAGGCCGTCCTCAACAGGGCGAAGTCATCGCAATTGGCGATGGTCATGTCAACGACAAGGGTGAACGAGTTCCCCTGACAGTTAAAGAAGGCGACAAGGTCATCTTCAGTTCTTACGCTGGCGACGAAATCAGCGTTGGAGACAACGACTACCTGTTGCTTCGCGAAAGCGACATCCTGGCAACTTTGTAAGTTGCCGCTGTCTTTGTGAGTGAACATCTTCACAAAGCGACGATTGATTCAACAGTCGATCAATCGAATGTCTGAGCCAATTTCGGCGTGTATGCCGCTTGACGACCGTGTTGGTCCTTGTACTGCATAACGTTTCACAGAATTACTCAGACGGTTATTTCAGTTCTAAAAAACAATTCATCTGAACCGGAGAAACTCCCCCATGGCAAAAATTATTGCCTTCGATCAGGAAGCTCAGGAAGCTATGCGTCGTGGCGTCACGAAGCTGGCACGTGCTGTAAAAGTGACACTTGGCCCACGCGGTCGCAACGTCATTATTGAAAAGAGCTTTGGCTCTCCAACTGTCACCAAAGACGGTGTTACCGTTGCTCGTGAAATCGAACTTGCTGACAAGTTCGAAGACATGGGAGCCCGCATGGTTCGCGAGGTCGCCAGCAAGACTTCCGACGTTGCCGGAGACGGTACAACAACCGCGACAGTTATGGCAGAAGCCATCTATAAAGAAGGTCTGAAGGCTGTTGTGGCCGGAGTCAGCCCGCTTGAAATGAAGCGTGGCATGGACAAAGCGGTTGAAGAAATCACAACTCAGCTGAAGAGCATGGCGACAGAATGTCGCACCAAAAAGGCCATCGCTCAGGTGGGAACCGTTGCTGCAAACAACGATTCGGAAATCGGCAACATTCTTGCTGACGCAATGGAACAGGTTGGCAAAGACGGGGTCATCACCGTCGAAGAAGGCAAAAGCCTTGAAACCAACTTTGACGTAGTCGAAGGGCTGCAGTTCGATCGCGGTTACCTGTCGCCTTACTTCGTAACCGATTCAGAAAGCATGGAATGCGTTCTTGAAGACGCCTATGTTCTGATCCACGAAAAGAAGATCAGCAACATCAAAGATCTGGTTCCTGTTCTGGAAAAGGTCGTTAACGCTGGCAAGCCTCTGCTGATCATTGCAGAAGATGTCGAAGGCGAAGCATTGGCCACATTGGTTATCAACAAGCTTCGTGGCACGTTCAAAATCGCAGCAGTTAAAGCTCCCGGTTACGGAGATCGCCGCAAGGCTATGCTGCAGGACATCGCCATCATGGTTGGCGGTCAGGCCATCTTTGAAGACCTGGGCATTAAGCTGGAAAACATTGAACTGGCCGATCTGGGTCAGGCCAAGAAGCTTGTCATCGACAAAGATAACTGCACAGTTATCGAAGGTGGCGGCAAGAAAGCGGACATCACAGCTCGAATCGAACAGATTCGTCGCGAAATGGAAAACAGCACCAGCGATTACGATCGCGAAAAGCTGGAAGAACGAATCGCAAAGCTGGCTGGTGGTGTTGCTCAGGTAAACGTCGGTGCAGCCACCGAAAGCGAAATGAAGGAAAAGAAGGCTCGAGTCGAAGACGCTCTGCACGCAACTCGTGCTGCCGTTGAAGAAGGAATTCTTCCTGGTGGTGGCGTCGCATTGCTGCGAGCTTCAACTGCTGTTAAGCCATCCAAGCTTTCTCACGACGAAAAGGTCGGTTACGACATTATCGTTCGAGCATGCAAGGCTCCACTGACTCAGATCGCGGACAACGCCGGCGTTGACGGTGCTGTTGTTTGCGAAAAAGTTTCAAACCTTGAAGGCAACTTTGGCTACAACGCTGCAACTGATAAGTACGAAGACATGGTCAAGGGTGGAGTTATCGACCCAACCAAGGTTACTCGTACCGCCCTGCAGAACGCAGCCAGCGTTTCTATTCTGCTGCTGACAAGCGATGCTCTGATCGCTGAAGCTCCAAAAGCAGATAAGAAGGGTGGCGGTCACGACCACGACGAAGATATGTACTAAGAAAGATAGTGACATCGAATCGCAGTTAAATGCTGTTTGATTCACCTCCTAATTAGCACAATGGAGGCCTGAGGATTACCTCAACCTCCTGGATCACAACAGAAGCCCGGCATTGCAAGATGCCGGGCTTTTATTATTTCACAAGCAACAGCATACCTTTCCCGCAACACTGGCCTAACGGCACACTGAGTGCGACTGCAGCTTGATTTAGTCGTCACTCTTGCTGGCGTTTGGCGGCATCGGTCTGAATTCAAAGGCACAAGATGGACTTTTCAGACTATGTCGCTCCCTTTGCCGCATATCCGATATTGCAACAGCGAGTACTGCATGTGCTGACACAACTTCCCGTGGAAGCGCAGCGTGATTTTCTGGACGACCCGCGTTTTGGCACGGCTATTGACAACTACGAGCCAGGAATTGGATGGACCCTTTTCATGCCCACACCCGGTCCACCGGGACAGGGTAGTCGTCGAGTCGTCTTGCGTCCGAAGCTGAATGATTGCTCAGAACGGTTCGCCCTCTACGTTATTGCTCACGAATTTGCTCACGCGATTCTTAGAAACGGCGGCTGGGGAGACATCACCGACATTGAAGAAGCCGCAGATGCACTGGCTGCTTCATGGGGATTCAATCGTCCGAAGCAGTTTGAATAAGGCGATCAAGCAACGTTAATCCAAACGGCCATTCTCCAAACCCGGCGGATGGTTCAAAATGACCAGCGTTCTGAACTTCGACGTACTCGCACCCCCAACATTCTGCAAAGTACCGGGCTAGAATGGGATCAACGACGTGATCGTTGCTGCTGGCCACCACGATCCCGGGACACGCCAACTTAGAAAGCGGCAGTGGAACAAAACCGGTAATATAAGTTGGATAGTCAGCCCGTTCGACATCACTGGGAGCGACCAACAGGACGCCTTTGATTGCATGTCGATACTTCTGAAGCCAGTGCACAACAGCCGCGCATCCCACGCTGTGCCCAATAAGTACAAGCTGTTCCAGCGGCAGCGATTCCAGGACGGTTTGAATTTTGTCCACCCAGACAGTGCAATCAGGCTTGTTCCAGTCTTCCTGTGAGACACGCAGAAACGATTCGGGACGTTGCAGTTCCCACAACGACTGCCAATGCGTTTCGGACGATCCGCCGAGCCCGGGAATCAAAATATTCATATTCGTGAAGGCTTCAGGAAGTGTGATGATTTGAATTCGCGGGCAAAGAACACATACTGCAAACGCAGTTCGCCAGTTAATTGCAGCCGCGTTTAAGCCAGCTCTATTGTTTGAGGATGATACACCCACTCATCAAAAAACCGTAGAGGGCGACTGAACATTGTGGCGTCACGAAATCGACTGATGGGCCGCAAGCGTTCACAAGTCACGAATTTGCAGCCGAAGTCCAAACGAAAGATATCGCCATGCTGAAACCTATCCACTTAATACTGATCGGGTGCGTAATCATGACAAACACGGCCAACGGTAATGACGAAGCCGCACAGGGACTGCCTGCAGACTATGCAAAGAACGACGCATTGCAGAAAGAAACGGGCGACGAGCACAAACAACTTGCATCCCGCGTTGGAAATTGGAAAGTCACGACAAAATACGCAGCAGCATTTGGCGGGATGGAAGAGATTGGTACGTGCACTATGAAGCTCATTATGAATGGCAAGTTCTTGATGTCCGAAGGACAGACGCCCATGATGGGAACGCCGATCACAACATTGGGGATCTTCGGCTTCGATACTCTAAGCAAAGAATATTCGGTGACCAACTTCAACAGTATGTACACCGGAACGTACCCCATGACTGGTAAGCTTCGAAAAGACGGAATTATTGAATACCATGGAATCATGAAGGACGCCATGTCTCCCGCAGGCCGAACTTACCGTGCCGAAGAAAAGTACATCAACGAGAACAAGTTTGAAGTCGTCGTCTTCGACGGGACTGACGACAAGGAGTTTCATGTGATGACAATGACCTACGATCGTGCCAAGTCAAAATAATCAGCTCACTTTACTGCGTTCAGAAGCAATGAATGTTCTCATCAACTTCAGCTTCGACACGCAATGAATAACTAAAACGGCTTAGTAAAACGGTTGCGGGGAATTGCCTGGGCCGCGTTGACAACAAGTCTTTGCCCCGCAAATTCAGGATATTCAAAGTTCAACAATGCTGCGACGGATTACGCTGCAAAACTTCATGTCGCATAAGCACACCGTCATTGAATTGTCGGAAGGGCTGACGGTGCTGACCGGCCCCAACAACTGTGGCAAGTCGGCAATTGTGGCTGCACTGCAGATTTTAGCGACGAACTCAACATCGACTCACGTTGTGCGGCATGGAGAAAAAGAATGCACCATCACAGCCGAAACGGACGATGGCCATGTTCTCTGCTGGAATCGTAAACGCGGAAAAATCAGCTACACCCTGAACGGTGAAGACGTACATCGACTCGGGCGCAGTGAAGTGCCAGCGGAATTGCAAACGCTTCTAAAGCTGCCGACTGTTGAAACGGAAGCCGGGAAGTCCGCTGGCAACTACGATATTCACTTCGGCGAACAAAAGTCACCCATTTTTCTGCTTGGTGATCCGGGAAGTCGTGCGGCTTCGTTTTTTGCATCTTCTTCTGATGCAACGCATTTGATAACAATGCAGCATCGGCATCGTCAGCGAGTCGCTGAGCAGAAGCGAGATTTCAAGAAACTGACGGCTGCATCCACTGCCACAGCTACGGATCTTGAGCCATTCGCAACAATGGATGAAGTCCAGCAGCAATTGGATCGCGCCGAAGAAAGCTTCGCTGCTGTTGAAGCCGCTGCAGACGCCATCAAATCAATTCAATTGTTAATTCGCAGCATTGGCCAATTGCAGCTTCGTGTTAACCAGCTTTCAGCGTCTTCATTGGCACTGAATCAGCTGCAACAACCTCCCACACAGCATGATGTCGTTTCTGCCGGCAAGCTGATCTTCAGCCTTAAAGAAACGCTGGCAGGGCAGGTTCACGCGTCCAGCATTTCGTCTGTTTGCAGGCTGCTGCAACCACCGCCGGAACAACATCCGGCCGTAGAATGTAACGAAGTACTGAATCAGCTTCGGCAAACAGATTTGAAGAAGCAGGACGCACAGCAACGAACCACGGTGACTTCCCGACTGGAAACACCACCACCAATCACACCTACTGAACGACTGGCAGCAATCATTCAGGAACTTCCTACCGTCAACGCCAGGCAACAACAGCTCACTCTTCAAGTTCGCGCATTGAAGCGGCTTCAAGTGCAAGAACCCCAAACACCGACCAGTGAACTTTCAGAGCTCATTAAACAGCTAAGAAATCGAGCGACTCAGACAGTGCAACAACAGGCCCGGCTAAAAAGTTTTCGCACACTGACAAGTGTACCGGAATTGCACAACTGTGCCGGAGTTGCCGATACATTACAGGCGATCAAAGCCTCCGTCATCAACGTGGCAAATTTCGAAAAGCATCTGACCGTCTCCGTTCAGTCTTTGAATGACTTCAAACTGACCGTTCAGGAATTTGTCGCCGGAAGTCCGGATTGCCCCACTTGTGGAGCAAAGCTTGACGCCAACAGAGTGCTCGCAGCAGGTTCTGGAATTGGCATGCACGTCCACGATTCAGCATCCAGGATGGGAGAATCGACATGAATCTGCTGTTTCCGGATACCCCTGATGAGGAACTTGAAGACAAAAATTCAGCAGTCAAAGATTGCGACGGCGCAGACACCATCGGCGAGCCTGCTGAACATCAGGCAGCTGAAGCATTGCCATCGGAAATTGTTAAAACAAATGCCAGTGTTCAACTGGCAAAAAAGCTGCAACCCAGCAAAGAAGTTGCGGGACTGCTGTTTATCGGCGATCCACATCTTGAAGCTCGAGTGCCCGGTTTTCGTTGCGACAACTACCCTGAAGTTGTTCTGAATAAACTTCGCTGGTGCCTGAACTATGCTAAATCCAACAACCTGCAACCATTCCTCCTGGGTGATGTGTTCCAACTGCCTCAGGACAATCCCAACTGGCTTTTGGCGGAAATCATTGATTGCATCGACGAGCCGCTTCCGGCTATTTATGGCAATCACGATGTTCGCGAGAACTTTCTGAAGTCCAACGATTCCATCAACGTACTGTTTCGATCGGGGCATCTAAAACGCATTGAAGAAACATCTGTCTGGGTGGCGACAGTCGCTGGCCGGCGAGTCATCGTGGGTGGCTCTGATTGGGGAAACAGACTTCCGAAATCACTGGAAGCGAACGGTAACAACCCCGACCTTGTTGTCTGGATGACTCATCACGACATTTTGATTCCGGGATACGAAGAGGGGGGACGAATCCGACCCAAAGCAATTCCGGGGATAGATGTCATCATTAACGGGCACATTCATCGAAGGCTGACAACCGTCGTTAAAGAAAACACGCACTGGTTCACACCCGGGAACATTTCACGACGAAGTCGAAGCGATGCTTCCAGAGAACATCGCCCCAGCGTGCTTGTGCTACGCCCACCAGTCGCAAACCTGTCGCTTGCAGACGTCAGATCAGCCAGCGACGACACTGCGGATGAATCCAGAACTGACCGACTGCGACTGGATCTTCAAAACGGACAACAGTGGCTGGCAGAATGGATTACGGTCCCTCACAAACCATTTGAAGAAGTGTTTCACCAGCAGGTACAAGGTGATGACCAAACCACTCCCGGAGGTTCCGGCTTTATTGCGGACCTGAAAGAATTAACCGCAAGACGCACCGAAACGGGAGCCGGTTTAATGTCTTACCTGCAATCGCATTTACAAAACTATGATGAACCAGTCGCCGCTGAAGTGCGTCGATTGGCGGAAGAGGTAATCAATGGCCAAACAGCAAAGTAAAACTACGCCCGGCGACGTGCAGACAATTGAAGATTTACAAAAGCAATACGAACAGCTTAACACTCAGAAAATCCGAGCCGAAAGCGACCTCAGTAACGCTGAAAAAGAGCTGCAAAAACTGCAGGCTGAAGCCACTGAAAGGTTCGGGACCCACGACATTGCGGAGCTGGAAGAAAAGCTGAAACAAATGGAGGCGGAAAACGAGCAACGACGCTCAACGTACCAAACGCTGCTGGAAGGAATCGTTAACGATCTCGAAAAGATCGAAGCCAGCAACGAACAGTCATAAAATCGCATTCGCAATTCCGCCATCAATTACATGGTCGTCAAAAACTGAAGACGGAATCTCCGTTCTACATTCAGACAAGCATTCCCCAAACAAGCATCCTTAATGTCATCCTCGCCCGAATCCAATGCCGTCACACAACATGATACGGCCGCAAATAACGAGCAAGCTGACAACGTTGGTGTCATGGCAGTTTCGCCACACCAGGCAAGAATTCGCTTTGAACGGCTGCAGGGGAAACGACTGGAACTTCAACGCCTGCAGAAAAAGCAACTGCAGGAATTAAATGAGATACAAAACTTTCTAAGCATTGCAGACCAGGTGACCGAGGCACTGGAAACGCTGAGTCACGATCTGTTTGAAAAAGAACTGCGAACGATCGAAACGACGATCACGAAAGCATTACAGGAGGTTCTTGATCAACCGATTGAATTCAAAGCCAAAGCTGAATTCCGCAGAGACGCGGCTCATGTTGACTTCTCCATCGAACGCAATGGGAATTCAGAAGACATCATGAAGGGGCAAGGCGGTTCCGTCGCGAATGTTGTATCTGTGGGACTTAGAATGTTTGCCGTAACGGGGCTCGACCCCAAACGCCACCGCCGTTTTTTGGTGTTGGATGAGCAGGATTGTTGGTTGCATCCCGACCTTGTGCCTCGACTGGTCAAAATTGTTCACGAAGCGGGTACAGCACTTGGTTTCCAGGTTCTGATGATCAGCCACCACGATGTCGGAAACTTCCTGCGATATGCCGATCGGGTCTATCGACTGAGCACTGATAACGGTGAAGGCGTGAAAATTGCAGAAATCACATCGGACGAAATCGCGATGACCGCTGATCAAGAACCTTAGGGACTTGATGAATTGATGTGGAGTGAACAGAATGGCACATATCTTTTCTTTCCATTTTTTATAGTTCACTCAAGAAGGATGAAGCTCATGCGGTGCGTAAAATCCGCCGTCCGCTGTTGCGGACTCTCAATACCCCTGGTGCTGGCGTTCGTTCTGTCGGGATGCGATCAGGTTGGTTCTGTCGTTGATGATGTTAAGTCAACGGTGTCTGGAGATGCCAAAGAAACTCCTGAAACAACGACGCCACCAGAAGCAGTCCCTGCAGCCGCACCGCAGCCACCTGCCACCAACGGTCCGACTCCGGAACAGTTGGTCGCAGACTTCCGCAAGCTGAAGCCATCTGAGATAACCGACTCAGCCATCGCCACGCTGGTCGCGTCGCCCGAAGCTGCCGCTGAAATTACAGAACTGGAAATTCGCACGGGACAGGGCTTCACCGGCAACGGGCTGTCTCAGTTGCAGGCAATGAAAAACCTGAAGTCGCTGGCAATACCTGGAGCCGCCATCGTGGCGGAACAACTTTCCGTTCTGGCACAGATTCCATCGCTGACATCGATTCAGCTGAATGCCACAAAAGTCAACGACACTGTCATGGAACAGCTTGCCGCACTTCCCAACCTGGAATCGCTAAATGTTGCTGCAACTGCCATTTCCCCAGCTTCGGCGGCCGCATTGGCGCGAATGAACAAACTGGAAGTGATCGACCTGCAAAACACGCAAGTCGACGATTCCGTTGTACAGGCTCTGGCATCGCTGCCAATTCGTGAGCTCAATCTCTCTAAGACGCGAATTACGGATGCTTCGCTGCCCACGATCATAAACATGTCGACGATGGAATCACTCAACGTTTCCTTCACATCAGTCACAGGCTCCGCATTCAAAGGAGCCAGCAAGATGAACCTGAAGGTGTTAAGCGTCGGTGAAACTCCATTCGGAATTGATGGCTTTGTGGCAATCAAAGGAATGCGATCGCTGGAAGATCTAAACGTCTATCGCAGTGGCCTGGTAGAACACAAAAGTTGCAACGTATTCCGCTCTTTCCCTAATCTTAAGACACTAAACGCCGGATCCAACGCCATCACCAACGCCGGTCTGGAAGTATTCTTCAAAGGGCACCGGACGCTGGAAACACTGAATCTGGGAAACCAAAAAGGAATCACTGATCAAGGGCTCATCAACCTGATTGGCCTGAAGACACTTCGCGTGCTTAACCTATACCACACAAGCTGCTCAGCACAGGGAGCCGCCGCGTTGAAGCAGAAACTTCCCGAGTGCAAAATTGTGACCAACGAAGGTGAATTTTAGACTGTCACCACCCAGATTGAGTTGAATGCTGCCAACTCACAAGCACAAACCTCCAGACGCAATCGAAGAGTGAGAAACCATTGTTCACTTACATAACGAACTCGCAACGAAGGCTTGATGGTTCTGCTGTTGGCGGCATTACATTTCTATTCACGACATTCTCGATTCTATTTTGCCTGCCAGCAGATTCGTTTGCTGGAGTTGGCGACGTAACGATCAGGACAGACCATCCACAATATGCAGGCGAAGGAGCATTTCAGACTCCTGAAGACTGCGTTCAGTTTGCAACTCGCGGCACTACGAAGCCACAGGACAAAGCGATCGCAATGTACCTGTGGTTCTTAAGCCACCAGTGGCATCTGATGTCGCCCATGGAATGGAGCGTCCCCGGAAGAACTCCCGATTCTGCTGATGCAGGGGATTATGAAACGGTTGTGTTTGACGCCAATCGAGCACGATTTTCTTACGGATACGGCCTCTGCGGTACCGTCCATGCATGGAACGAAGTTTACTGGGAAGCGGCAGGCTTTCCGGCGCGCCGAAGAGAGTTTCCGCAACACATCAACAGCGAAATTTTCTACAACAACCAGTGGCACACCTTCGACACCGACATGGCCGGACTTCTGTTCCGAACAGACGGAATAGTGGCCGGATATGACGACCTGCAACTGGATCCCAGTTTGGCAGATTCGGTAAAAGCTCCCGTGCCCCACTATCCGTTTGCCTGGCCGGAAGATTTCAACACCATGAAAGCTGGCTGGCAGGAAGTGGCAAAACGCAAATCCTGGTACAAGCTTTACAATGGCGGCTACGCGGCTCATCCAGGCATCGTTTCTCTCAGGCCCGGTGAAACATTTACTCGATGGTTTGATCGAGATCACTTTGGAGGCCCAACGAAGCGTCGCTTCTGGCAGAACCAACCGGGTGGCCCCAGTCGCAGCTGGACTTTCTTCAACAATGGCCCCCCTCAGCATACAGGAACAGAATCAAACTCTCGCGGACAGGCGACTTATTGCAACGCAGAATTCGTTTACTCACCCCTTTTGAATTCGCTTTCATGCAAAGAAGGCATGAACAACCTGTCAGACAACGTTGGGCATCGGGAACAAAGTCCGAGACTATTCAGCGCCGACCAGAAACATGCCTCCGTAACGTTTCGACATTTTTCGCCATACGTAATATGTGGCGATCCAGTCGACGACACAAACCCCATGTCCGGCAATGCCAGCCACGGACTAATTGTGGAAGGTAGGCTTGTTGGCAAAATATTGTGCGAAGTTTCTGCTGACGAAGGCCAAAGCTGGACACCATTCGAACCATCAGTGAACGATGGTTCAGACTCATCAGCCACTGCCAATGCGTTCCGCTACGACCTTACGGAACACGTCAAAGGTCGATACGGCTGGCAGATTCGATTTTCTTGGACCGGTGATTCAGGATTGGACGAATTAACGTTCACGACAACATCACAGGTCAATCAGGCCATCTATCCGCAACTTACGACCAACGGTTGCGACGTGACATACACTTCGCAACAAAAAGCTGTAGTCGCCGTACTACCAAATTTTGGGCTTACGGAATCGCAGATAACAAATATCGAAGACACCAGATTTCGCTCCAGCAACATCCAGTACAAGCCGCGTTCAACAAAGAATCGCCTGGCCTATCAGGCAACAGACAGCGAACCCGCCCAAATAGCGTTCAAGGTCATAGCCCCCACTCAACTGACAACGGTGAAAGCAGCAGTGCGGTACCAGGTCCCGGTTCCACCAACGAAAGGCTGCGACGTTCGACTGGCAGTTTCAACAGACGATGGCAAAAGCTGGTCAGACTTCGCAACAGCAAAGATCCCTGCAGACAATGAATTTTCCAGCGGCTGGCTCGCGGCGGAAGCAGACGTTTCTGCTGCTGGAATTCATCAGGCACTGGTGCGAGTTCACATGCACATGCCGGGGCGTCAGGCCGCGTTAATCGATGCTCAACTTTACGGCATCCACAAGGCGGCTGACGCTGGACGCGTCAATGTCGAATTCGGCTGGTTGGAGGAAGGCCAACTGAAAACACACCATACTGTTCTGCCGGCAAAGACAGATTCAAAAACGATCCATGTCCCCACGGGAAATTCTGTAAAAGACTCTTTTGTACGCATCCAGGCGATCGAATGAGCTCTTGCATCAATGAATCTGGCGAACAAAGCCGCTAAAACGTCGATAAATCCCGATTCCGCCCCAGACAAAGTGGCAAAGTGGAACTGCGGTTTCGAAGCTGATTGACACTGCGGTTCTGCGGGCAATAATTCCAGCTTCACATTTATCCTTTGAAGGTCGTTCTCGTTTTCAGGTGACGATCCGGAGAGAAGCGTTGTCGCCGTTGCGAAAAAAAATCCCGTTATACACGAAGCCTGAGCAGATTGAACGATTAAAGGCTGCCAGCCGCTTCAATGCCAGACTCATGGACTTTCTGCGACCGCACGTCAAAGAAGGAACCACTACAGACCAGCTGGACAAGCTGGCCAACGAATATACGCTGGACCATGGCCACACTCCGGCCTGCCTTGGCTACCACGGCTATCCCAAAACAATCTGCACCAGTGTCAACGAAGTTGTGTGCCACGGCATTCCCAACGATACACCATTGGTTTCAGGCGACATCATCAACGTCGATATCACAACCATCGTCGACGGTTGGTACGGAGACCAGTCTGAAACGTTCATGATTGGTGAAGTCAGTGATGCAGCACGCCAGTTGGTGCAAACAACTTTCGATTCACTGTTCGTCGGAATTCGTGCCTGCAAACCAGGCGGACCGGTAACTTTAATTGGTCGAGCCATACAAAACATGGCCCACGAAACCGGCTACTCCGTCGTTCGAGAATATCAGGGTCACGGTATCGGACAGGCGTTTCATCAGGATCCGGGCATTCCTCACTTTCCAACACTCACTTCGAAGCGTGACCTTCTGCATCCGGGCACCTGCTTCACAGTCGAGCCCATGCTGAATATAGGTGGTTGGAAAACAAAGCTGGACAAAGGCGACGGCTGGACTGTACGTACCATGGACAAGTCTCTGTCAGCACAGTTCGAGCACACAATCCTGATGACAGAGTCCGGCCCCGAGATCCTGACCATCACACAGGATGGCCCCCAAGAAGGTGACACTCTGGCATAACACCCCATGGCAGAACGTTGCATAGAACTCAGCCTCTGAGGAATATGGCGTCGCCGATTTAAACTGGTTTCGGCAATTAGATTTCCATGCCGCCATGCTGAATCGCCTTCACGACATCACTCGTCTATGGATCCCCCTGACACAAGATCGCCTTGTTCACCGAAATCAAATGCGGTGCTCAGTCGCTTTGATTCAGTGGCCGTTTGCAATGCTGTTGAACTGTCCAACACAGGGCAGCGCAGGTCCGCCGACATAAATCAGACGACCAGTTGCACCGTGATCGAATCCAATTCACGACGATTTCGCTGAAAGTCGACAGCGAAATCGCAGACCTGATGTGTCGCATTAGTGGAAGTGAACCAGCATATCTTAGGCTATGCCACCGGCAGGCAACCGGCCGCCAAAGGCATTTCTCGCCGCCCGAAATGCCATGACGCGGAAGATTCAATGGCCTGGAACGTCAATTCAAGAAAAACACAGGACTGTATCACTGCCTGACGTGTAGCGATCGACAAAAACATCGATACACTTATTGCGTGCCACTCGCCGCAACGACAAGCCAACCCAATCGCCACGTTGAATAGTCCTATGAACACGACCATCAAGACTCAACTGATGAATTTCGCCGTCACCGTGATACTCAGTGTCGCCAGCTGCTGCCAGGCCTCTGAATGGACCGAATTTCGAGGACCACAGGGACAGGGGCACTCGGATGCGACAAATCTTCCACGAAGCTGGAGCGAAACAGAGAACATAAAATGGAGAGTTGAACTCGCCAGTGGATGGTCGTCGCCAGTGGTCGCCAATGGCCGTATCTATCTAACAACGTCTGTTCCAGACAGGGAAGATTCATCCAAAGGGCAGTCTCTTCGCGTTGTCTGTCTGGCGGCAGGTGATGGAGCAACGCTTTGGGACGTCGAGGCGTTTCACCACGATGGTGAAAATGTTGAAATCCATGAAAAGAATAGTCACGCCAGCCCAACACCAATTATTGATGGCGAACACTTGTATGTCCACTTTGGCCCGCACGGAACAGCCTGCCTGACAACAGACGGCGCAGTACTCTGGAAAAATGAAGAACTAAAGTATGAGCCGCAGCACGGCAATGGCGGCTGCCCGGCATTAGCAAACGACCACCTGATCATTTGCTGTGATGGAAAAGATCAAAGATATGTCGTGGCATTGAACAAGCATACAGGTAAGCAAGCGTGGAGAACCGAACGAGAGTTGAAACCATCGCGTGGTTTCAGTTTTTGCACGCCAACGTTAATCACCATTGAAGGCCGAATTCAGGCGATCTGTCCAGGTAGTGGTGGCGTTTGGTCTTATGACGCAGAAACCGGCGAACAGTTGTGGCGAGTTTCCTATGGCGAAGGATATTCAGTGGTGCCGCGTCCGGTCGTTGCCAATGACATGATCTACGTCTGCAGTGGATTTGGAGACAGCCAGTTATTTGCCATCGATCCCAACGGCTCCGGCGATGTCACAGATACACACGTAAAATGGAAAACAAAAAAGGGTGTCCCCAAGTCACCATCAGTGCTTGTTGTCGACAAAGAACTGTACATGGTTGACGACCGCGGCATTGCAAGTTGCCTGAATGCAATCACAGGCGAACTGCATTGGCAGGAACGATTGCCCGGCGGATTTTCTGCGTCTCCCGTTCTTGCTGACGGAGTCATTTATTTCCAAAACGAAACGGGTGAAACTACGGTTATCAAACCCGGAACGCAGTTCGAAAAAATCGCCACCAACCAACTCGGCGATGGCAAAAACCGGACATTTGCGTCGTTTGCTTTCGTTGATAGTGCAATTCTGCTTCGCAACGAAACTCACCTGTATCGCATCGAGAAACAGTAGCTTCTGCAGCGACGATCACGCTGACTATTCAACCGTTACACTCTTTGCCAGATTCCGTGGACGGTCCACATTGCAACCACGCATGAGTGCGACGTGATAGCTGAACAGCTGCAGAGGAATCGCACACACAAGCGGCTGAAGATATTCTTCAACATCAGGCACGAAGACGACATCGTCAGCAATCCGAGCCACCTCTTCGTCGCCCTCACAGGCAACCGCAATAACGGCTCCCTTCCGAGCCTTCACTTCTTCCATGTTGCTGATCACCTTCGGCTGAATTCCACCACGAGGCACAATAAAGAAGCTGGGTGTTTTCTCATCAACCAGGGCAATCGGACCGTGCTTCATTTCTGCAGCCGGATAACCTTCGGCGTGTACATAGCTGATTTCCTTCAGCTTCAATGCACCTTCCAATGCAACCGGGAAGTTGTACAACCGGCCAAGGTACAGAAAGTTGTCAAAGCCACAGTACTTGGCGGCAATTTCCTGAATCCGATCGTGACACTTCAGAGCTTCTTCGATCTTCTCCGGCATCGCCTTCAATTGCTTAATAATCCGCTTGCCGGCGGGATACGAAAGATGTCGCATGCGTCCAAGAAACAAGGCCAGAAGGGTCAACACGGTCACCTGCGAAGTGAAAGCTTTCGTCGATGCCACTCCAATTTCCGGCCCGGCATGCAGATAAATTCCGCCATCTGCTTCTCTGGCAATCGTCGACCCAACCACATTGCAGATCGACAGAGTAGGGTGGCCCTTACGTTTACATTCTCGCATTGCTGCCAGTGTATCTGCAGTCTCGCCACTCTGAGTGATCGAAAACACGAGCGTGCGATCGCCCATGGGAGGATTGCGGTAACGCAGTTCGCTGGCGTACTCAACTTCGGTTGGAATACGGGCAAATTCTTCCAGCAGATATTCCCCCACAAGTCCTGCGTGCCAGCTGGTTCCGCAGGCGGTCAGGACAACGCGATCGATCGTCCGCAGTTGCTGTGCTGTGATGTTAAGTCCGCCAAAAACCGCTGTTGCTTCTTCTTCGTCAAGTCGACCTCGCAAGGCGTTTTCAATGGTGGTCGGCTGTTCGAAAATTTCCTTCAACATGTAATGCGGATAGTCGCCCAGGTCGATGTCTGCGGAAACCTGATCCAGAGTCTGAATCGAAGGCCGCACACTGCCAGTCGTTCGATGAGCGATCTTCATTCCAGTTGGCTGCAGAACAACAACCTCGTTGTCTGCCAGGTACACAACGTCTTTTGTGTAACCAATTAGCGGACTGGCGTCGCTGGCCAGAAAATATTCATCCTTACCCACTCCAATCACCAGCGGACTTCCGGACCGAGCTGCAATGACGGTATCCGGACAATCACGAAACAGCACGCAAAGCCCAAACGTGCCCTTCAGGCGATCGATCGTAAGGTTGACGGCGCGCAGACACGATTCAACACTGGGCTCACTTTCTTCCAGCTTCATCTGCTCAGCCAGATGGTGGGCAATCATATGAGCAATAACTTCGGTGTCAGTCTGTGACTTAAATACATAGCCCAGCTGCTGCAGCTTCCGACGCAATGAATCGTAGTTCTCAATCACTCCGTTATGCACAATCGCAACTTCGCCATTGCCACCGTAATGCGGATGCGAATTTTCATCCGTGGTTGCACCATGAGTTGCCCAGCGAGTGTGGCCGATTCCGATCTTTCCCTTGACGGGGTTGTCTTTGACAAACTGCGAAAGTTCACCAACGCGTCCCGCGCGTTTGCGCACGACAATCTCGTCGCCCGACATTACCGCGATTCCGGCGCTATCGTAGCCGCGATATTCAAGGCGATGCAGACCTTCCAGCAGAAAATCTGAAACGTCACGGAAGCCCACGTAGCCGACGATGCCACACATGGCAGAACTTTCACTGAAAGGGAACCTGAACGAATCAGTCGCCGTATCGAGCGACCAACAGCCGTGAACACAATTGGTTGGTCCAGCAGCTCTCAACGGCACGGGCCGATGGGAGCATTAACTTACGAGACCGTGGAATTCCGGGTCAACGGCGTTATCAGGAGCGCGTAAGCGGCAGGAAAAACAATCTGTTACAACACCGCGATCTTCAGCCAATACCGCCGAAATAGACGGCAACAATCCGCTTTGTGCGTGACCCCACAGCATGTAGAATTACTGTCATCGCAGCAAATTGTGTCACCGTGAAGGAACCACCCATTCAGCTTTACCGTAGACCGAAATAGAACGCATGCACCAATTTCGCCAAATCATTTTCGTTTTCGCAGTGATATTTGCGGCATCGCTGCCTGGTTCACACGTGCACGCACAGGTTGGCAAAGAACGGCCTAAACCGGGATCTATCGTTCTAAAGAACGGTTTGGTGCTTTCGGGTCTTTGCAGTACTGCCAATTCCATTGACCCGCCGCTGATGTCAAAGAATCAGGGACTTGAATTACGAATTGTTGATCAGCAGTTTCGCAACTACGCTGTATCAACAAGAAAAAGCGAGCCCGTTTCAATTGATAACAGAGCCATTCCGAATCAGGAATTTCCGATTCGCCAACGTCGTGTTTCCCGGCGTCCGCTGAATTACACCATTGGACTGCATAGACAAACGCCATACGACGCAGATGGAAAGTCGAGCATCGAACTGCTGTTGGCCAGCGAACAAACAATGGAGATTGAAGTTGGCATCACTTCAATTAACTCGGTGTACTGCACTGTTGATGGACTCACTCACGACTGGCAGTTTGCCATATCGACCTCTCAACTCGCAGATGGAGTCCTGTATGCAGGAAAAGATCAACCCAGCCTGCTTGCCAAGGCAAAAGATTTCGACAACGGCGACACTCGCCTAAACATGATCAAGATGCTGATTGAAGCCGAAAAGTACACCGCTGCGCAGTTGCTTATTCGGGATACGGCAGAAGAATTTCCCGAACTGGAAGCCCGATGCGTTGGACTGACAGATTCATGGAATGATGTGGTTGGTCAGCATGTGCTTAATGAACTCACCGTCTACCGCGAAACCGGCAAGTTTGAAGCTGCCCGCCGATATGCTCGCCTGTGGCCAGAAGACAAGCTGGCGCCAGCGATACGAGTCAGAGCAAAGTCGTTTGTGCAGGAAATGGATGACGAAGTTCTTCGCATCAATAACATCAAGCAGACTCTAAACGACCTGATTGCCAAAATTGACGACGAACAGGTCCGCCGAGAAGCCATGCAGCTGGTCATTGAAATTCAACGCGAATTGTCCACGCACACGTTAAATCGCTTCGCCCCATTTGAATTATTTTCGGTTGATGACGCTCTTTCGCCGGAAGCAAAAATCGCTATTGCGACATCCGGTTGGCTGCTTGGCCCCGACAATTCGTTCGACAGTTTTCCCGAAGCGGCTGGTTTGCTGCAGATTCGTTATGCAGTGTCTGACTTCCTTCAAACGCGGGATGACAACGAAAAAGAACGTAACCATCTGCTGGATACGATCCGAACTCTGGAAGGGTTCAGCATTGAGCGTCTGGCACTGCTGATCAGACAACAGCCTCCAACAAACCCAGTCAGCGTTTCAACGGCATCATCGGGCCTGCAGCAGTTTTCCCTGGACGAAACCGATCGCTCCGCCGCGTGTATTGGCCAGCTTCCTGACGAGTATTCAGACACGCGTCGTTACCCCATGATTGTCGCGTTTTCTCGCGGTGGAGCGGATTCTGAGGCGACTCTGGAATGGTGGTCCCAGCAGGCAAATCGTAATGGCTACGTGCTGGTTGTCCCGGAACTCTATTCGGCAACCGACGGCAATTATGATGCGACTGCAGAACAGCACATTAAGTTTGTAAACCTGTTGCGACACTTAAAAAGCAGCATCAGTATCGATGACGATCGAATATTCCTTGCAGGCCACGATATTGGAGCCGAGGCTGCTATGGACATGGGAACCGCCCATCCGGATTTAATCGCCGGTATCATTTCCATCGGCGGACTCGGACGCAAACATATCCAGTGGACGGCACATAATTCGACCTCTGTGCCGTGGTATGTCGTTGTCGGAACCAAACAGCCGTTTTATTATTCGCGCATGGAATTGTTGTTGCGAAAACTTTTGCAAAGGTCAATTGATTCGCGAGAATACTGCGACGCACTACTGGTCCGCTATCCGGAACGCGGGTTTGAATCCTACCCGGAAGAGCAGCAAAATATTTATCGTTGGATGGCACTTCAAAAGCGTACTGCGTTTCCAGCAGACATCGACGCCACCCTTATTCGAAGCACAGACACAGACTGGTCCTGGATTACTCTTGATGGAGTGCCTTCTCGCTTCTGCAGCATGGACGATGCCAACACGCCGGATTCCCGGCCGGTCGCTCAAACAAAGGTGAGTGGCACCATTGGCAGGAATCTCATTCGAATCACATCATTGCCGGAGAGCGGATTCATCCGGATCTCTCCCGAAATGCCGGAATTGGACCTGGAAAGCCCATTCACCGTTCGAATTGGCAGTGGATCTGAAAAGTACGAATTCGAACCTTCGGTACGCGACCTGCTGGACGATTTTCGCGTTTACAGAGACCGCATGCGTTTGTGTTACATGAGAATCCCGATCTCAAGGTAGAAGAGCCAACGGCTAAAACCAATCACACAATTGGGTGTCGGGAATGCCAAAGCAGCGAATCAACTTCGCCGCAAATCCGGAAACTGACGCCGTCAATTCTCAGAGATCGTTCCCGTAACCGTGACCTCATACTCTCCGCCCGCAAGCGTGGCGGGATCGCCGGTGATAAAGGTCACGTGCAGCACAATTAACGCAACACCAGCCGTGTCAGAAGACACCTGAACGGTTGCGACGTCGTCACCGGCCGCATAGTTGGTTTGGTCAGTCGCCGTGTCAAACGCCCAACCGGATCCAGGGCTGACAAACATATTGGGAATACGAAGTCGGACGTCGCGTTCGTAGTCCGAATTGCCTGTATTTTGAAACGGATGGTCTGTGGAGAACGTAACCGTAGAACCTGTCCCCGACGCCGTTCTGGCCCACCAAAGTGAATTCGTCATCAGAATGTCTGATGATGTACCGGGATGCATGCGATACTGCGGACCGCGCAAAGCATCCAATGCCATAAATGGCGGGATGTGAACGGTGTAGTTTGCGTCCGAACTTTGAGCGCATGCGTCTGTTTGTGAAAACAGCGCAGCAATAGTCAGGCAGGCGATAGAAGCAAGGTGTCGAGTCATTGGTGTTGGTGCCCGTCGCAAACGTTCGGTATCCGGCGTTCAGGAACAGAGTTGCGAAAGGCTACATCACAGATTCGGGGTGCAGTGTTGTTTACAACGACCGAAAATCGACTACGACTTAACATACGCCAATGAAAGAAGGGTTATCCGGTTAGTGAAGCCCCACATGCACCAACAGTTACAGTCAAAAATATTCCTGCAATCATTCAAATCGGATCAACTGTCAGCAAGATGCTGCGCGCACTCAGGTACTTTTACCAGGGCCAGTCATAGCCAAGGTCTAACGCTGCAGCGGAATGTGTCAGGCCACCGATACTGATGCGATCTACGCCGGTCCCGGCGATGCATCCGACGGTTTCCAGATTCACTCCGCCAGAAGCTTCCAGCAAAGTACTGGCAGAAAGCTCGTCGCGAATCGCCACCGCCTGTTGCAATTGCGGTGGATTCATATTGTCCAGAAGCACGATTTCCGGCTTTGAAGCCAGTGCATCCTTCAACTGCTGTAAGGTGTCCACTTCAACTTCCACAGGAAGCTGCAACGACTTTTTCTGCAAATACGTGCGGGCCGTGCTGACAGCATCAGCCACAGACAGATTTCCACGGGCTGCAAGGTGATTGTCCTTGATCAGCATCCCATCGTACAGTCCCATCCGATGGTTGGTTCCGCCTCCACATTTGACGGCGTACTTATGCAGCAATCGATAGCCGGGAAGCGTCTTCCGAGTATCAAGTATGACGGTATTGCTGCCTTCCACCCTGCTGACAAATTCTGCAGTCTTCGAAGCAATGCCACTTAAGTGAATCAGAAAATTCAGAGCAACACGTTCGCCGGTCAGCAGCAACTGAACCGGGCCCTTGACCGTCGCGACGTGATCTCCCGGTTGAAGCGGACTGCTATCGTTAATGTGAACGTCAACAGACACACGATCGCCAGCCACATTGTTGCGATGGCAGAGTGCGTCATACACCGGTGCAATTAATACTCCACCGCTTAACACGCCCGCTTCTCTGGCCACAATGTTCACCTCGGCGACGGCGTCAATCGGTACCGTTGCCTGACTTGTGAGATCTCCCAGATCCTGCAGATCTTCATCAAGAGCGAGGCCAATAATGACATCCGCTGATTGAAGTGCCTGTTTAGAGATGGTGACTGTATTCATAAAACCACTGCCACGTTATCGGAGAAAACTTTGGATTTGGATTTGGACGGATTTGTCGACGAAGCTTCTAAGCGGCGAAAATGCGTACTGATGTGTATTTGAAGCAAAAGTATTCAACCATGAAAATGGTTATCAGACTACAAACCGGTGACGTGTTTGAAGTAAAGTCCTGCCTTCGGCAACAAAGGGGCCGAAAAACAGAATGCATTCAATCGTTCAGTCTGATGGTACTGTGCAGATATCGGACAGATCACGCGACGTTGGAAAAGGATTTTTGAAATGGACATGATTGTTCAGCACGTCATGACACTGTTGATGTTGACGTTGCTACAAGCCGTTCTGGGCTTCGACAACCTGCTTTACATTTCCATCGAATCAAAACGAGTGGCCGATGACAAGCAGGCAGTCGTCAGGAAATGGGGAATTGGTCTGGCAATCGCGCTGCGAATTGTCCTGCTGATCGTCATCACCGCCGCTATTGAACACTTTCAGGATCCGTTTGTCGCGTTGCACTCCACAGCCGTCGACTTCAGCATGAACGTACACGCGTTTATCGTCCTGGTTGGTGGAGCCTTCATCATCTATACGGCAATTAAAGAAATTTCACACATGCTGGCTGACGACGCGTTAAGCGAAGACAGCAATGAACCCAAACGATCAGTCACCGCCACCATTTTCTGGATCGTCATCATGAATTTGGTTTTCAGCTTCGATTCGATCCTGAGTGCGATCGCGCTGGCATCTTCCACCGATCCGGAAACACACGTCAGAACAATCAGTTCCGCCAATATGGTCGTGATGTCGCTGGCGATTGTGCTAAGTGGAATAATGATGATGTGGCTGGCAGATCGAGTCAGTGACTTTCTAAAGAAGAATCGACTTTATGAAGTACTGGGCCTGTTCATTCTATTCATCGTCGGAATCATGCTGGTTTCAGAGGGTGGCCATCTGGCACACCTGAAACTTTTCGGTTACCTGGTTGAACCAATGGCAAAAAGCACTTTCTACTTTGTACTAGCGGTGTTGGTCGTCGTTGATATTGTCCAGGGCAAATTCCAGAAAAAACTAATGGCAAAACAAGCCGCCAACAGTTCAGCGAAAAGTTAGAACCTCAGGCACAGAACAGAACTTGAGGCTCAATGCTGAAGTTCCGTTTGCTGGTTTTAAACTTTTCACCCGAATTGCTGTTTAGAATCTCATCTCAAAAGCATGCGTGCACGAGACCCATCATTTTCTTAGCGACAACGGAGCGGCTCGGCGATTAAACCTTTCCACGTTCTGTCGCAGGCCACGCCACAGGGCAAGGGCGAAGTCATTGTCAGGCGATGCAGGATCATTTAAGGGACAACAAAACAAGATGAACAGATGCATTCTGCTGATCGTACTCACTCTGCTGCCCCAGTGCTCGCTCGGACACGACGTCGCCACAAATGCGAAATACGCCATCGTGATTCACGGTGGAGCAGGGCGTATTTCCACTGACGCTGATCATCGCACGCAGCGACAGAAAGTTCTGGCCCACGCACTTTCTCACGGTGAAACACTGCTTAAAGAAGGCAAATCCAGTTTGCAGGTCGTTGAGGAAGTTGTTCGAATTCTGGAGGATGCACCGGAGTTTAATGCGGGACGAGGAGCTGTTCTGAATGCTGCCGAACAACACGAACTTGACGCGTCGATTATGGACGGCAAAACACGCGCCTGTGGCGGGGTCGCCGGCGTCAAGACGGTTCGACATCCAATCACACTGGCGCGGCACGTTATGACAGACACCCGACACGTGCTGCTGGCCACCGACGGTGCTGAAACCTTTGCTGATCAGCTGGGCCCTGAAAACATTCAGCGCGTTCCAAATTCCTGGTTCACCACAGATAAAGCAAGAAAGAACCTGCGTGAAGCTCAAGCCGTTGTTCCCATGCCCACAGAATTTTGCATTGGAACTGTCGGGTGCGTGGCACTTGACTTAGATGGGAATATTGCTGCCGCAACTTCCACAGGCGGATTAACCAATAAGAAGTTTGGGCGAATCGGCGACTCACCGATCATTGGTGCTGGCACGTTCGCCGACAATCGCACTTGTGGAGTCAGCTGTACGGGAGTCGGTGAGGACTTTATCCGCAACTCCATCGCATTCAATGTTTCCGCTCAAATGGAATATGCAGGAAGCAGCCTAAATGATTCCGTCCAGAATCTGCTGAACGATAAAGAACGACGAATCAGTGGAGGCATCATCGCTGTGTCTGCGGCGGGCGAAATCACCATGCAATTCAACACCGGTGGCATGTCCAGAGCGGCCGCAGATTCCACCGGACGCCACGAAGTTCACGTCGCTGAATAGCGGGGTGCCTCGCGCAGAAAGGTCCGGGGCTCCGATGATTCACAGTCCGTTGCAAGTTCCGGGCTGAATCCCGCAAAACCCACATTCGCCAGCACCTGTTCAGAATTCAGCTTTTCGAAAGCTGATTCGTTTCGCGCATTTCCTGAAAGACGCCCAAAAAATCGGGCTTCCATGCGTATTTTCGAACAGGAGCCATGGCTCAACGAGTCAATACAGGTAAACTGCACAAACCGCACGCGCGACTCATCCATTACCTCCATTCTATTCATACTGCGTATTCGTAAAAGTCGCCCACGCGGTGTGAACGGGTTAGATTCGGAGCGATGAGACGTCGAAACTACTCAGAACCCTGTATTTTCAGTCTGTGGCAGTATTTCATCTGCTACTTGAATCGTTGACGCACACAACCGAGCTCTCAGGAAGACAAATGAACTTTCGCCGTCTCTTCAACCTTTCCAAGCCAGCCAAACGATTTCAAGGCCGCCGTAGTCAGGGGCTTCCCGGAACACTTCCCGTCGCCCGCCTGGAACGACTGGAAGAACGAGCATTGTTGGCAGGGAATGTTACAGCACAGTTAGTCGGCCAGACCGCCTTCATCAACGGCGACGCTGCTGATAACTCAGTGCAGATTCTTGTGGATGGCGGAAATGTCGTCGTTCGGGGAGCGGATGGCACTACAATCAACGGCAGCAGTAACGACTTTGTACTTGCCACAGGTTCAACATCGATACCGGGAAGTCTGTACGCATCACTTGATAATGGCAATGACACCTTCACCATCGACGGTGTAACGCTGCCCGGAAACGCATTCATTTCCGGTGGTTCGGGTAATGATCAGATTGCGGTGATGGGTTCATCCACGATCAGCGGAAACCTGCACATCAATGGAAATTCAGGTGCAGATACAATCAGTCTGCAGAATTCCACTGTTGGCCGAAACGCGACAATATTGGGTGCTCGCGGAGCAGACACTTTGATCGTTAGCTCGGCAACAATCGGTCGAGACCTTTATGTTTCAGGTGGCTCCAACAATGACAATATCGTCGTTGACAATTCTCGTATCGGACGAGACACCACGATCGTTGGTCTTGGCGGTGAAGACAACATCGTACTACGCGACTCAGTTTTCGTAGACGACATCACAATTGCCGGACACGGCGGAAACGACATCATCGTTTTTGACTCGTCAGACGTAGGAGACAAAAGCTTCATCTTCGGCGGCGGCGGTCGCGATAACATTCAAATTACAGGTTCCAGCACGTTCTATGATCGTCTTCGAACCTATGGTGGTGGCGGGCGAGACAATCTCGAAACCGCATCGACCGTTACGTTCGATGGACTGAAACGTTCCAGCTTCTCCGGACGAATTGCCGATGCAGCGGCCATTGAGTCTCGAATTAACAACGCTGTCACCGGGGCCATTGCGATTGCTGAAGCAGCCGTTCTGGCATTTGATCCCCAACTGTCGCTTGCTCTGAACACAACTTCGATCTCGGAAGCCGCTGGAAATGGAGCAGCAACTTTAACAGTATCGCGAGAATCGGCTTCAGACACAGCTCTGGAAGTTCAGCTAACGTCATCCAACACGTCAAGACTCACGCTGGCCCAAAGTACGGTTACAATTCCAGCCGGACAAACATCGGTCACCGTGCAACTTAACGCCGTCAACGACACGACAGTCGGTAACACTGAAGTGGTTACGATTACTGCCACAGCAAACGGGTTGAACGCCAGGACAATCGAACTGACAGTCACAGACGACGATGCGGAATCACTTTCGGTATCCGCAAATGTCAGCACAATCGAAGAAGACACAGGCGGCCCATCAACGGTTGGCACATCCAACAGCGTAGACTTCACGATTACTCGCACAGGAAGTACGACTGAAGCGTTGGTGGTTAACCTGACAGGCTCTCCATCTGGAGTCTTCACGGTTCCAGCCACCGCGACAATTGCGGCTGGAAACTCATCCGCCACAATTAGTATTCCGACAATTGGTAACACAACCGTCGGCAGCGATGTTACGTTTACTCTTACTGCCACCGCAACCGGTCTTGCGTCTGGCAACACCTCAGTTGTTGTGCTTGATAATGACAGTGAACAGCTTTCCGTTGCCTTCTCAGCGCCAACAATAACGGAAACCGGCAGCGACAGTACGGCAACCATCACAGTCAGCAGAAACTCAGCGACGACGTCTGAACTCACTGTCACACTCACATCACAGGATCCTGACAGCGTGACGTTTGCCGGAAATGCGTCAACCACAGTCGTCATTCCTGCCGGCAGCTCTTCAGCAACGGTGCAGGTATCCGGCGTTGAGGAAAACATCGATGACGGAGACTTGACGGTGGCGGTTATTGCCTCTGCAACGGGATTCAGCTCCGGATCCGAAACCATCGTGGCAGCAGACGACGACAATCCAGCATTGACGATCGCTTTGTCCGGATCTGACGTGGTTGCAGAAAATGCGGGCACTGCGGCAGTTTCCGCAGTGATTTCGCGCAACACGGTCGACACTTCAACCGATGTCGTCGTAACACTGACTCGAACCGGTGACACCCGTCTTGCGGTACCAACGTCTGTCACAATTCCGGCTGGCCAGGCTTCTGTAAATGTGACCTTTGACACCGTCGACAACAATATCGTTGAATCTCCCGCAAATGGAACGGCAATTGTTTCTGCGGCAGCTTCCGGGTTCTTCACCGCCACCACCAGCGTGACTGTAACGAACGACGACGTTGCCACAATTACGTTAACACCATCTGCGCTGTCCGTCAGTGAAACTGCCGGTATTGGTGGTGCATCGTTGACGTTAACTCGAAACAACTCAGCCGCAGACGAAACAGTCAATCTGGCATATTCAAACCCGGCACTTGTGACAGGCCCGGCCACTGTCACATTTATCGCCGGTGAGACAACGGCAAACGTTTCGCTGGATATCATTGACAACAGTCTTTATGCAGCCAACGCGCTTGCCACTGTGACCGCTTCCGCAACAGGTCACGCAGATGTGATGGCGAACATTGGCGTAACCAACGATGAAAACCTTTCGCTGACGGTCGACACATCGTCGAACACTGTGGCAGAAACAGTTGGGGCGATTATCACTAAGAATGCGTCCTTCACAATCACCGGACAAACCGCCCCCAACGCGACCGTACAAGTCGACACAAACGGCGACAGTGCGTTTGACGAAGGGGCGACCACAGCCGATGCTTCTGGTAACTACTCAGTCACAGTGACTCTGGCCAACGACAGCGACAATGAAGGACGAAACTATGTTCAGGTTCGTTCTCTGATCGTTGCCGAAAGTGTTGACACCGTATCATCGCCATTCGAAGTCCAGCTTGCTCTGGGAACAGTCGTCCGCTTTGGAATCAATCAGGACCTGAACAACGACGGCACAAACGACTTCTACGACGTCGAACTGCTGGACGATGATGCTCCAATTACAGTTGCCAACTTCCTGTCTTACGTGGATGACGGCAGTTATCAGAATCTGATCGTCCACCGATCGCCATTTAACTTTGTGATTCAGGGTGGTGGATTTACTGTTAACAACAGTGCTGCTTCAAACGTGCCAACCAAAGGAGGAATCACAAACGAATCTTCGCTTGCGGGTAATTCCAACTTCCGCGGCACTCTGTCAATGGCACTCATTGGAGGTCAGCCGAGCAGTGGAACAAGTCAGTGGTTCATCAACATTGCCAATAACACGGGCCTGGACACTGCAATTTCGTCTAATCCAGCCGTTGGACACACCGTATTCGGACGCGTGCTGGGCAATGGAATGTCCGTCGTTGACGCCATCAATCAGTTGCCGGTATTTGACCTCAGCCTGATGCTGAATCAGTCCGCGTTGGGAGAAACGCCACTAGTAACTTCGCCGTTGACTCAGCTGACAGGCACCGTCAATCTCACAGCAAACAGCACTACGATTACAGGCAACGGCACAAGCTTTACTTCGGAACTGCTGGTAGGAGACGTCATTCAAATCAGCGGGCGAGCTCTGCAGGTGACATCAATCACATCGGATACGGTCATGACAGTGGATTCGCAGGCTTCCGCAAGCCAGTCAGGCCTTAGAGCAGATGGGTTCACATCAGTACCAGCCGACGACGATTTCGTGGTCTTCTCCGACATCGGCAGGATTCTGGACAGCATCTAACTGGAGAGCACCAGTTTTGATGAAACGTCAGTTTTCTTTGATCCACCTGAGCCGCAGGGCATTAGCCCCGGTTTCTGCGAATCAGGGGAAAAAACCGAGGCTAACGCCTTGCGGCTGGTAGAGACTTGGCATTGTCCGGCTAAGTGCGACTCACATCGATGGCCGTAACAGATTGTTCTGTTGCGGCCATTTTTATTTGGTGTAGCGAGACCATCCGCCGCCTGCAGTTGCATCGGTGTTGTCGGCTGAAGAAGCAGGCGTTTCAGATGTTGGCTGTGGATCTTTGTGAGCCTGAGACGGTCCATTTTCTGCGGCAATTGGCAAAGCAGCAATTGCTTCATCTCGCGACGGAAATGCGACCCAATAGAAGTCTGTCTTTGTATTTTCCAACAACATCAGCGACTTCATCATCTGCTTCATGTTGTCCGACAAATTGCACAAAACGGCCTGGCCTCCGCCCTGTCGTGCTTTCCTGGCAAGCCGAATCAACATGCCAACAAAGGTCGAAGCGAAGTAGTTTAGCTGGCTAAAATCGACCAGCAGATGCATCACGTCTGGTTCGTTAAGCAACCGGTATGTTTCGTTGTAAGCGTTTCTTACATCGCTGTCGCGGAACTCCATCAGGCTTCCGGTAGGTATAACGATTAACAAATTACCGGATCTCTCGAATTCGAACACTGCTTTCGCTGACGACATTTGGCACTCACCTGCTGACGATATCTTTGACTTCAACACTGATGGACACAAAGAAGTGTCACATCCGCATGCAGCCTAACCTAGCTTGCCACACCCTCTGGAACAAGCTCTTTCGGTAAACCACAGCAGAATCGTAGTTGTCAATAGAGGACAAATCTACTCGAAAACCCTGTCTCAAAACTTGTCGACTGCGCGGTGCAACGGTTCGGCCCCCTGAATGCTCCATCGGGCCGCGAATCTGTCAATATTTGCGAATGATGACGGTCAAGATCGAATCGTGCGACGGATTGAGTAGAATCTGGTGCTTCCGAGGCCTTTTGGATACGGGCCCTGCCTGTTGGCCGAAATCGAGCAGACGCTCGAAAACGTTCCGTTGTCGCCCAGACCAGGATGCGAACCGTGCCCGTCGCATCTTTTTTGGGTAAGACTTAAATCTTAACTCAACGAATCCCACCAATGACTGCCATTCAAGATCTCAGCAAGCTGGAACGTCTGCCATGCGAAGTGTTCCCCAATGCTGTCGCCGCTTCAAAGTACGTCGCTACTCAGATTGCCGAGCTGATTCGAGCTCGTGCTGAAAAACAAAAATCGTGTGTTTTGGGCCTGGCGACCGGCTCAACCCCGATCGGCATCTACGCAGAATTGGTTCGGATGCACCGCGAGGAAGGCTTGTCTTTCCAAAACGTAGTGACCTTCAACCTGGACGAATATTTTCCGATGCAACCGCTGGAACTGCAGAGTTACGTGCGGTTTATGAACGAACACCTGTTCGATCATATCGATATCCCCAAAGAAAACGTCAACATCCCGGATGGCACGCTTCCACCAGAAGCTGTCAACGATTTCTGCCAGGAATATGAAGCAAAAATCACAGCAGCTGGCGGAATTGACATTCAGTTGCTGGGGATTGGCCGAACAGGCCACATCGGATTTAACGAACCTGGTTCTGACGAAACATCACGCACACGCCTGATTACCCTGGACTCGGTCACTCGAACAGACGCCGCCAGCGACTTCTTTGGTGCAGAAAATGTGCCTCGGCGAGCGATCACGATGGGGGTGGGCACCATTCTGAACGCCTGGAAGATCTTCATTCTGGCATTCGGCGAAAACAAGGCCCCCATTGTCGCTCGCACCGTGGAAGGCGAACAAAGCCCGTCCGTTCCAGCGACTTACCTGCAACGTCACCGAAACGTGGAAGTGTTGTTGGACCAGGCCGCTGGCAGTGGCCTGACTCGTTCAACGTTCCCATGGCTGGTGGAATCCGTTGAATGGACGCCCGCATTGATTCGTCGAGCTGTTATTTGGCTTGCCGAAAAAATGCAGAAGGCCCTCCTGAAACTTACAGACGCCGATTACAACGAAGAAGGACTGCAGGGACTGCTGGCAGAATATGGTTCTGCCTACGAAATCAACCTTGAAGTCTTCCGCCACCTGCAGTCAACGTTAACTGGCTGGCCCGGTGGTAAGCCCGATCACGCCAAGCGAATCGGCGACCGGCCTGGCAAATTCGACCACATTTTTCCCAAACGTGTGATCTGTTTCTCACCACACCCGGACGACGACGTGATCTCAATGGGAGGCACGCTGATTCGCCTGGCCGATCAGGGACACGACGTTCATATCGCGTACCAGACTTCCGGCAATATTGCCGTCTTCGATGAAGACGCGATTCGCTTCGCCGAATTCGCAGCGGAATTCTGTACAACGTTCGATATCGCCACAGAAACCGTCCGATCTCTCGAAGGCCATATTGACGAGTTCCTGAAGAAGAAGAGCCCCGGTCAGGTTGATAGCGACGAAGTTCAGAAGCTCAAGGGCATCATCCGTCGAGGCGAAGCCCGTGCAGGAGCTCGCTGCTGCGGCGTTCCCAACGAAAAGCTCCACTTCCTGGACATGCCCTTCTATGAAACTGGGCGAGTTAAAAAGAAGCCGATCGGTGAAGAAGACATTAAGATCATTGTGGACCTTTTGCGAGACATCAAGCCGCATCAGATTTACGCTGCAGGGGATCTGTCAGATCCTCACGGAACACACCGGACCTGCTTGAAAGCCATCATCGAAGCCTGCGATGTTTGCCGTAACGACGACTGGTTCAGCGAATGTCGAGTACTGCTGTATCGAGGTGCGTGGCAGGAATGGCCAATTCATCAGATTGAAGTCGCCGTCCCGCTTAGCCCCGTCGAAGTGGAACGAAAACGTCAGGCAATCTTTAAGCACGAATCGCAAAAAGACCGCGCTTTGTTTCCTGGACCTGACATGCGAGAATTCTGGCAACGCGCAGAAGCTCGCAATGCAAAAACAGCTCGAGACTATGATGCACTGGGCCTGGCAGAATACGAAGCCATTGAAGGCTTCGTGCACTGGGACGGCGTCTGGGGCCTGGACGACTAAGTCAAACAGGGATTAGGCTGTCTGCTATTACCAGACTCAACGAACAACGCTTTGGATGCCGCGGATAATGCGACATTCAAAGCGTTTTCGCTTTCACTGAACACAAGAAGTGCCGCAGGAATAGAATGCCTTGCAACGCCCGGATAAGACAACCATCGAATGTTGAAGACATAACAAGTCAACCAGAATCAGCCGCTGTCTACTGAGCTGAAAAGTAACCCATTTCAGTTCCGTTAACCGGGTTCAGGCGAACCACCTTAAATAGCCGCCACTGATCTGATTCCTGTTTCCATTCGGTCTTCCAGTAATTTGGTATGGCGTGAGTTCCACCACCGTTTCGGCGCAACGTAACATCTCCGTTCGCACGCACCGTGGCAGTTGCTGAACCGTCGTCCTGCATTTCTACGTGAATGCTGTTGATATGGAACGACTCGCTGATGTCCACAAGTTCCAGCCCCTGTTCCGCAATCGTAGCAAGATCCGGACTTTGACTTGAGATCTGCTTTGAAATGGCCGGTACGTCGCGATTCTTGAAATGCGACAGCATGGTGTGCAGTTCAGATTCCACCATTTCCTGAGGCGATATCAGATACTGTTCCAGAAAATACACACCCACCATCAACGCGATGCAAACGGCGGCAATTCGTCGCCCGGCGGAAACTCCGGAAAGAAACGCGACGATGGCAATGCCGGCAAACATCACCATCAGCGGCCATGGATTATTTGAGAGATATTCCATATTGCATCCTGTAATTTAAAGACAAACGCCTATCGGACAGGCTACTGCCTCGAACTCAGCATCATCGCTGCAGCATTCCAAATTTGCGGTGTGGACTCATTCCAAAGCCACAATATTCAATAACGTCGCGTCAAAAGAATGATCGTGGCAGTGCATGAATTTGTCTGAAAAATATTGCCATTTTCGAACGCATCCCGGCCACGTCCGCGAATTGACTTTTGCTCTGAACTAATCCAATCCAGTTCGGAGCCAAGCGTGACGCACTGATGCCGATTGAGTTTGTGGCGGCAAATTTTGGCGGCCATTGAATTTGAAACATCAGTACGTAAAAAAAGACGGTAAGCATAATGCTTACCGCCTTCTTGTATTCACGACAGTTTCTGGAGCAGAATTAGTCGTTGGTACCTTTTGCTGGTAATTCTGTTAGTAGCGATCTCGACCGCCACCGCCACCACCGTAGCCGCCACCGCCGCCACGACCACCGCCGCCGCCGCCGTAACCGCCACCACCACCGCCGCCGTATCCACCACGACCACCGCCGCCGCCGCCACGTTCTTCACGAGGGCGAGCTTCGTTGACCACGATCTGTCGGCCGTCAAGGTCTGAACCGTTCAGAGCCTGGATAGCTTCGTCGCCACCAGTCTCCATTTCGACGAACGCGAATCCTTTGGATCGCCCTGTCTCACGGTCGTTGATTACCTTTGCTGAAGTCACAACACCGTACTGGGCAAATGCTTGCTCCAGGCCTTCTGAGGTTGTGCCCCATGCCAGGCTACCAACAAAAATGTTCTTACTCATCACGAAACCCTTGAACTCTACAACTACAAAAACACCCATGTTGCTGCCACAGCGGCAGCCTCTGAAACGCTGAATTTGAAAACTCGAATTCCATCCGAATTTCCATCAAAAAGATGTTTGCTGCAGGAGAACTCTAGAGCCGAAGTATTCGTCTTCAGAATGCCAAGACCCACACCAATTGGTCCAAATGACTCAAATCGAGCCAGTATCAAACTCAGATTTTGCTGACGCTACCCTCACGCGTCTGTAATAGCAATACCTCCTGCCCCTTCACGTAAGAATGATTTGCAGAAATAATTCACGACGAAACGGCCACATTCGGCAGCCAGCAATGGCAAATACCCAAAAAACACAGGGAACAATGACCATCACGTCCCAAATCACGATTTTTCGGGCCATTTTTGCGACCTAAGACACCACAGGAAAATTTTGCAATAATGGCGTTTATAAGCTGAAAACTGGTATTTCCTGCCGCACTTTGAGCCAAGCCGTCAACTGCAAATTTGAACTCGATGCTGCTCCTTACTCACAAAGTGTTCGCAGCTATCTCAGACCTGCCCAGAACCACAGTGCACCTCTGTTGGTTCAACGGCTACTCTTGCTTAAACGTCACATCAATCGGCCGTCCGTCTCAGCGACAATGCAAGAACCAAACAAGCAAAGTTGATGACAAGCGATCTTTACATCGACGCGTTGCTTTCTGGCACCATCTCTGCAAATTCGCCACAACCGATCGTGCGCACACGACACGTCGCGATTCTGCAACATTGCGTCGTGACTGGAACTGTCTTAGGTCTGTAACGTGAGTGTCGGTAAATTGCACTGCGACCCCTCTTCACGCAGTCAGAGTCTCCCCACTCCAAAGATAGACCACCAACATGTCTCGAATCTCTATTCGCGGATATCAGATTGAATCCATCGAACCCATGCTGCTGCTGTCTGCAACCGTTATTAACGGAACTAACGCCAGCGAATGGATATCGGGTGACCACAACGACAACAGCATTTTTGCAGGCGGTGGCAACGACGAAATCTACGCACCACTCGGAACCAACACGATTGACGGTGGTTCCGGAGACGACGCACTCGTGATTTACGAAGGCGATCAGGCTGACTATTCACTTCAACAGTTGGCAAACGGTGGATATCTGCTTACTGGTCGAGGATTAGATGGCAGCACGGTCGTCAACACACTTCAGAACATTGAACGCATCGTCTTTAACGACGGAACGATTGCACTAAATACTTCTACTGCAAGCGTTCCTGAACCTGCTACCGAAATACAATCAACGCCTATCTCCCCCAGCAACAACATCACGGGAACAAACAGCAGCGACTGGATCTCAGGCACAGACGGCAACGACACAATCAACGCAGCAGATGGCGACGACAACATCTATGCACCAATCGGACACAACTTCATCGATGGCGGCAATGGAATCGATACACTGGTTGTCTATGAAGGCAATCTGTCCGACTATCAAATTGTCCGCCTTGAAAACGGAAATACTCAGCTAATCGGGAACGGTCTCAACGGACAACAGGTAGTCAACGAACTCCACAACGTGGAACGTATCCACTTTAACGACCAGATCCTGAACCTGGACGCTGCGCAAATTCCGCAAGACACGTCATTTCCCGCGTCAAATTCGGGCGGTTTCGGTGGCGAACCGAGTGCCGATGAAGCTCGGCCTGAAGCCGAAGCTTCGCAAACCAACGACGCATTTATCCCCCCCGCTGAGACTGAAACAACAGGCTCAACAACTGAAGCCCCATCGTATCAGGAACCCGACTTTCTTTCAGAAGTGACCCGTCTGACAAACGAGGTGCGAGCACAATACGGATTGAATCCGCTGACGGTGAATCTAAAACTACAACAAGCCGCTCAGACCCAATCGCAGAACCTGGCATTTCTGGATTTCTTCAACCATACGGGGCTCGACGGACTGCAACCGTGGGACCGCGCCCTGAACGCTGGCTACAACTATCAAGCGATCGGTGAAAACATCGCCGCAGGTCAGTTAACTGCCGCCGAAGTCGTGCAGGCATGGGTCGATAGCCCCAGCCATTTGGCAAATATCCTGAACCCTGTCTTCACAGAAATTGGTGTCGGCTTCCAATACCTCGAAAACGACACCGGAAACATCAACTACAATTACTACTGGACCCAGGTTTTCGGGAACGAACAATAGGCACACGAAGCCGTTTGCAGAACCTGCGAACTCAAGACTTCTGGCACAAGGGCAGGGCACAAGCATCAACGCCCTTTATTTTGTCGAGCGATGCCACAGCCGCCTGTCGTTCACATGAGACCCCCAAGACTGATTTCAAAGCCTGCTGATCAGTGCTGGTTGACACCGAATTCTGACTTTTTCCAGCGGTACCTTATTCAGGCCAATTCCGTCGCCGTTCCACGACCGCCAGACCAGGCCGAAATTGCATATTTATTGAGCCGAACTTGTTAAGTTTTCGGTATCCGGCAGTGTTGTGAACGTCTTAGTGTTACAATCCGGGTTCAGTACGCAATGGCGTTTCTAATCCCTGACGGGAATTTCCGTCTGTGCAATAAACTCTGGTGGAGGGCGTTCGTTATGCGTTGCCCCTTCTGTAAACACGAAGAAACAAAGGTCATCGACTCTCGCAATAGTCAGGACTATTCGATTCGGCGACGTCGTGAATGCCTGGAGTGTACTCGTAGATTCACCACATACGAACGCATTGAAGAATCACCCATCAAGGTGATTAAAAAGGATGGCACGCGAGTTCCGTTCGACAGAAATCGAATTCGCTCAGGCATCGAAAAAGCGTGCTACAAACGCCCTATCAGCAACGAACAAATTGACCAACTTGTCGCTGGTGTGGAAGCTTCGATCTATGAAGAAGGACTTCGCGAACTTCCTTCACGGCAAATCGGTGAACTCGTTTTCAACGCCCTTCGCGATCTGGATAAAGTGGCGTTTGTAAGATTCGCGTCAGTGTATCGTGAATTTACCGACGTCAACGACTTCGTGGACGAACTGCAGCCAATGCTCGACGGTCGTCCCAGAACCTGATCACAACGACCTCACTTTTGGCCTGCCCGCTTAATACTGACGAGACACAGCAGTCAGACTTCTGACACCACCATTTTCGCGGAAATGCCAGCGACTCCAACAGCTCAATCCTCGCCCACTTCCAACCGGCACGCCAGGTCGGTGCCGGCATCCGTCTACGCAGCTGTGGCCCTGGTTACTGGAGTCTTCATCGGATCACTGTTGCCGATGGCGATTTCTCCATATCTGCTGGCACTGTTCATCTGGCTATGTGCCGCCATCTGGTTTCATCGTTCAAGAAAACAGCACATGGCGTCACTTGCCATCGGACTGTCTATCGTTTGCCTCGGAATCTGCCACTGGCAGGTGGCTAACGAGAACTATCAGCGAGCAACGTTAAAAGAGCTCGCAATAACAAATCCATCGACTGTGCAGTTGCGAGCCACCATTGAATCCGTACCGGTCGTAAGCGTGCGACCATCTTCAGAATTCTCGCCTCGGCTATACGGCGATCCTGAACAAACGCGGTTTATCGCAAACGTCAGCGAAGTTGTGGCTGATCAAAATCAGCGACCGCTGGCTGGCCGATGTCAGGTCTATGTTGATGGCGATGTCGGAACGAAGCTCTCTGCCGGAGACTACATTCAACTTACCGGAAAGCTAAACTGGCCAGAAGCGCCCGCAAATCCGGGTGAGTTCGATTATCAAACCTTTCTGATGCGGCAGCAGATCGCGGGACTGCTATTCGTGAAACATCCCGAAGCGATTCAGACCATAAAGCCAGCCACGCGATTAAGCGTTGGATGGTTCATAACCCGACTTCGCCAGACCGCTCGTGCGGCGATTCTCGCAAGCATTGATCGAGAAGTTCAGCCGATTGCACTGGCACTACTACTGGGCAATCGAAACGAACTGGCAACGGAAACAGAAGAAGCATTTATCGCCAGCGGAACGATGCATCTGTTGGCGATCTCCGGACTGCACGTCGGCATTCTTTGCGTTTTTCTACTGCAGATTATGAACCTGCTGCTGGTCCCGCGAAACAGAGCATTGTTGCTGACCGCAGCAGTCTGCTGGACTTACGCGACGGTCACAGATTTGCGACCTTCTGTTGTGCGAGCTGCGGTTTTCTTCTCAATCTTTGTTTGTGGTCAGTTACTGGGACGAAACCAAAGAACATCCGCATTGATTGCAGTCACCGTGTTGCTGATGGTGGCATGCAATCCCAACCTTATCTTCGAAACGGGTGCGTGGCTTTCCTTTCTGTCCGTCGCAGCACTGGGGTGGGTAGGCAGCATCACCACCAAATCAGCTCAGGAATCAGAACACTCGGAAGTGCCGACCGACGCGATTTCGCCAGCTGAAAAACTAAGATCGGCCACAGCCTTTGTGTGGAGGTGGACGTCGAACAGCTATCGTCGCATGATCTTCATACTGGCCTTCACCACGCCCTTGGTTGTTTCATCGTTTCATGTTGTATCACCCATTGGACTCATCGTTAACATCCTGCTGATTCCCGCCACTGCGGTGGCGTTGTGCATAGGTTTCATTACATTATTTGTTGGGATGCTGATGCCGCAGTGGCCATCCTTGGCATCTATTCCCGGCTCACTGTTTTCAATGTCACTAAAATGGTTGGTTTGGATTGTCGAAACGGCTGCAGAATTTCGTGGAGGACATCTTTACCTGCCCGATTTGCCACCATGGTTCATCCCCTGCTACTACCTGTTCCTGACGGCATCTTTGCTGGCGTTTAAAGGACCACGCAGAAACCTGGCGATTTGCGGGATGCTGATCTGCCTAACATCAGGAGGCTGGATTCCTGCCATAGAATCAAAGCAAAATCAGTTAACGTGTACGATTCTGGCAGTGGGCCATGGCAACGCGGTGGTCGTCGAAACGGGTGGAGGACGCGTGTATCTGATCGATGCAGGAGCGATGAATCGCGGCAGCCGTACAGCAGATGTTGTGACTCGATACCTGTGGACACGGGGACACAATAGAATCGACGGCATCTTCATTTCTCATGCAGACCTTGATCACTACAACGCCATCGGCGAAATACTGACAAGAATTCCTGTTGCTGAAATCCTTACGTCCTGTGACGTTTTGCAATCTGAATCGTATTCCGTAAAAGCGTTACTGGCTCGAGCAGATCAACTTGGCGTAGCAGTACATGAAATCCACCACTTGGACACAACAACGGTTGACGGTGCCAACATCTCCATACTTCACGCAGAACCAAGCAGCTTGCCGCACGATGCAGAAGACAACGAACGCTCGCTGGTCGTGCGAATTGACGCAAACGAAAAAAGCATCGTGCTGACTGGTGATCTCGAAGGTTTGGGAGCAGAAGTAATTTTGCCTCAACTAAACCACGCCGACGTTCTGATCAGCCCACATCACGGCTCAAAAGCATCCAACAATGAAGCCGTTGCACAAGCCATTCAGCCGCAGTTTGTCGTTGTAAGTTCGCGTGATACCAGCCAGCGAGAACGCCTGGAACAAGTTTATTCCACCAGCGACGCCGTGTATTTCACATCAGAATGCGGGGCCATTGAAACCACGCTTTCAAAAACAGCGCCAATTCAGATTCGAACCCATCACACGCTGAAACTGCCCTGAGAAAGCCCCGCATCAGCGACGAAAGCTTTGCGACGGAGCGGAAGTGTGCGCAGCGATCATCAAAACCTGCGGACCAAACGCCCACAGCAGAATCTGCCGATTCTTCGAAACACAGGCATGCGAAACCTGCATTTGCGCCCCCTGCAATCGGCAGGAACTGCAGTGAAACGCCATTTCACGCGACGGCCAGTGTCACAACCGTGCCTTGCATACTCAAAACAGGCTAAAGGAGTGTAGGCTCAGGGCCGCCTGCATCGTAAAAATACGGCCCCTCCTTCAAGCGTGCCGCTGCCAACGCAGTTCGCGTGCGAAAACAAACAGACATTGAAGAACTCTTACAGTTCAACAATCTCTCCTTTCAATCAGTTCTGCCAAAGCAGTCTGCCATGCCAAAAGCCATTCTAAATTCAGTCGCCATTGCAGTTGTTTGCTGCGGACTTAGCGGTTGCTGCCTTATTGGGCCACGCGCTCATCACGGAAAACTTGCTGCAAGCCAGCTCAGGTCTCAGGAGCTGTTTGCGGAAAATGAGCAATTGATGTTGGCTCAGCAAAATGCCCAGCAAACGATTGGCGCTCTTGAACAAGAGCGACAAATGCTGTCGCAGCAATTGGTACAAACAGAATCTCAATTGGGAACCGCCAACACCCGGCTGGACAACCTGCTGGTGGAACGTGGTGAAATTAAAGATCGCTATGCCAACCTGCTGAAGGACGCGACGTCGGATCCGATAATCGCCGGCGGCCCCATGACAGCTCAGGTTCCCGGTTTCAAATATGATGAGCTAACGGGCCTGAATAAGTTCCCTGAAGATATTCACTTTGACCTGGGAAGTGCGGAACTGCGATCAGAGTCGTATCCGGTCATTAAAGAGTTCGCCAATCAGATTCTTTCCGGAAGCAACGAAGGTATGCGAGTTCTGGTTGTCGGGCACACAGACGATCAGCCGATCACAAGAGGCTCAACCAACGTCAAGCATCCCACAAACTGGCATCTATCTACGGACAGATCTGATCAGGTCATTATGGAACTTGAGCGTCTAGGCGTGCCTCCGGAACGAATCGCTGCCATGGGATACAGCAAGTATCAACCTCTGGGAACAACAACCGACGAACCAACTCGCCAACGCAATCGTCGAGTTGAACTGTACATCGTTCCGCAGACCTCAAACGTCGCCGCATGGGACCCAGTTCGCTCGCTGAACTAAAGACCTGTCGATATAACGCTCGTTCGAAGTGTAAATTGCCAGACTCACACCAGTGCTGCAGCCTGGCTGCTGGACAGAATCGTCAGCCCTTCTACGCTGCCGCATTGAATTCAACGCCCGATAGCGACTGATCGGTGAGCGAATTTCGTGGCACATGCGGCTCGGTGTGAACCGTGGGCTACTCATGGCAAACTGTGGATGCTCGCAGGCCGCGAATCATGGCGAGTCGTCACCTCTTGCGACGGCAGCTACGTCGTGGACGCAAGCAGGCTCAATCCCTCGACCGGCGTTCTTGATAGCCTCACGGAATTCAACACTTCGCGTCTGTGATTCGATCGCCAGTTTCAGCGCGATCAAGCGGCGTCTGGTGCCATACGCTGTTTCCAGAGATCAGAAACGACAGCCACAAGTGCATGGCCAAATGGTAAGCATCCAGGGCGGCCGAAGCAGGACTCGCCAAAGCTAAGGTGTGATTCCCGTCGCAAGCTGAAGTCTGGCAACTATAGCTACCCGAAAAACGGTGCCGCACACAGCAGCAGATACGCAATGACGTATTTCCGCAGCTTATTGAGCAACCTACGAAAAGTTGCAGACGGTTCTGGCTCGCGGCAAACATGAACGCTGCCCAGCTGTCCAGCAACTTGTGTGGCACTGCACTTCATGCAACGTTGAATGCTGAATTTCGGTTTGCAACTTTTGGCGTTTCGTCTGTCGAGCAGCGGTACGTGGTTTGCTGTTACGGAAATCGACTGCTGTCATTCTGCGGCAGTTGCAGTCTTCAAGCCACTTCAGGAGTTCAATCGTCTCGCAACAAAATTCATCCGTGCAAAATCTTGCAGAGAAGAACATTCGCAAATGGGTGCAGGCAGAACATGTTCGTGAAAGATTGTCGCAGGACGATCGCAAGAAGGCATTGGGCCCATACGTCACGATTTCGCGAGAAGCGGGAGCAGGCGGAAGTGAGATTGCCCGAATGGCTGGAGCAAAGCTCGCATGGGACGTGCTCGACCAGGAAATCGTCGACTATCTGGCTGAACGATATGGCAGTCCGCGGCACCTGGTGGAGTTTGCAGATGAACGACACATCGGCTGGATTGAAGAGATGCTCACAGGAAACTTTGGCGGGCAGCAATGGACTTCTGCAAAATATGTGCACCGTTTGCATCACCTGCTGATGCTGGCTGCTCATCATGGCAACGTGATCATAGTCGGTCGCGGAGCTCGCTATATTCTTCCGCCGGAACGCGGTCTGAGTATCCGGATTCTGGCTCCTGTGTCTTTCCGCGTCGAGCAAATGGCTCAAGACAAAGGAGTTACCACAAAGGCCGCGCGAACTCTGATCGACAAAATGGATCGTCAGCAGGCTCTATATATTAAAGAGCATTTTCACCACGCTGCAGACGACGCTCACATGTATGACCTGGTCATCAATGTCGAAAAGCTGAGTCGAGAAGATGCGGCTGAATTGATTGTCGACGCAGTGCATAACTGGATGCATGACACTGGTGTGACCGCGCCTCTGGCCGTCAGCGTTTAGTGCCTGCCTGCCAGAATTCGGCCTGCGTCGTTCTCACTCAACGAATTGGCACGCGACTTGCGTTTCGTATGAAGCATGGCCTTTTCCTGCAGAACGTTGCATCTCCAAGTGCCAAAACCAGCCGTATTTTTCCTGAAACTCGGCTCAGTGGCCATGCAAGTTCTTGCAGGCCCGGCAAGTTTTTGCAGACAGCCATGACTCTTATACTCAAAACCCCAATCTCGGCGAGTTGATGCGGGGTTCGACCTGAACGACAAGGAACTAAGAAATGCAAGTCCGACCGATCCCGGCAATTGCCATGATGTCGTTGGCTCTGGTTTCGATTCCCGCTTATCAAAAGCTGGAAGCTCACCTGGAAGGCAACCACCACGACGAAAGCCAGTCACAGACTTACGGCGAAGAAACTACTCATGAGACAGCGCACCACGAAGAAGCGCACAAGATCCTTGTGACCAGTCCGTTGGCGAAACCC